>ERZ1292630.1510-Hain-H41-02um-R3-1510-length-22885-cov-21_pt1 | contig 22885 bp, 19 predicted proteins | sample MGYA00564408_ERZ1292630 | MGnify/ENA primary metagenome ERZ1292630 (study PRJEB36523, sample SAMEA6512641) | groundwater metagenome | collected 2019-01-08 | study: AquaDiva: Metagenomics assemblies of 32 groundwater samples
TTAACGTTTGTCGTTTATGTTGGGGTTCGCGGGCTCACCCCAACCTACCGTGCTAACGTCCAAATTAGGCTTCCACCGGTAGAATGCACCAATTCTTTTCTCCAAGACATTTTTGGGCTGTTGCTTGAAATGTCCTAATATACGATTCCTCTTCGCTCAAGTCGACCAGAAACTTAATGGACGCTAGCCTGAAGGTAACTGTGTAGTCTCCAGAGGGCGAAATGTATGGTGGCCACACGCAATTGGAATAGTGATTGTCGTCACTCGATGTAATCAAAACGTGGCGATCGCCTTCGCCATGCTTAACGAAACGCCGAACCGAGAAAAATGCTGGACTTCGAGCAAGCTGCGCACCTAAAAAGTACGCCAGGGATGAGAAGGCGATTTTCGTGATGCCTCGTAGGAACTTTCGATTCTGTCCGAATGGAACATCGAAGCTGATTCTTGCGAGATTTCCGTCATGCGTGAATGTGGCACGAATATCACGCTTTGATCCCCTGTAGGGAGCTAAGCGCGATCCATCATGCGCCGTAACGGGCACCGGGTCCATATTGAAGGAAATCGCAGGGCCATCTTTCTCAATGGTGCCCACTACGTTTCCTCGACTGCGAACGGCCGGTGGGCGCCCTTTCTTTCTTGGTACGCCAGCCATAAACGCTCGAAAGTCGAATTCATCAATCACAGCGCTATCTAGGTCTGCAAGCCCGTTGTTGCACTTCCTACATACGACAGTACCCGGAAGAACGAAACCTGGCGGGCAACCAAGCGCTTCAGGGATGATGTGTTCCTCATCCTTTCCATCAGCATGCTGAAGGCACCAAATGCAAATATCAGAGGACATGGAGAGGCCTAACGTAGAGCTAACCGGACACCAGAATGCGCAGCATTTTGGTGGTCCGAGTTGAGCGCCATGTTAAATCCATGGCAGAGTTGCTCCGTCTGGAATAAGAAGGCGAATACTGTTGCCTTCAGTAATTGAAAAAGTTCTTGGAGCGAACAGTCGCGGGGTTATTGGAAAATATGACTCGTCTTTGCTGTGGTACAACAACAAAAGCACAAGCAGACCAGCAACAGAATCAAGAACATTTTTGAGACTTGCTCGATCAAAGTGCGTATGCCGCTGGTGTTTCACTTTGTTGTTACCCTGCCACCAGTCTGGTGGTGTTTTTGGTGTTGCCCAGTTTGCCCATGGGTGAAAGGATAAACCAAAACGAGGCATATCTACTTGCGCGCTGGGAAGCATAGGGAGCGCTTGAATGAGAACCTGTTGGTAGATGTTGATGCTTTCGGCTTTACGCTGTTTATCAATCGTGGCACAGATGGCCTTTGCAACAACATCGACCTCAGCAGCGGCGGTCATTAGCAATCTAGCCAATTCGATTGAATATACAGATTCATTGTTTTCTGAGAATTCAATCCATCGTGATAGCACCAGCAAGTCATCCTCAAGACATGAGAAATAATTCAAGTGCGGGGAAGCGGATTTGTGTTGAATGGCCACAGGAGTATTCCTCGGGCTTAACTAAAATTAGACGTCCGAAATGACGCAAGAGAATACGTCAAGAATAGAACTTACTTCGGAAATTAACATGCTACCCCCTTCCTATTCATGAAAATGCGTCAATTCATTTTTTAATATAGCATACTCTGTCGGTTTCGTAAGCCGGTGGAGAAGGCTATTCTCAACCATTCACCCCCAACTTCTGCATCAACTCCCTAACCCGCATCACCCGCTTATTCACATCCGCAATCTGCACCTGAATTTTCAAACGATCCGGGCCGGAGAGCGAATACTCACGGCTGCTTTGAATCAGTTTGATGATTTCTGCCGGATTCACCGGCGGATTGGGAATAAACTGGATCAGGATACTTTCCGCGCTGGCGTCGATGCGGGTAATGCCGAGCGGTTTAGCGGCGATGCGCAGGCGGTGGCAATCGAGTAATGCACGCGCTGGATTGGGCAGCAGGCCGAAGCGGTCGACCAGTTCACGTTGCATGTCGTCGAGTTGCTCGTCATCAATGCAATTGGCCATGCGCTTGTACAGCACCAACCGCTCGTGAATGTCGTGGCAATAATCTTCCGGCAGTAAAGCCGGGACATGAAGATTGATTTCGGTCGCAACGCCTAATGGGTGCTGCATATCCGGCTCGCGCCCTTCTTTCAGGGATTTGATGGCTGTATCCAGCATGGAATTGTACAAGCTGAAGCCGATTTCCTGCATCTCTCCACTTTGTGATTCACTCAAGACTGCACCGGCGCCGCGAATTTCCAGGTCATGCATGGCGAGATAAAAGCCTGAGCCGAGTTCTTCCATGGCTTGAATGGCTTCCAGGCGCTTTTTAGCGAGCGATCCGAGCGCTTCTTCGCCCGGTGTCAGCAGGTAAGCGTAAGCCTGGTGATGCGAGCGGCCCACCCGGCCGCGTAACTGATGCAATTGCGCCAGGCCAAACTTATGCGCATTGTTGATGATGATGGTGTTGGCGCTGGGGATATCAATGCCGGTTTCGATGATGGTGGTGCACAACAGGATATTAAAACGCTGCTGATAAAAATCCCGCATGACATGCTCCAGGTCGCGTTCCGGCATTTGTCCGTGAGCGACATTAATGCGCGCTTCGGGTAGCAGACCGGACAGTTTTTCGTACATGAGCTGAATCGTATTGACTTCGTTGTGCAGAAAATAGATTTGTCCGCCGCGTTTCAGTTCACGCAAGCAGGCTTCACGGATGATGCCCATGGAAAAACTGCTGACAAAGGTTTTGATGGCCAGGCGGCGTTGGGGGGCTGTGGCGATGATGGAAAAATCACGCAAGCCTTCCAGTGACATGGCCAATGTGCGCGGAATGGGCGTGGCGGTGAGCGTCAGCACGTCTACTTCCGCGCGCAATTTTTTAAGCTGTTCTTTCTGCCGCACGCCAAAGCGATGCTCTTCATCGATAATGACCAGGCCCAGATTCTTGAATTGAACATCTTTCTGCAACAATTTGTGCGTGCCGATAATAATGTCGATTTCCCCTTTGGCCAGGCCGGCTAACGCCAGAGTTTGTTCCTTGGCGGAACGGAAGCGCGACAGTTCGGCAATTTTGACCGGCCATTGATCGGCAATCAGGCCGAAGCGATCGGAGAAATTATGGAAATGCTGCTCAGCCAGCAGCGTGGTAGGCACCAGAACCGCGACCTGTTTGCCATCGGCTACCGCAATAAAAGCGGCGCGTAAGGCTACCTCGGTCTTGCCGAATCCGACATCGCCGCAAATCAGCCGGTCCATCGGCTTCCCGGAAGTTAAATCTTCAATGACGGCCTTGATGGCTGCAGCCTGATCCGCTGTTTCCTCAAAACCAAATCCTTCGGCAAAAGCATCGTAATCATGCGGCCTGAGACCAAACGCATGGCCTTCACGGGCTGCGCGCTGGGCATACAGATTAAGTAGCTCCGCCGCTGTGTCGCGCACCTGCTGCATGGCTTTGCGCTTGGCTTTGTCCCATTGGCTGCTGCCCAGCTTGTGCAATGGCGCGGATTCCGGCGCCGCGCCGCTGTATCGCCCAATCAGATAAAGCTGTGAAACGGGTACGTACAGTTTGTCGCCGCCTTCATATTCGAGTGACAAAAATTCACTCAACTCGCCAGGTTCACCTTCACCCGCATCCATGCTGACCAGACCCAGATAACGGCCGATGCCATGCTGTTCATGCACCACCGGATCACCCGGTTTGATTTCTGACAGATCACGCAGAATATTATCGGTCGATGTGGTCTTGCGCGATTCACGTTCACGCCGTCCATAAACATGCGTCGAATACAGTTCGCTCTCGGTGATGAAAGCCAGTTGTGCCTGTTCCAGTATAAAACCGGTGTGCAGGGGCGCAACGGTCAGCATAAAGGGTTGAGAGCTGTTCAGAAACAGTGCGTAATCCTGACAGCTATCCGGGTGCAGATCATACTGATTCAGGTACTCAGCGATCAATTCACGCCTTCCCATACTTTCCGCCAGCAACAGGATGCGTCCACCCGATTGGGTGAAACGAGTCACAAATGCAGTCAGTTTTTCCAGCGGATTTCCCGCGTGCCGGTTAACCTGGACAGAGGGCAACAGGCTGGTTGATTTTACCGCAGCCAGCTTGAGATCCTGCCCATTGGACAAGATTTCAATACGCGCATAGGGTTTTAACCTGCCAAAGAAGCTATCACTGGATAGGAACAACTCATGCGGCGGCAGCAAGGGCCGATCCATATCAGCGCGTAACAGTTGATAGCGGGATTGGGTATCGCGCCAAAATTCGTCAATGACGGGACGGACATCCTGATGCAGACAGAGCAGCGTATTTTCCGGCAAATAATCAAATAAGGTTGCAGTCTGTTCAAAGAACAGCGGCAGATAATATTCGATACCGGCGGGTGTCAGCCCTTTGCTGATATCTTTGTAGATTTGTTTTTTGGAGGGATCGCCCTCGAATTTCTCGCGGAAATTACCCCGGAAGCAGGTGCGTCCGGCTTCATCCAATGGAAATTCACGCGCAGGCAACAGGCGGATTTCGTTGACCGGATAAATGCTACGCTGGGTATCGACATCGAAGGTGCGGATGGTGTCTATTTCGTTGTCCAGCAAATCGATACGATAAGGCAGCGGACTGCCCATCGGAAACAAGTCGATCAGCCCTCCCCGCACGCTGTATTCTCCCGGTGAGAACACTTGTGTGACATGCGAATAGCCAGCCAGAGTCAGTTGGCTGCGCAATCCGGCCAGATCCAGCACAGAACCTTGTTTAAGGAAAAAAGTATGGGCGGCGAGATACTCGCGTGGCAGCATGCGATAGAGTGCCGTGGTCAATGGCACGATCAGCACATCGCAGGCGCCATTCATTAGCTGGTAGAGTGCGGCCAGCCGTTCTGAAACGAGATCATGGTGCGGTGAGAAAGTATCATAGGGAAGGGTTTCCCAATCCGGGAGCAGATGTGCTTTTAATTCAGGTGCAAAGTAAGGGATCTCTTCCAATAATCTTTGCGCATCCAGCGCATTGGCGGTGATGATAGTGACGGGTTTTGCCTGTTGGGCCAGTTGCGCGAGAAACAGCGAGTCGCTTGAGCCGTCAAAATCAGCGTAGCGTAACAGGGTGCCGGGTGTGGGTAGAATGTGTTGTTGCATTTTATAGTGTTAGTCTGGCAGTGCTAAAAAATGATTCGGTCAAAAGACTAACCCTAAGCTAAAAGCCGGATATTATAAGCCAGTTTTGTGCCATCTTCTGATCTGCCTCAGTCGCATTGGCGGCCAATTTTTTTAAAAACGTAAAAAGACCAATATCTGTCGTAGAATATAAATCCTTGATCAAGAAAGCAGCCTGTTTGCCGGATTAACCTGAGTGATTTCATGAAATCGAATATGTTACCGCTGGAGAGAAGATTTGTCCTGTTCATAGTCATGCTGATTGCAGTTGCCTGTTTCGCCGGACCGGCTTTTGCACAAGGTGTTTCTCCCGCATTACTGACTCTGGAGAATAAACAAAGAATTGAGCTGGCTGTCCGGCGATATGCCATCGATAAACCGTTTCTTATGGCAACAATCCACTGGCTCCGGGATCTTGCCAAGAACTCCAGGGAACCAGCGGTCATTGCTCAGCTTTCCCGCCTCGAATTTATGAATGCCCAACTCGAAATGGACAAGAACAGGCGTATTCAACTGTTTGAGAATTGTGTTGCAATCGCCGATCATGCGCTTGCGCTGGACGCGAATGATATCGGCGGTCTTTATTGGAAAGCCGCCGCAATGGGAAAACTGGCTAAAGATACCGGTATATTGAATGCGCTTAGAATGCTCCGGCCGATGGAGAAAATGTTATTGAGAGTGGTTGCGCTGGATGAAAAGTATGAGGATGCCGGCGGGCATAGGGCATTGGGCCGTATGTACTACAAACTGCCGGGATTCCCGATCAGTTTTGGCAGTAACCAGAAAGCGCTGACCCATCTTAAACGGGCGCATGAGCTCTTTCCAAACGATATCATTACGCGGGCTTTTTATGCTGAAGTGCTGTATGACGAAGGCAGGAAAGAAGAAGCCCGCAAACACGCGGATTTTGTGCTGGCAACACCGGTTGATGAAGAAGATGCGCTTGAGTTTGCTGAATATGCCGATATTGCATTGGATATTGTCAGAAAAACCGGTGGTTCAGGGATTAGCCTGGGGAATTTTTAGGCATGGCGTGGTTTGATATAAACTCGATACGAATCATTTTCGGGCTTCTCATGATGAACTTATCGAATATGCGCGTAATCGACATTCAAAACTTCCTTAAAAGGTGTCTCAGAAGTGCAACTTTCTGATTGTTATCACAGGAGCAAACTATGCTTGTCAGCGAATTAATGAGTGCCAAACTGGTTACGATTGAAATGGATGATAAGTTATCCGTTGTAAAAGAAATATTTGAGAGGATAGACATTCACCATTTACTGGTTATCGAGGAAAAGAAAGTGTTCGGAGTTGTTTCAGACCGGGATCTCTACAAGGCATTGAGTCCCAGTATCGGAACGATGACAGAAACACCCAAGGATGCGGCCACATTAAACAAACGCGTTTATCAAATCATGAGCCGTAAACCCGTTGTGCTGGGGCCCGATGCGACTATTGAGGAAGCCATTGATGCATTCAATCACCATACTATTTCATGTATTCCGATCGTCGACCATGAAATGAAACCGCTTGGAATTATTACTATCAGGGATATTCTAAAGGCCTTGGGTGAGAAGAGAGGGATTCTTTCCGATTAAACTTAAAAGAGCACCAGCGCCAGACCGATGCCACCAGCCGTTGCAAACATGCCCGAGATGCACTGTTTGGCCAATAAAGAATTGCCGATAAAGAAGATGAGTCCCAGCTTGAAGCCAATGTTGGAGAGTATCCCGAGAGAGATGGCCGTCACCGTTTCAGTGGCTTCCAGTTTGCCCAGTTCATACAAACGCAAGCTCGATAGCGTAATGGCATCAACATCCGTCAGACCGGAGACCAGGGCAACCGCATACAACCCGCTGCTGCCGGCAATATCGGATAGCCAGGCTGCGAAAAACAGAACGGCGCCATAGATGAGACCGAACGCCGCTGCCGTGCGAATTTCGGTTGGATTCTTGATCTCCGGCACGGGCAATTCGTTTTGTTGATTCAATTGATACCACCAATAAGCAGCGACGCCTGATCCGAGTAGAAAACCACTGCCTAAAACGGGTAACAACTGCGGCAATATGGAAGGAGAAGCCACCGCGCTGATGATAGCCAGACGGATCAGCACGGTCAGATTGGCAATCAGAATAACGACTACCGCAAGGGGTATAAAGTTCTGGCTTTCAACGCTGCGGCGGGCGTACACCAGTGTGGTGGCGGTACTGGAAACCAATCCGCCGAATAAGCCCAATACCGCGCTATGCCGCTGACCGATGAGCTGAAGCGCCACATAACCCGCCAGGCTTACGCCTGAGATCAGTACCACCATTAACCAGATCTGATAGGGATTGATCGCCTCATAAAACCCGTAATTCTTGTCCGGCAGGATGGGGAGAATGATAAAAGTCAGCACGGCAAACTGAAGCACGGAAATTAGATCGCGCCGGCTCAGCTTTTGGGTGATGCCGTGCAGTTCCGTCTTGAAGTACAGTAATGCCGTGGTAATGATGGCCAGCATGATGGCCAGCGTGTCGTTGCCATACCAGACGGCGGCTCCCAGGCCATAGCAGATAAGAATAGCGGCTACCGTGGTGGTGCCGGGATCTACCGTGTCATCTTTTGCACGAAAATACGCCGCAATCGTCATAAAACCGACAATGAGCAAACCACCCAGCAGCAGCCAGGGCATGTTTGCTTTTTCGGATAGCATGGCGGCCAGCGTGCCAAATAGCGCCACCAGCGCAAATGTTCTGAGTCCCGCGCGGGAACCTGGGCTGCGTTCGCGTTCCAGCCCGATGAGCAGGCCAATCGCAAGACTGGTCACAAAATGGGGGAGTGCGGCGAGTTCTCCATCCAGCATGAATTCAGTGTTCATGGTTGTTCACCTGGGTTATTCGGTTCAGACCAATGCTCAAGCAGGAATTGTAACGTCGTTTTGCCATTATATTCATTGATCTGCAGCCGATAAACCGCATCGATACAATCAGGTAATGGATCATTATGGAAAAACAAAATGCCATCGTAAGATTCATCCGATTTCTGCGGTGTCTGGTCTTTGATAGGGGCATCCTGCAGTTTTCTTAATTTCAGCTTTAAGTGCTTTTCCCCCACTATACGCTGGCTTTCCACGTAGAACCGGGCATTGAATGCGGGTTGGGGAAAACCTTGCCCCCACACTTGCTGATTGAGATATTCCGCCAGTTCCATATTGATTTCGGATACATCCAGATCGCCATCCGTTTCAATCACGCGCGTCAGATCGGCCGGTGTCAGCAGGGTCTGTGCCACCTGCTCAAACACATCGCAGAATTTTTCAAAGTGATGGGTGTTGATCGTTAGCCCGGCTGCGGCTGCGTGACCGCCGAATTTGAGGATCAGTTCAGGATGCCGCTTGGCAACCAGATCCAGCGCATCGCGCAGGTGAAAACCGTTGATCGACCGCCCGGAACCTTTGATTTCACCATCATTGCCGGGTGCGAAGATAATGACCGGACGGTGGTATTTATCCTTGATGCGCGAAGCGAGGATGCCGATGACGCCCTGATGCCAATCGTGATCAAACAGGCAGATGCTGTAAGCAGACTGTATTTCCGGTTGCCGGGTTTTCAGCAGGTCTTCCAGTTTGAGTAATGCGCTTTCCTGCATGGTGGATTCGATTTCACGGCGTTGCCGGTTCAGTTCATCCAGTTGTTGGGCAATTTGCAGCGCACGAGCTTCATTATCGGTAATCAGGCATTCAATGCCCAGTGACATGTCATCCAGACGTCCGGCTGCATTCAAACGAGGCCCCAGCATAAAACCCAGGTCATAAGTCGAGATTTGCTGATAATCCCGTCGCGACACTTGCAACAACGCATTGATGCCAGCACAACCCCGTCCTTTGCGGATGCGCTGCAACCCTTGCTGTACCAGAATGCGATTGTTGTTATCCAGTTTGACCACATCTGCGACCGTTCCTAATGCGACCAGGTCGAGAAAGCTGGCGAGATTGGGTTCCTGGCCAGTCGTGGTGAAGACGCCGCGCTGACGTAACTCAGCCCGTAGCGCCAGCATCAGATAGAAAATAACGCCCACACCCGCAATGTTTTTGCTGGGAAAAGGACAATCCGGTTGATTGGGGTTAATGATGGCGGTTGCAGCAGGCAATGTATCGCCGGGCAGATGATGATCGGTAATCAATACTTGCATGCCCAGCCGGTTGGCTTCGGACACGCCCTCAACGCTGGCAATGCCATTATCGACGGTGAGCAGGATATCCGGCTGTTTGGCGGCATGCGCAAGCTGTACGATTTCCGGGGTCAATCCATAGCCGAATTCAAAGCGGTTAGGCACCAGATAATCAACTGTCGCGCCCAATTTCCGCAAAATACGGATGCCGACGGCACAGGCTGTAGCGCCATCGGAATCATAATCCGCCACAATCAGCAGGCGTTTTTTTGCCGCGATGGCATCGGCCAGCAGGGCTGCCATCGAAGTAATATTCTTGAATTGCCCGAACGGAATCAGGTGCGCTAATTCGGTTTCAAGCTGGACAGTATTCTCAATGCCTCGTGCGGCATAAATACGCGCCAATACGGGAGATAATCCACATCCGCTGAGTGTTTTGAAAGTATCGGCATTATAGGAGCGGGCAGTAATTTTAGGCATATACCAGGCAATAGGCAGGTAATTCCGTACAGTGAGCGAGTGGCTTACTCGGGAAGGGCTTCGGGTGCTACTGTGATTTTCTCAACCTTGAGCATATGCAAGCGGCGGCTGTCGGCGCGTTGTACGGTAAATTTAAAGTGATCGATCATGACCGATTCATCACGGACCGGTAAACGGCCAAACTTGTTGAGTACCAAACCGCCGATCGTGTCGTAGTCATCGTTGCTGAAGTTTGCGCCGAGCACTTCATTGAAGTTGCCGATCTCGGTAATAGCCTTGACCCGGTACTGTCCATCCGATTCCATGACGATATTGTCTTCTTCTTCATTAAAATCGTATTCGTCTTCAATTTCCCCGACAATTTGTTCGAGCACATCCTCAATCGTCACCAGACCGGCCACGCCGCCATATTCATTGACGACTATCGCCATGTGGTTGCGATTGCTGCGGAAATCCTTCAGCAGCACATTCAGCCGTTTGGATTCCGGGATGAATACGGCCGGTCGCAACATGTCGCGGATATTGAATTCTTCCTCACCGGCGTAATAGCGCAACAGGTCTTTTGCCAGCATGATGCCGATAATGTTGTCTTCGCTGCCTTCAGTGACCGGAAAACGTGAATGTGCAGCTTCGATCACAAAGGGGATGAATTTATCGGGCGTTTCACTGATATCGACGACATCCATTTGCGAGCGCGGCACCATGATATCGCGCGCCTGCATTTCAGAGACCTGCATGACCCCTTCGATCATGCTGAGCGCATCCGAATCCAGTAAATTACGTTCAAAGGCGGAGTGCAGCAGGGTAATGAGTTGTTCGCGGTCTTCCGGTTTGCGGATCAGCAAAGTGCCTAACCGCTCCAGCCAACCGCTTTTAGGTGGAGGTTCATCCATGATGTATAGATAGTTTCAATGGTTTAAAAGAAAAAGGAGTTAAAAGTTTTCCGCGCGGGTTATGCCAGCGAAAACTATTTGAGTGATTATTGGGGTGAAATTGCGTCGCCATGTTCTTGGTAGGGGTCATCATAGCCCAGCCGGGCCAGTATTTGTGTTTCCATTTGTTCCATCGCAGCGGCTTCGGTATCTTCGATATGGTCATAGCCCTGCAAATGCAGAACGCCATGCACAGTCAAATGGGCGTAATGCGCCAGCAAATTTTTATGCTGTTGCCCGGCTTCCTTTTTAACGATGGCTGCGCATAACACGATGTCGCCCGTTAAAGGTTGCGTATCATCATAAACAAAAGTCAGCACGTTGGTCGCATAATCCTTGTTGCGGAATTGACGGTTCAATTCACGTCCTTCCGCTTCATCGACAAGCCGCAAGACAATTTCGGCGTCCTGCATCAGCGCCGCCTTAACCCATCTGCGGAACTGTGATCTTGTGGGAATCTCTGTGTTGTCTGTTGCATATTGCACTGCCAGCTTGAATGATTTCTGCATGCAAAAAGGATGTCAGGATGCTTGCTTTCGTTGGTCATGTTTTTCATAGGCATTGACAATGCGCTGCACTAGAGGATGTCTGACGACATCTTCCGATAGAAAATGAGTGAACGCGATGCCGCGTATGTCTTTAAGCACTTCCTGCGCTTCGATCAATCCGCTTTTCTGGTGTTTGGGTAAATCAATCTGCGTCACGTCGCCGGTAATCACCGCCTTGGAACCCAGGCCAATGCGCGTCAGGAACATTTTCATCTGTTCCGGCGTGGTGTTTTGCGCTTCATCCAGGATAATGAATGACTGATTCAGCGTGCGCCCCCGCATAAAAGCCAGTGGTGCAATTTCAATGGTATTGCGTTCAAAATGCTTGCTGGTTTTGTCAAATCCCATCAGGTCATACAATGCGTCATACAGCGGGCGTAAGTAGGGGTCCACCTTCTGTGTCATATCCCCCGGCAGGAAACCCAGCCGCTCACCCGCCTCAACAGCCGGACGGACCAGTATCAGGCGTGATACCAGGTCACGTTCCAGCGCATCCACCGCACTGGCCACCGCGAGATAAGTTTTGCCCGTGCCGGCCGGGCCGATGGCAAAAGTGATATCGTGTTCCTGGATTTGTTGCAGATACTGCGCCTGGCGCGGGGTGCGGCCATATAAATTGCTGCGGCGCGTCAATAACGATGGCGATGCCGGTTGTTTGACGGCTGTAGCTCCATCACCGGTTTGATCGGGTGCATTTTGCGGATTCAAGGCTTCGATCAAACTCAGTTGCACTTGCTCCAGGCTCAGATGCTGCTGTGATTGGTCATAAAAATGTCGCAGCACCTGCGCAGCCAGTTTTGTCTGTCCGGGTTTGCCCGATAAGCTGAAATGTTCGCCGCGTCGTGCAATGGCCACATCCAGCGCGGTCTCCACCTGTTTGAGGTTTTCATCCAGTGCGCCGCACAGATTAGCCAGACGCTGGTTGTCGGCGGGCGTGAAGGAAATTTCTATGGGTTCAGGTTTCAATGTTGGGTGATGCTGTTACGATGGTGCGATTCTCTCAGTGGTTGAGATACTTTGCAAGCAAAACCCTTCACTTTACTCAGCAAGTATTTCACCCCGTAAGGTATGTGATCGTGCTTCAGTAATGCGTACATTCACAAAACAGCCGACCCGGTCAGGACTGCTCGATAAATTGACCACGCGGTTGTTATCCGTGCGCCCATAAAATTCAGCGGCATTTTTCCTGGATACGCCTTCCAGCAGCACGCGCTGTACCGAACCAAGCATTTGCTGACTGATTTTTCCGCATTGCTGATTGATTTGCGCCTGTAAGCGGTGCAGCCGCTCCAGTTTGACTGCCTGCGGCGTGTCATCGGGCAAATCGGCAGCGGGCGTACCGGGGCGCGGGCTGTAGATAAAACTGTAGGAATCGTCAAAATTCATATCTTCGACTAACTTGAGTGTTGCCTCAAAATCAGCCTCGGTTTCCCCAGGGAAGCCGATGATGAAATCCGAGGAGAGCGAGATATCCGGGCGGATCGCGCGTACTTTGCGGATGATGGATTTGTATTCCAATACGCTATAACCCCGTTTCATGGCGGCCAATATCCGGTCAGAACCGGATTGCACCGGCAGATGCAAGTGATTGACCAGTTTGGGCAAATGGCTGTAAGCCTGAATCAGGCGCGTGGTGAACTCTTTCGGATGCGAGGTGGTATAGCGGATGCGCTCAATTCCCGGTATCTCATGAAGATATTCCAGCAGCAAGGCGAAATCGGCAATCTCGCCATCGTCCATCGCGCCCAGGTAGGCGTTGACATTCTGACCCAACAGCGTGATTTCCTTGATGTCCTGACCGGCCAGAATGGCGATTTCCGTCAGCACATCATCCAGCGGGCGCGAGACTTCTTCGCCGCGCGTATACGGCACCACGCAGAAACTGCAATACTTGCTGCAACCTTCCATAATCGAAACGGAAGCTGTGGCGCCTTCAGTGCGGGCAAGCGGCAGATGATCAAATTTCTCGATTTCGGGAAATGAAATGTCCACTTGTGAACGGCCGGTGGCTTTGCGCGTAGCGATGAGTTGCGGCAACCGGTGCAATGTCTGCGGCCCGAACACAACATCCACATACGGCGCGCGGCTGACAATCGCTTTGCCTTCCTGGCTGGCCACGCAACCGCCGACGCCGATCAACAAATCGGGATTGCTTTCTTTCAGGTGCCGGACACGCCCCAGATCATGAAACACTTTTTCCTGCGCTTTCTCGCGCACTGAGCAGGTGTTGAACAGGATGATATCGGCTTCTGCCGGATCGTCGGTAGGTTCCATGCCATAGGCGGCATGCAGCACGTCCGCCATTTTTTCCGAGTCATACTCGTTCATCTGGCAGCCAAAGGTTTTGATATAAAGTTTGTTACTCACGAATCAACTCTTGGGATAATAAAAGGATTAAACAGTTTTCAATGAAGCTTGGGTTTATGCAGCTCTTCCCGTCCTGCCTGATGGGCTTCTTCCTGGGTTAAAAACCAGACGCGATGCAGGTTTCCCATGATATCCACCTGATAGCGGACAAGGCCGATATAGTTCGCCCTATTCGGCAGAATGATCAGGTTATCGATACCCCGGATCTGCCCGCCTGCCCCCATTTGCATTTGCCGGCCATTGATGGTGAACAATGGAAAAGAAACCGCCGTCAGATTACCTAATCGGCTATCGACAGGGAAATTTCTGGGTAACTGGCTAAAAACAGGATGTGAAAGAACAGCCAATACAAAAATCAACAGCCATTGCATTACCTGTGTTTTTTTCATAATTTTGCTGGATGGCAGCCGGATAAAAATGGTACGAATCCTTGATCGATAACTGATATTTTTGAAAGTCTTATGATACGCTAAAGAGAAATTGGGTATCAACGTATTTATGGCGCCCGCAAAATTGGCCGGTAAATTATTCAAGATAAATCAATGAGCAATCTCCAGCGGATCTATCAGTTGCACCGGATTCTGGCGTCCCGCGCCCTGCCGGTATCTCATCCAGTTCTTGAAGAGTTGCTGGAATGCTCCCGGGCGACTGTCAACCGCACGATTGAGTCCTTACGCCTTTATTTTAATGCGCCACTGTTATACGACCGTGAACGTAACGGCTATTATTACGATGCGCAGGACAATGGCCTATTTGAATTACCGGGTATCTGGTTTGATGCCAACGAGCTGTATGCACTGCTCACCGCACAGCAACTGCTCGAACAGATCCAGCCGGGATTGCTGGGCGCGCAACTTAAGCCGATCAAAGACCAGCTGGAAAAGATACTGGCTTCGCAGCATCTGGATAACCAACAAATCACCCACCGCATACGCATTCTGAGCATGATGGGAAGAAGCACAACCCTCAAACATTTTCAGTCAGCCGCCAGCGCATTACTGCAACGCAAGCAGCTCAACATCGCTTACCGCAGCCGCAGTCATGACCAGCAAACCGAGCGCGTCATTTCTCCGCAGCGGCTCACGCATTACCGCGATAACTGGTATCTCGATGCCTGGTGCCACAAACGCAACGCCCTGCGCAGCTTTGCGGTGGAATGCATCGTCTCTTCCGTATTGCTCGATCACGCTGCGCTTGAAATTGCAGAGACGACGCTCAACGAACATTTCGCCACCAGCTATGGCATTTTCGCCGGTAAAGCCAGGCAAACCGCAGTGCTGCGCTTTACCGCCGAACGCGCCCGCTGGGTCGCCGACGAGCAATGGCACCCGCAGCAACAGGGGAAATTTCTGCCCGGCGGCAGCTATGAACTGCGCATCCCCTACGCCAACGAAACCGAACTGGTCATGGATATCCTCAAACACGGCGCGGCGGTTGAAGCGATTGCCCCGGAAGCATTGCGCGATGCCATCCTGCAAAATTTGCGTAAGGCGCAGGAAAAATATTTGCCCCGGAAGGACGGAAAATAAAGCGGCTTGAGTAATCTGTGTCCTTGCGGCAGCGGCAGAGAATACAAAAAATACCGCTGTAAGAAATTTAATCTGGGGAAGTTCTGAATAACCCATATTTATCATTCCGAACGTAGTAAGGAATTTCCTGGAATCAGCAATACAGATTTCTCGTTACGAGCGAAATGACAGTTGTTCGGAGGTTCCCTGGAATTTTTTTCCGAGCTAAATCGACAGGCTCAGGTTTTGAGCCTGTCACAGATATATAATCCTAAGCAGTCATATAACACTTTGATTTAAAAATAATGGAAAAGTCAGGGAATACGATTTTTAACTACTGGGGTAAGGCAGATCCTGTTTGTTCGGGTGAACAGAAATGGCATCCGCTGAGGTATCGCGGTTTAAATGTGGCAACAGTGAATTATCACTGAAGTTCGACATAGGTGAGTAATGAATAAAACATTGGAAAACATCTGGGCGAAAACCGGGAAGAATGGCGACGCAAGGTGGCATCCACTCATTCTCCACATGCTGGATGTGGCTGCCAGCGCGGACGCCATCTTGGCGCGCGAACCGGAATCCACTCGCAATAGGATGGCGGCATGTTTGGAGATGGCGTGGAAGGATGCTCGGCCATGGTTGTTGCTCGTAGTCGCCTGTCATGATCTGGGGAAGGCAAGCCCGGGTTTTCAGTGCAAGTGGAAAAACCTGACCGGGATGGATTCTGGGCGCAGTCCGAATACCGAGATCAACCACGCCTTCGTGAGCCAAATTGCACTGACAGAGTTATTACGGGAGAAGGGCTGGCCAGATGAAATGGCGGAACTGGTGGCCGATGCGGTGGGATGTCATCACGGGAGCAGAGCTTCACCAATAACCCTCAATGATTTGGAAGGCGATAGGAGCGCCCTTGGCAAGGAAGATTGGACGAATGTCCGCAAAGAACTTGTCTATGCCTTGCTGGAAGTTTTCAAGCCTATCAAGATTCCCACCAAACAAACGCTCACCGGCCCCGATTTCATATTGCTGTCAGGACTCACCAGTTTTGCCGACTGGATTGGTTCCAACGAAGATTGGTTCGCCTTCGGCACCCCCGACGATTGTGATGACTTGGATGGATGGTTTCAACAACGCAGAGTCCTTGCTGAGCAGGCCTTGGATGCAATCGGATGGGAGCCACGAACACCACTTTCTTTTGAACCAAAATCCTTCGAGCAGGTTTTTAAATTTGCTCCCCGCCCTTTGCAACAAGCGGTCGCTGATGTTGTGGCCGATCTGAAGGAGCCAGCTATCTTGCTGGTGGAAGCTCCCATGGGCGAGGGCAAAACCGAGGCCGCCTACTTCGCTCACTTGGAGTTGCAACGTCGTTTCGGGCACCGTGGTTTGTATGTGGCCTTACCAACCAAGGCCACGGGTAATGCCATGTTCAAGCGAACCCTTAAATTCTTGCGCGATCAAGGTTCAGATCGAAAGCTTGACCTGCAACTGCTACATGGCGGGACGTTACTCAACGACACCTTCCAGAATTTGCGTCTTTCGGGCATCCATGATCCCAGCATGGGCGGCGAAGTTCGTGCGGGAGAATGGTTTACCAACAAGAAGCGGGCGCTCCTTTCTGAATACGGCGTAGGGACTGTTGATCAGGCTTTGTTGCCTATTTTGCCCGTGCGACACAACTTCGTTCGCATGTGGGGTCTTGCAAACCGCGTAGTGATTTTCGACGAGATACATGCTTACGACGCATACACAGGCACGCTTCTGGTCCACCTGCTGCGCTGGCTGTTGGCATTAGGCTCATCGGTCATTCTTCTATCGGCCACGCTGCCGCCGTCAATCCGTAAAGCTTTGGCAAACGCGGTGGAAGGCAAGTTGCCTGAACAAGACAAGGCGTATCCGCGCCTTTCAGTATTCTGCCCCGGCGAAGCGGTGACGCAAAAACATTTCGAGGCCGATCCTGCACGGCGGCTGACGCTAAAGTTACAAGGTATCTCTGCGGATTTACCCAGCATGCGTTCTGCGCTGGAAGAACATCTTGCCAATGGCGGCATGGGCTTGGCGCTTGTTAATACGGTGCAGCGAGCACAAGACTTGTATCGGCTTTTCCCAGAGGGTGAACCGCTGGTGCGCGAAGGCCAGCGTATTGGTAAACGCCTTGCCGATGGAACGGAAGTGTATCTTTTCCATGCCCGCTTTCCTGCTGAGCGGCGGCAGAAACGTGAAGACCATGCCTTGGAAACATTCGGTGAGACGGGAGATCGGTCAGGCCGAAAAATCCTCATCGCTACCCAAGTGGCGGAACAGAGCCTTGACCTTGATTTTGACCTGATCGTAACCGACCTTGCGCCCATTGACCTCGTGCTTCAGAGGGCCGGACGCATGTGGAGGCACAAGCGAAAATCCAGGCCTGTTTCAGAACCTATTCTTCTGGTTGCGGGACTTGCTGGCGACGAACCTCCTTCACTCGGGGAACCTCTCTGGTGGGGCGCTATATACCGCGAGGATATTCTGTTACGCACCTGGATTCTTTTGCAGGCGAAACAGAGCCTGACACTACCGGATGAAATTGACACCATGGTGCAAGCGGTTTATGAAGAGAAAGTGGACATACCGGAATCCCTGCGGGAACGGCTGGAGAAATCCTTGGTGGCGGAAGATGGGGAAGTTATCGCCCACAGAGGACAAGCCAACCAAGCGATCATAGGCTTTCCCGACGATGCATCGTGGAATGACCCGGCTCGATTCGTTCTTTACGATGAAGACGAACCCGGTGTACATCGAACACTCATGGTCAAGACTCGACTTGGCGAAGACTCGATTGTCGTTATCCCGTTATTCCCTGATGACGAATTCAGTTCCGCTGCGACACCTGATTTCGACCAAGCAAAACGGTGGTATCTCCGGGCCGTGAGTATTTCGCGCAAAGGCGTGGTCAATAAACTTCGGGCACTCGGTGTGCCGGAAGGATGGAAGAAGTCGCCACTCTTGCGCAATTGTTTTCCGCTGACGCTGGACGCACAAGGACGCTGGACGGAGGATGCAAAGGTGCGACTGGATGACGACTTGGGATTAGTTTACGAACCAAAGGAGGCCGAATGAGCCGATTCAACCTGATAGACGAGAAATGGATACCGGTGCGATTCCTTAATGGAGACCGTGACGAACTGGGCATCCGCGACACGCTGCTGCGAGCCAAGGAGATCGCCGCCATTGAGGACTCTTCACCGTTGGTGGTGGCAGCACTCCATCGCTTTTTACTTGCGGTGCTGTACCGCGCTCTGGAAGGGCCGACCGACATAGATCAGGCAAAGGCATTATTCAAGGAAGGATTGCCCAGCGAAAAAATTACGGCATATCTGGAAAAGTGGCGGGATCGGTTTTGGTTATTTGATGAGAAATATCCGTTTGGACAGATTCCAACATTCGAACCGAAGGCTTGGAGAGCATGGACGGTGCTTGCTGCCGAACACAATGCTGACAATGCCAAGGTGCTCTTCGACCATGTGGATGTCGAGGCTCCTGGTACCATAACCGAGGCTGCGTCAGCCCGCTGGATTCTTGCCACACAGACCTTTTCCGTTAGTTGTGGCAAGAGCGAGTTGTCGCACACTGGCACAGCCCCCTCTGCAACAGCGGCAATGGCACTCCCTCTCGGGAATGATTTCCAAGACACCCTGCTGTTTTCTCTTGTTCCACAGAATCGCGCCGTCATCGCTACAGATATTCCTTTGTGGGAGCGGCATCCAGAATCGGTGGCGAGCCTGAAAACAGGCTTTGAACGTGCGGTAAGCGGCCTTGCGGATCGGTACACATGGAGGGTTCGCTCTATCCGTCTGGAGAAAAATGACTCAGGTCGGATCGGGAAACTGGCTTTTGCCTCTGGAGTTGGAAATACTTCCGCTGAACAGAGCGACCCCATGCTGGGTTATAGGATTGACGACACGAGAGGAAAGCTGCCGATCCAATTCCGCGACCGTGGTCTTTGGCGAGACTTCGACTCCATGCTGCCCGACGAATCACATCTGGCACCGCAAGTGATCGAGCATGCGACAGTATTGACCCGAATGAACCGTGGACGTTTCCCACGATCAGTGATAGTTCTTGGTCAGGCAAACAACAAGGCAAAGATTGAGTATTGGCGCATGGAGCGCTTTGCTCTGCCCGATGCATTGACGGGCGATCGCTTTATTCGGGCAGAAATCCGGCAGCTTCTCAAAGATTCAGAAGATGCCCAAAAGTCACTATGGTCTTCCTGTAGTTCATTTGCGCGAGATCTATTGAGCCGAGGGGATCGGAATCCTGATAGTAAGGACATCAAGAAATTCGTAACGCAAATGTCTGCCAATCCTTGGTACTGGTCAACCTTGGAGTCACGCTTCCATGGAATCCTGCGCGAATACACCCTTGAACGTGATTCCGAGGATATTCGCTGCCAGTGGTTGAAATCCGTTCGGGACACATTGATGTCGGCTTGGGCGCTGCATGGCGCATCCGTTTCAACGGGCGATGCATGGGCCATCCGAGCACTGGTGAAAGCCGAGGGGCCGGTACTGCGCAAATTTAAGGAGCTGAACGACGAGATTCTGAAACTCGAACCACAGAAGGAGGAGGCATGAATGGATTTATCCAATGGCTGGAAGGCCTTAACGAAAAGGACACCAAGGTGAGAGCGGTGTTACGGCGAAGCTTGGCTTTTGATCCGGGCGAATTCGCGCAAGCCTATCCCTATGTTGAACCCTTTCTTAAGGGGGAAGACAATTCCTGGCGGAGGAAAATGTTGTATCTGGTAGCCGGCCTTTGGGCCGCGCACTGGCGAGAAGGCAGGAGCGGAGCACCGTTGCCCATCGGGAAGGCATGTGCTGCACATCAGGTGGCAAGTGGCTCAACGAGTACTGAACGCCGCTTCATCACCCTGCTGGATTCCGACCCCGACCAATTGCCAAACCGCCTGCGCCAGATGGTTGCTCTTCTCAAAGAGCAAGCCATCGACTTCAACGATTTATTGAAGGGGCTTATTTACTGGAGCGATGACCAGAAGCGCACGCAAAATGCTTGGGCACGCAACTTCTACCGCACCCTGAACAATGGAACAGCTACCGAATATCAAAACGAAAAGGAGATCAGCGAATGAAAACAATTATCGAGATTCACGCCTTACAGAACTTTGCTCCATCGAACCTGAACCGCGACGACACGGGCGCTCCGAAAGACGCCCTTTTCGGCGGCACCCGACGCGCACGTGTGTCCAGCCAGTGTCTCAAACGAGCAGTGCGCCAGCATTTTAAGGAGTTGGTGCAACAAAACGCCTTGGCATCGGATGACATTGCCGTCCGTACCAAACGCATCTTGGATAACCTCACCAAGTCGTTGGTCGCAAAGGGTCGTAGCGAACTTGAAGCGACCGACAAGGTTCGCTTAGCACTGGCAGCCATGGAACTTACTGTGAAGGAGGACGGGAAAAGTGAGTATCTGCTCTTCTTGGGTCAACGAGAAATCTCCAGCATTGCCAACATTATTGATGAGAAGTGGGATTCCATTGCCGCATCCAATACCGCCCCAGCCGAAGGGAAAAAGCCAGGCAAAGCCAAGAAACAAGCCGCCCAGAATGCTGATCCCGAATTGAAGAAGGCTCTCGACAAAGTTTTCAACGGTGGCAAAGCCGTAGATGTGGCGCTCTTCGGACGCATGCTGGCCGACATGCCAGAGAAAAACCAGAACGCCGCGTGCCAAGTAGCCCACGCTATTTCGACCCATTCCGTGGAGCGTGAATTCGACTTCTACACCGCAGTGGATGACCTCAAGCCTGAGGATTCTGCTGGTGCCGATATGATGGGTACGGTGGAATTTAATTCGGCTTGCTTCTACCGCTATGCTGCGGTGGACTGGGACAAGCTGGTGTCCAACCTCCAGAATGACACGGAACTGGCAAACAAAGGGTTGCGGGCATTCCTTGAAGGCTTTGTGGTGGCCGAACCCACCGGCAAACAGAATACATTCGCGGCTCACAATCCGCCGGAGTTCGTGGCTGTTTCAGTACGCCGCAACACAGCCCCCCGCAACTTTGCCAATGCATTTGAAACCGCTATTCGAGTAAAAAAGGATGAATCGCTAACCAGAAGGTCAGCGGAGGAGCTTGCCAAAAAGGCCAAGGTTTTGCAGTCCGCATTCGGTGGTGAAGAAAAAACCTGGGTGCTTAATTTGACGGATGCCAAGCTGGATGGATACGGAAACTCTGCGGCATCTTTGCAGGAACTTCTGGATGAAGTTCTTGCGACCATACAGGAGTAAGCCATGCCTACCTTGTTGCTTCGCCTGATGGGGCCCATGCAATCGTGGGGAACCACCAGCCGTTTTGACCAGCGCGATACGGGGAAGGAGCCGAGCAAGTCTGGTGTCATCGGCCTCATAGCTGCCGCCATGGGGATTGATCGCGAGAACTGGATTGATCTTGAGCCACTGATACGCCTGTCCATGGGGGTTCGTCACGACAGACCGGGAGTGCCCAAGCGGGACTATCAGACGGCGGGGTGTGCTACAACCGATGCCATCATCAAGGCGGACGGAAAACCATCTAAAGACGGTGTCCCTTCCCAGCGCGATTATCTTGCTGATGCGGCTTTTCTTGTCGGGTTGGAATGCGCGGATCGTTTATTGCTGGAACGGATTTATGCCGCCCTGCAAAGTCCAGTGTGGGCTTTGGCATTGGGACGAAAATCCTATGTGCCTTCCGAGCCAATCTGGATTGAAAATGGATTACAGGATGCACAGTTGCGTGAAGCCTTGGCACAGTGGCCATGGATCAGCTCAACACGCAAATGGGAAAAACCGCCTGAACAGCTCTTGATCTCCTTCGAGTCCGACGATGGATCAGGCGTACTCAAGATGGATCAGCCGTTGTCCTCATTTGCTGAACGACATTTCGGTTCGAGATTTGTACGCTCAGAGTTGATCGACTTCCCTAAAGAGGTGACGCATGTTTCTGCATAGAATTCACCTTGATCCACGTTGCCACGAGGCTCGACGCGACTTGTCCGATCCTTATCAATTGCATTCCACCCTATGTCGAGCATTCAGTACACCAGACAAAAAATGCCCCGAAGGTGAATTCCTGTGGCGACTTGAGTCAGAAACTGATCCCGCCGGATGTCCGCGCATTCTTGTGCAAAGCAAGGCCATGCCGGATTGGGCTGGCGTTGGTGTGCAGGGGTGGCTGGCAAATGCCGATTCGGCTATTGATCTGAAAGATCGACTCAAGCTAGATTCACTCAAAGCCGGACAGCGCTTTCGTTTCAGACTGCGAGCCAACCCATGTGTGAAGCGCGATGGTAAACGGCTGGGGTTGCTGCGGACGGATGAGCAGGAAGCATGGCTTGAACGAAAAGGAAAACAGCACGGATTTTCACTTCCTCAATTAGCATCCTTCGATTTTTCAGAATCTCCGCAAAATCGTATTGATGTGCGGATTTCGCAAGAACAGATGCTCCGAGGAAAGCAACATACAGGCAATGGCATCCGGATTTATTCTGTACTGTATGACGGCATTCTTATCGTTACCGAGCCGAATAACTTCAGGATTGCGCTGAAAACCGGTATTGGGAACGGCAAGGCTATGGGGCTTGGGCTTATGTCGGTGGTGCCGATAGCATGAATAACTTGCTGTATTAGCTTCTAGAAACATTTTAGAAAACATGGATCAGAGGAGATGGAAATGAACTGGAAAGATCGTATTGTCACTGATT
>ERZ1292630.1515-Hain-H41-02um-R3-1515-length-22856-cov-14_pt1 | contig 22856 bp, 24 predicted proteins | sample MGYA00564408_ERZ1292630 | MGnify/ENA primary metagenome ERZ1292630 (study PRJEB36523, sample SAMEA6512641) | groundwater metagenome | collected 2019-01-08 | study: AquaDiva: Metagenomics assemblies of 32 groundwater samples
AAAAATATCAAAAACAACTTAGCGCTTATGTTACACACCCCCGGCCCCTCTTATTAGAGGGGAGTATCTTGAATTTCTATATTTTGATCTTTATTTTCTTCAATATTATTTTTTAAAAAAACTAAATTAATACATAACTCTAAAGCTTGTTCAATATTTCCAGGTATATTCTTTGTGTTTCTTCAACATTCTTTTCAATAGAAAACATACTTTCGACACGTCTTCTCCCTGCTTTACCCATACGCTCCTGATTATCTTCATCTTCAAGCATTTTTACAATGGCTTTAGCAAGACCATTAATATCATCAGGAGGAACTAATAATCCTGTTACTCCATTCTCAACAATCTCTGCAGCCCCTCCGGCTCTGGTAGCGATAACCGGTTTTTCCATTGCCATAGCCTCTATCAGCACTCTGCCGAATGGCTCAGCCAGTGATGGCAGCACCAGCAAATCTATAGATTCGTATAATTCCTTCATGTTATCTATGAAACCAGTAAAAATCACTTTATCTCCGATTTTTAATTCCTTTACAAGCTGTTGAAGTTCTTCCAAATAATTTTCACTTCGATCGATCTTCGTTTCCCCTATTATAAGTGCACAAACATCTGGATAAATCTTGACTACCTCAGCCATGGCCTTGATAAATACATCTTGTCTTTTTGTGCGGGTTATCCGACTAATCATTCCGATGAGAAATTTATTATCTCCAATCCCGTATCTTTTTCTGACTGTGCTACCATTCTCAGACGGTGAGTATTCTTCAAGATCAACACCATTGTAGACTATCTCTATCCTTTGATTTTTCCTCACGAAGGAACTATAGCTTTCGGCAGTGGCCTTTGAATTTGCAATAAGAACATCCGGGAAATGAAGGAACATTCGCCAGAAGGAGCGATAGTCAAGAATAAGGTTTCTGGTATGAGAAGCGATCGGAACACAATTTAACTTGGATGCTGGAAGGCCGTACTGATTGCAAATCTCATTTGTACAGATGACGAGGTCAATTTCGTTTTTTTTAATGAACCAAGCCAGTTTCCAAACGGTTCTAAGGTAACCTGAAGGAAAAGGAAGTTTAATTTGCTTCAATGGGATGGTTAGCACTTTGACCCCCAAACCTCTTATCCGATCCAACAAAGGCCCAACATCTGGAATTATATAAATGGGATTGAACCTTTCCTTGTCCATATATTTTAACAAAAGAAGGGTACTTATTTCTGCACCGCCGATATAAGGAACAAATCCCAGAAATAAAATATTATATTTTCGCTGTCTCACAGAGGACGCCTTGTAACTGCTGGTGGGCCATGCTTAAAATCAGTTTCCCGAATTCTTAAAAAGCAATAACTTGCTCCAGATAGATTAAAATATAAATAAGAGGAAAAAAATAAAACAGCGAAATTTGCAATTATTCGAATCTTTGCCAGTCGTTTAGCGAATCTATATGCAAAATGACTTATCTTACCTATAACACCGGTTGCAATAACTATTTCAAAACCAGCATGTTCTAATTTTCTGCAAAGATCATATTCTGTATAACCATCCCGAACATGACCATTCTCAACAGCCTCATACAAGGAGACCTTTGATGTATCCCCATAAGGAACCTGCAACAATAATATACCGCCAGGTTTTAATGCTTTAAATGTATTAAAAAGAACCTCTTGATCATTTAGAATATGTTCTAAGACATGAGTTAAAAATATAATATCAAAATTGATTTTCAGCGGGAACCCAGCAGAAGCATCGGCACAAATAAAAAATAGATTCGACCGATTTATTTTGGCACATATTTGCTGACAATCAATAGCAAGGTTTTGTTATATTCCAGGCCGACCACCATATAATCAGTATTGCGACTTAACCAAATGCAAAAGCTCCATTATTTGATCCCATTTCAAGAATCTTGAAACATCTTTTATTTGTATACTTCCCGAAGTATCTACGATTTATAAAGAACCTTATCAAATGACCAGGGTAAGTCTCACCAAAGATTGCAAATACTAATCTTCCCTTCCAGTTACTCAGTTTCGTATATTTAAGTTCTTGACCGTACATGATCAATTCAGCTAAAAATATTGTCTTTGCTCATCGATTTATTGAACTTAATTTCCATCTTACAAAAAGGAGTAATTCTCTCAAACCTACTTCTGGAATTTCGCTTAAACTACTCTCGGTAACTTTTTCTTCCTCACCATCATGGAAATGTTTTGGAAACGTTTTTGTATAACACCACTTCTTGTGGGGTGCGTTATCGTGGCGGTATATCAATCCATCAATATGCGTTCTCTCCCAATGATAACTATACGCCCCTTTAATTTTAGAGAATACCATACATCGATAAAACTATTATCTTTAAGAATAATTCTCAACTGATTGACGTCTGTAATAAAGACATCTTCAACAATATCTGCAAACTCTATCTCAGCTATATCCTTTAGTTTCCTAATTCCTTCAAGCATCAAAGAGACCTCAGTATACCCTCAAGTTCGTCTTTTTTAAACTCAAGGTGATCGAGTCGCTGGAGTTCCTGCCATGTGTCTTTCTCTTCAATTTCACCCCTTCTGTACAACTCCTCAAATTCCTCAACTGAGGAAACCTTGTATTTCACTCGTATTTCAAATATCTCTGCTTTTCTCTCTCTCAGCTTTTTCTCCAAAAATACTTTCAGGCTTTCCCTGATCATTTCTTCCTTTGAAATATTCAATTTCTCTGCCAAATCTTCTAATTCCTTTATTTCTAACTGCATATTTATCTTCTAACACAAGTAATAAATGCTATAGGTACTGCCTACCATATTTTTTTATGAGTAACATATACTTCTTATTTATATTTTCGTCAGTCTTTAAGACTTTTAATCGTAACATCAACTTTCTTCTTCTTTCTGAATCTTTAAGTCCAGGTTTAGAAAGAAGCTCCTTTTTACTAAGGATTGAACAATAAATATCGATATCTCTAGATCTAAATATTTCCTTCGCCGTTTTAACTCCTTTAAGGTAATCAATTATGGTATCTGTATCAACTAAGAGTTTGATTTTTGCCATTTATTATTTTCTTCTTATATGGTGAAAATCATTGAGAACATTGAACAAAGACATGGTTTTCATAATATGTTATCTTGTAAAGTCAATCGCCTTCCGGACTGAGCAGAATGATATAAACTCATCACCAGTTTCAGAGCTATAAGACCATCTTTAAGAGATACTCTCGGAGTTGTCTTCGCAAGTACAGAATATACAAAATCTTCTAACTGGTATTTTAGTAAATTCGGTCTTTTCTTCATCTGCAATAATAAGTTACACTTTATATTTGATATCATACTTTTAACGATACCGCTGCCCGTATCAATAAACAACCAGTTTCCCATAATCATAGCCATCCCTTTTGATCCAGAAATTTCAACTATTGTCCTTTCTCGCACAGAAGGATTGGTCGAAAAATAAATTTGGCAGATTACGCCGTTAACGAATTCAATCTCTCCCCAGAAAGAACGTTCAACCTCACACTTACGCTTCCCATCCTTCAAATTCTCTCTCCCACATACTGATGATGCATTACCGAAAAACCAGCAAGCCAGATCAATAAAATGAATGCATTGATGTATAAGAACTCCTCCCCCTGCCAATGAGGGATCGGCTCTCCATCCCTGATTATTTGAATAATACTGTTCGTCTCTGGGCCATACTATACTAATTTTACAGACCTCAACGTCCCCTAACACTCCCTCATCCAACAATCTTTTGAGATATTTGAAACTCTCATGAAACCTGAACTGTGAAACAACGGAACAAACAGTACCTGAAGATTTAGCCGCTCTGTATAATCTTTGAGCTTTTTCGTATTGAATATCGAGTGGTTTCTCTATGATAATGCCAGATGCTTCTTTCAATGCCATAAACGCATAATCACTGTGGGTGTGGTTTTGGCTTACAATATCAATAATATCTGCTCTCTGTACCAAATCCCCATAATCCTGATAACACGCGATACCATGTCGTTTGGCAAAATAATTTAGTCTCTCAGCATTGCTACCATGAATTCCGATTATTGTAACATTCTTTAAGGTATTCCAGGTTTTTACGTGGTAGGAAGCATGTTTTCCTGTACCGACAACTCCAACCTTGAGCTTAGTAGACATGCACATCTATTTTTGCAATTGCAATCATTAACCGATTATTCTGATCTACAGTAATCTTTTTGTACAACAAGAAACACCCTGAAGCAGATCAATTATTTACATCACAAGTCAAAAATACAATATACACTTTTCCAGAAAAACAGGTTCTCATTATCCTTTCTTTGCTCCATCCTTCATTACGAGCTTTCGTCTCTGTATCTGAATGTCTCTTAACTTCCAGATTATTTTTAATACAAAAGTTCTAAGTAGGTTGAAGATTCTACCATGATCAGTCCGAATCATATCATATAATAACCTAAATCCCTTCATGGTAATTCCAAGCTGCCCATCTCGAGCGACAATCTGTTTCTTTGCTATGTTCTTTAGCAAAGGAATATTGAAACGATATAGGAAAGCCAGAAAAACTACGTTATTTCTCACTTCGGTTGTTTCTGCAGTGGATATCCAATCCACCCAGGTAAGTTCAAAATTATCTATCCATCGATCCAGTGCCTCCCAGTCTTCCGTCCGCTTCGGTGGATGAAAGCCATGCTGAATAGCAAATTCGTATAATTCGCTTCCTGGATAAGGCATGTACCATCCGGTAGTGAAAGTCATATTGCTCTTGTTATCAAGCAGCTCAACAATGAGCTTTAATGTACTGCGGAATTCATCACGCGTTTCAGTTGGAAACCCAAAAATCAAAGAGCCTGACACTTGTATTTGAGGATAGTTGGATAAAGCTCGCAAACCAGCCTTGATATCTGAAACTTTGATATCCTTATTAATCAACTTTAATATTCTGTCTGACCCTGATTCAAGCCCTATTAGGAGATATCTGCACTTTGTTTCGGCAAGTTGGCGGGCGAATTCGTCATCTATGTATTCTATCCTGCAGCTGGCATAGTATGGTAAGTCTATCTGTTCGACAATGGATATTGCTCTTTTCTTGTTCACAAAGAACTCATCATCCATAAACATGATACCGTTAATTCCACGTTCTTCTTTGAGGCGGTTTATTTGTGACACGACAAAACCAACTGAGTGCTTTCGCCAACTTCGCTTGTTGAATAACATATTGTAGCAAAACCCGCACCGATGGGGACATCCTCTCGATGTCACAAATCTGATTGCTCTGTTCACGTTTCCAAAGGAAGATATATACTGTTCAATATCTACCAGCGACCAGTCTAAGGCATAGTCATCCAAATTCTGGATAAATGGCCTGGGTTTGGTAATGGCAATTTCACCATTCAGTTTATATCCAATTCCCATGACTTCTCCAAGTTCTCGTTGATCTTCGAGTGCTTGAGCCAGTTCTACGGCTGTTTCTTCCCCCTCACCAATCACTACATAATCAATGTATGTTTCCTGTAAACACTGAACCGGCAGTGAAGACGGATGTACATTACCCCAAACAATCGGTATGTTGGAGTGCCGTTTTATTTTCCTGGACATCTCTGCATAAGAGCGCATCGCTGAACCTGTAAAAACTGAAAATCCAACATATAAAGGATTTTTATCGAGTATCTGTTGAACACTCTCTTCCACCTGCTCAGGAGAAATATGCAGAACTTGAACTTGGTATCCTGCTTTTTTTAAGGCATCGCCAACATATAAGATGCCCAAAGGGGGAATATCCATGAATGCTGAAAGATTTATTTTAACAAGAATGATCAACTTCCTAGTCATTGCCATAATGCATTTCCTATGTTATTTATCAAACCGTTTCAAAGATTCTAGTATACTACAAGTCCAAGGACAGAAGGTGTTAACACAATTGTCCCTTCTTTCAAAAAACTTAATTCGTATCATGAAGAACCTTTTGATACACCTCAAGAAAATTATCTGCAATATGTTCCCAGGAATATCGTTCCTCAACTATCTTTCGCCCCCTACTGCCCATATCTTCCCGCATATCTTGATTGACATACAAATGTACAATTGCTCTGGATAGTTCTTCAATGTTCCCCGGTTGTACAAAAATACCATTGATGCCATCTCTCACAAATTCTAATACACCTCCAACTCTTGTTGCAACTATCGCCTTTTTAGAAGCCATAGCTTCCAAATTCACAATACCAAATGGTTCCCACAAAGAAGGCAAAACAAAAAACTCACAACCCCGGAAAAGACTTGCTGTTACTGTTCTTTCAGTATAACCTAAAAGATAAACTCGGTTCTGCATCCCTAACTCTTCAATCAATTGCTCGTGTCTGGACCGTTCCAGTCCATCACCGGCTATAATAAGGTCTAATCCATCTATCTGGTCTATTGTATGTCTAAATGCCCGAATGAGAATGTCAAATCCTTTCCGTTTTATAAATCGCCCTAAAGAGAAAATGAAAGGTCTTGGATGCTCAAATGGTTTTGCCTGATCGAACTCCTGCAGGTTCACACCGTTCTCAACAGTCAAAGACTTATTTTGAATCTCTGGCAAAACTTTCTTTGCTTTCTCCAAGAGCCATTGACTGCAACTAGTGACAAATTTTGCCCTTTTATACCAAGCTTGCGTTACCTTCAAATCCAAAAGCGACAAATTTGGGTATTCAATCACATCGGCACCATGGATACTTATAATAAAAGGGACTTTAACAAGATAGGACAGAAATAGTGGATACACAGAGTAGCGGCAGAGGACATGCACGTTGATCACATCGGGCTGAAACTTATTAAGAATTTTTCTCAACTGAATAACCGTAAGCGGAAGAAATAACAAGAATTTAATCACATCTGCCGGATGGCGCGACCACACTGGAAACTTACAGCGCAACACCTCTGCCCCCTCGATTATACCTCGTCGTGGAATGTCAAGGCTTTCCCTCTCTGTGATAATAAAGACATCATGCCCTCTCTCTTTAAAAACCCGCGTCAGATTACTTATTACTTCTGAACCTCCACCTATTACAGGGTAACAGGAGTAGTAAGCAAATAAAATTATATTCATAGTGATTTGATGCAGACTGATTTAAAGCTTTATTTAGACTTTAGGTTGTATTTACTTGGTACTATTTAACCAAAGAAGCAAAATAATAGAGGTAAAGATCACCTTCTGATAATTTATTAAACTAAGGCAAATAAGGGATCTTAAATCCGTGAATATTCGGATTCTGAATATGAACCAGTATTGCTTTTTTATCAAATATTCCTTTTCACGTAGGTAAATCAAAATGTTTCATAAGAAAGCTTATTAGCTCTATGACAGGCAAGAATCTGATATTGGAATATTACTCGCAACTATTCTATGACTTTTGTGTTTTAATTTCCATTGCATTATAATATTTACCACATAGTTTTTTTGTAAATAATAAATTATTATATCTAGATCGAATATCGCCTTCAATTTTATCCTTTAAGATTAATCCATCGTCTGTAATCCATTAATACTTGTATGAATAATTTGATAAAATATCCTGTAATACTTCTTCCGTTCTTACATATAAAACTTCGCATATAATGTCAGGTTCATCTTTTGCTAAGATCCGTTGCATCCCTTGCAACACTCTATGATCTGCACCCTCCACGTCTATTTTAAGGATCCATACATAATTCTGTAGATTGTTTCCAAAGATGCAGCCCGAATTTTACCTGTTAGTCTTCTGATAGGAAAATCCTGCTGACTATCGAAATTTTCACTTCCTGGAACCGAATTTGTAATTACAATAATTTTGTGTCCTCTGCCTACTAATTCTTTACAAATGTGATAATCAAATATTGAAATCCCTCCATCTTGTGGAGGGAAAATAAAGGTAACAAATAAAATGTTCATTTTGCAGGAGAATGACTAAGCTGTTGAATTACATTTTTTATAATCACTTTCATTTTTTCCTGCATGAATATTTTTCTAAAACCTCTATTCCAGACTAATTTTGTACACAGCTTACTTAAGAAATCAGGGAGTCCTTTATCTTTAAAATATTGAATGGTTGAATCATTATGATACTTCTTCTTTATATTGAACGTATGCCATTTCACCTGGTTGTTTGCCCATTTATATAATTTTTTTCTTTCAATTAATGACAACTCTGGAGTTTCAAATATAGGGTCATTTACCCAATGAGACGCTTCGCTAATGAACTGATTTGGATCTTTTCTGAAATAATTATTGCTATTAACCCATTCATACAGTTTGGTATTCTGAAATGGTATCAGATTATAAAACCTGACATCATATACAGGATACTTTTTTGCTAAACGGACAGAATCCTCTACATCAGCTCTCGTTTCCCCGGGAGATCCCAGGAGAAAAAAAAGGGTAACCATATATCCCAAATCACACGCATCTTTAATTGCCTTTTCAATGGTCTCTATCTTTTCACTTTTTTGAAGCGCTTCAAGCACCTTGTTATTACCCCCCTCAACTCCAAACGCAATAGAGTGGAATCCCACCTCTTTCATTCTTGAAAGGAGCTCTTTATCCACTTTGTCTGCCCTCAAGCCATTTCCACATGAAATTTTTAACCCTTTTAATCCCCTTCGTTCAATTTCATCACATATATCCAAAACCCTTTTCCTCATAAGCGAAAAATTGTCATCCGCAATGCCAAATTCTCTATATCCTTTTTCATACCAGTACTGGAATTCATCTACCACGGATTTGGCACTTCTTACCCTGAATGTCTTCCCAATAGCTAAATGCACAGGACAATAAATACAATGATAGGGACATCCCCGTGAGGTAACAATATTAATAAAACGAGGATATTTATTTAACTGATACTCTGAGTATTTTGGAAATCCATTTTGATCCAGGTCTCTAATAAAATTTCTATCCCCATTATATTGAATTTCATCTGAACCATTTCTAAAAAATAAACCTTTTATTTCACCAACCGGTTTTTGCCCTTCACACAATTCTACAATGGTCTCTTCGCCCTCAAGGGTTATACCATAATCAATAGCGGGACACTCTTTTAATACTCTCTCTCTCAAAGTGGACATATGTGGTCCACCGATGACAATGGGTATATCCGGATGTTTTTGTTTAATAGCCTCAAGCATTTTATAATTGTGACGATAACCAAACGACATCATACTAACCCCGATTAATTGCGTTTTGTATTCACTTATCTCATTTTTCAAATCATCGAGATTATAACCGAGCCCCATATCAATAATTTTATTTTGAATATTTGATTTACTTAATGCCTCTGAGATATACGCAAGACCTGCATTCAAATAACGGTTACCATAATGCGATCCGTAATAAACAGGCTTAATTAACAAAACGTTATTCATTTTCATTTGAAAATACTTTTAATAGGACACAGATTAATACTGATTTAGTGGATAGAACCATGAATGAAGATATGTAGTCTAATATTAGTTTTGATATCTATTACCCGGAAGAGTGCCTTCGATCATATATCAGACACATTATTTTACCAATATGTTTAGAAAAATAACCTATAATAAAGCAGTCCCATGTTTCATAAATAAACTTTGATAGTTGCTAATCAAAGAAAATCTAAAATTTTGTATTTTTTTAGGAGTCGTTCTTATAGCAGGTGTGAATTTTGAGAGAAATTGTACAAAAAGAGGATCTTCAATCCATTTAAATGCGGATATCGAATATGACCCTGTATTTTCTTCTTTATCAACTCCAAAATTTGCCCACTCCAACAATGATTTAGGTTCTTTTAATCCTAAAGATAGAGTTGTTTCATACAAATCGCCACCTGGCATAGGCCGAAAAATCCAATTTGTCGTATGCAAGGCATCAGGGCATATTTCATTAATCTCATTCATCAAAGAAATATTACTTCTCATTTCCATTTTAGATTGCCCTGGTATTCCAATCATCCAGGAATAGAGTGGTGTAATACCTGCATCAGCACATGTTTTTGCGGTGCGTAGAAGTTGTTCTACCGTAATATCTTTATGCAAAAGTTTTAAGACTCTGTCACTACCCGATTCCGCACCAAAAGTTAAGAATTTAAGTCCAACTTCCTTAAGTCTTTTTGCATAATCATCGGTAATATAATTATCATTAAAATAGTTTGCCCTTACATTAGTCCCCCATGTTATCATAATGTTTCTCTTTTTGAGCCCTTCGATAAAACCCGTAACCCGCTTCTTATCAACAAAGAAATCTTCATCTAATATTCGAACCGCCTCTAATTGGTATTAGTTTTTTTGATATTCCAACTCGTCTAAAAAACGATCAGGCGTTAGCGCCCTCCACTGATTTTTTATGGCATAATTAATACAAAAACTACATCTCCATGGACACCCCCGAGATGAGAGTAAGTTCAATGCTATAATTGGGCCTTCGGAAAGTAAGTAGTGAGGAGATGGACCAAGATAATATTTCAAATCGAGTAGATCATAATCAAAATGCGAAAATGTATTTATGTCCTCACGTTCTCTGGGTTCGTGTAGTTTTCCTTTACAAGCAATACCTTTTGTTTTGTTAAAATCTAAGTCACCCGACACTATTTTCCTTGCAATCTCAAGGGTTGTAGACTCTCCAGGGCCAAAAACAACCAGATCAAGATAAGGGTCTAAAGAAGTTTGTTCAGGAAACAATGTAGGATGTATTCCACCCCACACGATAGGTGTTTTTGTTCCAATTCCTTTCAAATATTTACTTAATTCCATGGCATGCGGTACCTGAGCAGTCATGAGTGAAAACCCGATAAAAATTGTCTTATCGGTAACACATGATATAAGCCTTTCTTTTACTTCATCCTCATGGTAAAGGTTAGTATCGATAATTACGATCTTATATCCAAAGCTTTGCAAAAAACTTCCTATTGCCAGAATACTTAGAGGTTCTCTTGGGGCATACTTTTCATTATAGGGAAGTCTGCTGGATGAAAGCCTCGGATTGATGAGAACAATATTATACATGTCTCATTTTTCGATTACCGTAAGATATAATATTTTTAAAATATTTAATAAGGATTAACAGTATTACCAAGAACTTTATTCTTCGTATTAAATAATGTAAAATAAAGAATTTATTCTCTCTTCGCTCTAGAAGTAGCTATATGAGCATCAAATATTTCGGCTAACTCACCGGTCTGTTTTCTTCGCTCATATTTATCTATCTCAGACAATTTAACCTGAGAAACCAGTTCACCTCTTTTATACCGTTCATACATCTCACAAATCTTTGCAGCAATAGTTTCTATGTCGGTAGGTGATACCACATCTCCGGCATTGTTCTCGCTGATTATTCTAGCAGCTTCACCGCCGGGAGGTATAAGTGCCAGGATCGGCTTTCTCGCATACAAATAGAGAAATATTTTTGATGTAACGACCCAAAAATTATTATTTGTGGAACTTTCAGGGCGCTCTACCAACAACAGGATATCACTTGAAAGCAACCTGGCTAAAGATTCTCTGTATGGTAACCACGGTACGAAGGAAACGACATCATTCAAATTTGCTTGTTTAATATATTGCATGACCTTGTCTTCCAGTTCCGGAGTATGCTTAAACTCGCCGATAAAGTTCACTCTCAAATCATCTCTTATGTCCGGACTGTTTTGAAGAAGCAGAGATAAAGCTCTCAGAAAACACTCAGGGCTACGGCCTGGTCCCCATGTCCCTGTATACGTAATAACGCATTTGTTCTCTCTTGCAACGGCCAGCGGAAAGCTATCAACAAAGTCAGCCTTATCATACCCGTTATAAATAACGCTGATCTTGTCATTGCAAAGATTACCACTGAGTTTCATCAGTTCAGACTTCAACATCTGTCCTACACTGATGATATGATCGGAATATTGCAAAATAAGTTTTTCGAAATATCTGTCACTTTTTCTCTGAATCACTGAAATATGATAGTACTGATGTAAGGTAGTCCATGGATCCCTGAATTCGCAAACCCATTTGACCGGCATGGTCAGCTTGAGCATCAAGGCTACCAGATGTGCTTCGTGGTTAGGAGCGCTTGAATAAATTACTTGAATACCTTCCTTGCGTAGCAAATATCGAGCTTTTAAAAAAGCGGGTAAAAGCCAAGCGTAATCGTAAAACAAAAAATTGAATTTCAATATGCTCAACAAACGAATTCTTAACGTAATATTTTTCTTCTTATCTTGGGCTAAGAATACCCCATGAGATACCATTGAAAGAGGTAATTTGCGCTTGGGAAATCGCCATGCAGGAATGCGGTAGACAGGTAAATCTGATGGTAATTCCTGGAGGAGGCTCTCATCCAGACCGTGATACTCATTAATTTCCTTTGTCAGTATGCTTGGATGCCAACCGTACTCAGGTAAGTGTTTCGTAAATTTGGTTATTCGCTTGGCACCTACGTGAATATCAGGGGCAAAATGAGTTGTAATAATCAGGACCTTTTTCATATCATAACTTAATCAGCACGATTATATGATTTCTGCAAGTCTTCAAATTGTAGGAACTCTTGTCCTTCGGGTTTCCTTTTCCGCAAAAATTCCGATACGAACCCTTGTCCAACGTACAACAGGTTGCCATACACATTCCATGGATCATATCGAGCAAGATTATAAATAGTCTTCCATGCCTTCCCAAAAGCAGATGAATTCATCTGTCCTATACCTGATCTTTTCATCATCCAGGATATTTTCTCCATCGCTTTAATTCTATCCGATAAAGGATACTCTGGTGTCTCAAAGGCCACCCGAACTTTTTCATTAATAACTATCTGACCTAAATACTGATGGGCCTCCCTATAATCATAATATAGCTTTCCATGCTCAAGCACCCAATTATAAGCAGGTGTACCAGGATATGGAACGAGGAATGACCAGTACATTTCATCAAATCCAAGCTTTCTAGCGTACTTAAAGCTTTCCATGTCACTTTCGTAAGTCGCACCCGGCAAACCTATGATGAATGAACCAGTGATTTGTAATCCATTACGCTTAACAACCTCCACAGCATGGACGATTTCATCTATAGTTTCTCCTTTATTGATGGTAGAAAAGACTTTAGGTGATAATGTTTCTACCCCTATCTTTACATCATAAAAACCAGCCCGCTTCATTACCTTAATCATATCATCAGTAATTCTATCAGCGCGAATACCGCTGTTACATGTCCATGGCATATTGATATTCTCTTTAAGTAAAAGTTCACAGAATTCTATTACCCTCTCACACGTCAGATTGAACACAGGTTCGCAGATATCAAACCTGCGAATATCAAAATGATCTCTGGCAAATTTAAGCTCCTCAATTGCTAAATTAAAATCTCTAGTTCTCCATTTGCCTTGCATAGTTCTGGGATTGCAATAAGTACATTGAAAAGGACATCCACGACTTGTAGATATACGATATGTTAATTTTGGTGGAACTCTTTTCAGCCCAAATAATCGATAATCAGGAAACGGTAGCTTATTTAGATTTACTATCCACTTGCGCTGAGGATTGACTTTGACCTCTCCATTATCCCGATAAATTAAACCTTGAACATCATTTAGGTCTTTGCCATTTTCCAAATGCTCAATCAATTCAACTAGTGCCTCTTCCCCTTCTCCAACAATACCAAAATCAACCCTTTCGTTCTCTTTTAGGGCATTCTCACGTTCAAAAGACATCTGTGCACCACCAAGCACTATATATCCTTGAAAGTATTTACTAAAATGATCCACCATTCGCAGTGCAGATGTATAGGTTGTACATACTACAGTAATGCCGATCATATTCGGGGCATAGCGATTTACTAAGTCAGGTAGTACTTTCTCATAGTCTGCAATCCGGCGACTGTTCAACGAAAGTACAAATACTTCATGCCCAGCAGCATGTATAGAAGACGAAAGCCAGCCTAAAGTCGTGCTCAAACTTCCCGCAGAGGGCGCGTAAGGATCAATTAAAAGCATTCGCATTTTATAGTTCCCAAATATAAAAATGAGCTAAAAATACTGCCTTTATAAAACTTATAAATTTCAATGTTTTCAATATGCAGAAACCAGATTTCTATACATATCTTCCAGGATAGTAAAATTTTTTTCCCAATCTGCTCTTTCATTAGCTATTTTTAAATTATGCTCCCTCATCTCTCTCTGAAGCCTAGTGTTCTCTAACAAACTAACGATTGCTTCCACCAGTTTGTTATTATCCTTCTTTGGTACAATATACCCATTTACTCCATCTTCTACCCATTCAAAATATGAGGGTACATCAGTAACCACAACCGGTAAACCGATGGCCATGGCTTCCAAGAGAGAACATGAAGTCCCATCGCTCAGAGATGTACTCACATAGATATCGGCAGCATTGAGATATTCTGCCATCTGTATTTCATTAAGCCAACCTGCAAAATGAACAACGTCATCCAATCCTAGTTTAGAAACTAATTTCCTATACTCATGCTCAAGCGGCCCAGATCCTACAAGAATTACTCCCACATCAGGATATCTTTCTAATACGGTAGGAATTGCAAGAATAAAATATTCAACACCATGCACTTTAATATCGAAATTTCGAGTGCAAATAAGAACCCTCTTATGATCCCACCCCAATCTTTTCCTTACTTCACTTGAACTTTTAGGATGAAATGTTCCGAGATCAATTCCTAAGGGAAAAACAGCTATCTTGTTCGGTGAACAGCCCGATAGTTTAATAACTTGCCCTTTAACGGATTGAGCATCGCATGCAACCATATCCGCCCGTCTCAGGGTAAAGCGGGTTCTCCACATGGCCCATACAGAATCGTATGGTCTTAGCAAAACATCAGAACCCCAAGGCATAGAAATTGTTGGATGAAATCCACTTAAAGCCCCAAGAAAGCCGTGATCTTGAATCCATCCTGTATGCAATACATCTGGTTGAATCCGTTTAAGTAGATTTCTTAAATGCATGGCTGTCTGTAGCGAGATAAATTTTGGAAAACGATGCATTGAGGTATAGTCAAAATGATAATTTTCTACACCCCTCACATTTACTCTCTCAGATGGAAAATATGAGATAAAATATACCCTATGTCCTCGATCAATCATCTTCTCTAATAATCGCCGATCATAGACTGAATTCCCTCGTGAAAGATATGCAATTTTCATAACTTTTATTTATTTCAATTTGATTTGATAATCGATGTTTTATACCATTGCATATACTTCATAATTCCTTCAGATATATCAACCTCTGGTTTCCATCCTATTTCTTGTTGAACAAAATCGAGATTTTCAATTTGTCCCAAATAATCATCATTTTCACCGTTTTTATCTATTCCTGTTTTAAAGATTCTAAAAAATCCAGAAAACTACTTATATCTTTATGAAATGATTCTTTAAGTTCGAACAATTTGTGCGCAACTATCTGAAATTTATCCCTATTCAAATCCATGTCATAAGCATGGCGAAAAAAATGCCTAAATGCCCTCAACTCATTTAGTGAATCGTAACTGTCCTCTGAAATCAAGGCAGGCCTGATTCCTTCTATATCAAGCGTCATTCTGTCGAGCAATGATTTATGCCAGTAATCATCTTCTATGTTATTTTCGAATACCTTAGCAACATTCTTAAATATATTTTCAAATCCTGAATAAAACTGGCTAATATAAAAAGCCGATTCTATAAGTTTTGAATACTCTTTTAAGTTATTAAATTCTGTATATGCCTTTTCAAATTTGGTAAGTATCTTGTTTATCTTTTTATAATCATTTTCAATCTCACTCTTAAGTACCGCTATCTTTTCTTTCATATATCAAAACCCCTCTTTCTCTAATTTGTTCTGCAAAAGGCAATTCTTTTAATAGTCTTAAATCCACCTCCCTTTTAAATACCTTATCGACTTCAGAAAAAAACCTCAAAAAGGTTGCGTATCCCATTTCTGATTTTACAGCTAAGTCAATATCTGAATATTTACAAAAAGTCAAATCAGCAAAAGAACCATACAAATATACTTTCAGAATTTTGTATTTTTGCCATACAGGTTCTAGATTAATCAGTTTTTCTATAATTACATCCCTTTCTTGCTCCTTCAGAAGTTTTTCTTTTTCCTCTTTTTTCAATAGATAATTTTTTATAGCTAGTATTTCCATGTTTGTTCAGATTAATGATATGTACCTACTTTTTTAATTTATAGTAAACGTTAAAAGAAAGTTGTCATTGCGAGGAGGAACGACGAAGCAATCTCAAAACAGGGATTGCTTCGCTGTCGCTCGCAATGACGTTTAATGTCAACTTATTTAATACGTTCCCTATAGTAACATATGCAATCTCTTTCATCAATTCATTCTTTTCCTTGATTCTGCATGATAGTATTCCATTTAAACCATTTTGTATATTCGCTAATTCCATTAACAATATCTATCCTCGGTTGCCAACCAAGTTCCTCAAATGTTTCTTCGAGATTATTAATTTGACCTAGATAATCATCTTCTCTATTATTGTCTCCCTTTAAAATTATCTCACTTGCAGGATTAACGATATTCTTAACGGTATATGCAAGTTCTTCAATAGTAATGTATTTTTCCCCAGCTATTGTAAATATTTTATTCTTCGCATTTTCATTTATTACTGCTACACATGCCAAGGCAATATCTTCCACATAAATAAAATTTCTCTATTCTAAGGTTTGAAACCTGCACCTACAGTCTGTTATAAATATTCATTGGATTTCTATAGGAAAACTCTCGTTAATCCATACAATTTCCCTCTGTTAGTATACTATACATAGGACTTGAATCCTTTACATCATTAACTTAAAACATACCTTTCATTGATACGAAGTAACACGTCATTGCTTTTTAATAAGATAATCTTTCAACTTTTCAATAGGCAAATTAGCTTTATCCCAACCAAAATAAATAGGGGCACATCTATGGTGCTCAGCGACCCATTCAGAATTCGGTACGCTATGATTTCCCCCATCAATAGATGTTCCTAAGTCATTTTTACCAAAAACTTGCCCTGTTACTTCAGTAAGGTTATAATCAAAAACTATATACTTATAGTATCCAGAAACCATACCCGCTGGCAATTTAATCCTATTCTCAAAAATAAGATCATACTTTTGAGCTAAAGCCCTTTTCCAGGACAAGATTTCTTCTAACCGTTCCATCTGAACCAAACCAAGGGCGGCAGTAAATTCACTTGTTCTGAAATTAAAACCATTCTTTATTAAATAATTTACTTTTCCATCAATAATTCTTTTCCCATAATTTCTATATAATTTAAGCCATTCCAAAAAATCACTATTATTACTACAAACAATTCCGCCCTCTCCAACAGGCATAGTTTTAGTAGCATAAAAAGAATAAGTCCCTGCAAAACCCCATGATCCAGCACTTTTCCCTTTATATGATCCACCATGAGAATGGGCACAATCCTCTATCAAATAAATGTCTCTTTCCTTGCAGAATTGCGCAATAGCCTCTATATCAAAGGCAATATGACCCCCAATATGTACCACTACAATAGCCTTTGTCTGAGGTGTTACCTTCTTTTTAATATCCTCAAGAGAAATACACAGATCATATTTATTGCAATCCGCATAAATTATATTTGCTCCCACCATTTTTGCCGCTACTGCAGTAGCCCAAAATGTATTTGCAGGTATTATAATATCTTTGTTCTTAAGGTTAAGATATTCATAAACACAGAGAAGAGCCGTACCACCATTTGAAACTGATAAAGATGGTATATTAATGTATTCAGAAAATTTCTCTTCAAACTCTTTGATTTTCCTTCCTTCTGACCATAAATTACTGTCAAATATATCGTCCAAATGTTTATAAAACATTTTTCTATATTTTTCTTCAAAGGGCAATTTCATAAGCATCTCCTAAGTACCAAAATACATTCAAATAAAGTTAATAGTTTTTATTTCTCTTATATCATGAAAAATTTGATTAAAGTTAGTCATACGGCAAACCTCACAACCTACTTGGGATTTGGGGTTCAATAACTGTCTGGAAATATCTTTCCGATTTTCAGAAAGCCAGATTTCTTCAAAGGAAGATTCGTTCAGATTTCCAAATATCTTAATATCATGTCTTCTCTTCTCACACATAACAACATTTCCATCTGCTCTAATTATACACGATAAAGAATGAGCGACACAGGGAAGATCGGCATTATTTTTTATAACTCTTTCGCCTAATTTTAGAAGCACTTTCACCCTGAATCGGTCTTCATTCTTAATCAAATACTTGTGCAACTTATACAATTTTTCAAAATCAGGCAAACTATCTTCGCTTTCTTCAACTGGTCGCATATAGATATAATCAATACCTATTTCATCAAGCGATTCAAAGAAACTTAAAAGGTTTTTGTCATTATTTTTCGTAATAACATACCCGACTCCCAGGAGCGTTCTTGATGGATTTCTTACCGCATTCATTTTCTGAATATTAGCTATTACATCGTTGAAACATTCGCTTTTCTTTTCGTATCTATATTCTTCTGGATTCGTCGCATCCATCGAAATTCGTATCCACTTAAAATAATTAACAAGATCTCTGATATCTTTTGTACCATTGGTGATTAACCCGATGTCGAGACTAATATCTGCTGCATAATGAACTATTTCTGAAAAATCTTTGTGCAACGTTGGTTCTCCACCACCCTCAAGAGTAACTCCAACATCATGATTTTTAACTTCACGAAATAAATCTTTAACAACTTTTATATCTAGGTATGCTCTATTTTTTTTAAGATGCTTATCCGTACACCAATAACAATTAAGATTACACCGATTGGTTAAATGAATCTCAACACTAATGGGCCATAAAGGATCAAAAATTCTTCTCCCGCTTAATAGATCAAGAATTGAATCTACCTTGCGATGCTTATTCAATAATTTTAAAGGAGAATATTCTAATGGGGTAAAATAATTAATAGCATTCATATCAAGTTTATTCCTTTACTATAATAGAGAGAAGAAGAATACCTCTCCATACTCCATTAGTTCAGGGGATATACAACAGATAAATTAAAAAAGAAGTAACAGTTCACTCCCTCCCCTAATCCCTTCTTTCCAGATTGGGTAACTTAAATCATTTAAGATTGTTTTATAATGAGTAAAATTTTCAAAAAGTTTCCTCTGATCTAAGTAGTGCGTGTCATCCAGAAAATCAGCATTATAAATTATCGCTTCATGACCATTCTGATTTAAAAAAGATGCTATGTAATCAATACCTAAATTAAGGCCGTTGTAATGGCTTCCCATTAATCGATAGAATGGTGGTGAGATTAACAGAATTTTAGACATAAAGATTACACTTTCTCAGCAATATTTTATGCTACTGGATTATCTTTAGTAATAACAAATATTAATCTGCCGAACTCGGCAAATGATCCAGGTATATTTCTTGTCTCAATTGAATTGTCATCATTTTTAACCATAACCAGAAAATTTTGTATACCTCTTTTCTTAAGATGCTTGTAAATATTTTCAGGATATGATGGAACCTCATGAATGGGTACACCAACATGCAAAATTGATTTTAACATATGTTTAGCATAGCCAATAATCCCCCCCCCAAGATGATAGGACAGCCTTTTACGATATTCCATGTCAATCTCTCTATTATTACGATTTTGTATATCAAACATAACAATTCCACCTGGACATGTTACTCTCAACATCTCATCGATTGATTTGTTCAAGTTGGGAAAGCACCACGTAGAGTGGAAACAATATACACAATCAAAATAATTAGACGGATAATCTATATTTTCTGCATCACCAACCTTGGAGTTGATATTTGGATTTAATTGTTTGCATTTCTCAATAAGGTCAGGGGAAATATCTATTCCATAAACAGAATAACCTGCTTTCTGGAAGAAATCCGCAAAAGGATAGCCAGTGCCAATTGCAACTTCTAACAGTTTCCTGCCTTTTAATATATGCTCACATACATAGCTACAGAGGGTTTTATCGTAATCAGAAAATCCATAAATTTTTTCACGTGCAGTTAACCAGTACTTTGAATAGACATCCCTCATGTATGCTTTTCTATCCATTATTGTTCCTTTCCTTTATGTGTATACAACCAAAGCGAGTACCGCCCAACAACCACAATAAATGTCTGCACAATTTAAGTATTATTATCCTTCGATAGGATTGACTATTAACGATCCCTTATTCGTAATGGCATCGTTTCTGCTCTCTTTTCTTGAGATTGTTGATTCTTATCTTCAAAACGCCAACTCATAACAAGGCCCCAGAGTATAACTCTTTGCAATATCAAAGACGGATAAGCTGTCCATAAGCTTCCATCGAAAGATAGTATAAACCAGGCAATACATCCAAGAAGCATACAGAATCTTAACTCTCGAATACGCATATCATTCGTAGATATTATGGAACGTACACCCTCGATCATAACGACAATTTCAATTGCTAACACAGCTAGCGCAGGCACTATCCCTCCCTCAAGCCAGAATTGTAAGTACTCGTTATGTGCATTAGCCTCGTGAAAATACTGCATAAACAAATTTATAGAAGTACCTAGACCTATGCCAATAATTGGCCTTTCCTTTATCCATTCCCAACTCTGATGCCAAAGAAGAGTTCTACCGGAAGTCAGAATATCCAAGTTGCGTTCTTCCAAACCTGAGAATAATTGGGGTCTAAGAGCGTTACTCAAAGCATTCCAGGTATTCAAACCTATAAATATGCCTATGGCTGATACAAGCACAAAAGATAAGATGTAGTATCGCAGTCTTCGGGAAAATAGAAACAGCAACACCAATTGCAATAAAATAACCAACCATACACTACGGCAGAATGACAACAGTGTATCGGCGCCTCCCACAAATATTGCGAAAATTGCTAATATTCTTACCCCAGGTCTTTCTTTCCGACTCAGACACAGTACTAACATTAGAGGCCAAAGTGCGGTCACAAACATGCTCCCTGTCCAGAACAAGACAGAAACCCGATCATCCTCTGTAAAATTTGATAATGATACATTTTTAAACTGAAAAATGCGGTAGACATTATATAAATCTGTTATTGCTGCAAAAATAAATAGAGCTACAAATATTATGCGCCTTTGCGCGGAGATCTTTACACAGTCAACGATTACATAATACAGCATAAATGGAGCGAGGCCACCCCAGATAAAGAGCGCTACGCTACGGGAAACGTCACTTGAAAATGGTATTGAAGCCAGACAACCGATTAGAAATATGATAATCGGCCAATCAAGCGGCGTGCGTGGCCATTGTCCATCTCTGTAATAAAGACTTACCAGCCATCCTCCAAAGATACAAGTCACTAGAAGCACCTCAAACGGCAATTGATTAAGTATCCCTAATTCAGAGACCAGACCTGTAATATCTTTCTGAAAGAAAAGCAATGGCTGCAACACTGATCCGGCTGCAATACCAAATATACCCCCGAACTGCTGTCGTATGAATGCTGAAGCTGGTAGTAAAAAAGATAATATGAGTATAGCTATACCCGTATTCCCAAAAGCGCAAAGGAATGGAATGGTAATCGCCAGCAACAGAATAATCAACTCAATCAAGGTATAGACAAATGACTCGGTTACGTTAATAATCGTAAATGTAAAATATCCAAGAGGAAGTGCGAGCAACAATAACAAAAAGAGTGCTTTTAATGCTATTGGTTCTGGCTTGCTGAACAAATGAAGTCGACCCGATCTGACACTAACTACCACGACAAATAAGAGGACAAACACAATTACTGGCAATGAGCTCTGCAGCCATAAACCTACGGAAGGTGTCATAAGGTTAGGTATAAAAACAGCAATCTCCCAGGCTAGAAACAGTAATATCATTACCATTAAGCCTTTAAGAAAAGAACCGTTTGTAAATATTTTGCTCAACTTTGTTTGCATAAGTTATCCTACTTCTCTCTTACAACCTTTTCGATACTTTGTTAAAGGCATTTTTCTGAATCCTGTTCTTTACGCAACACACTTATTAACAAGTTTCCCGGCAATTTATTTAAAGGCCAGAGGAGCATATTTAACCAACCGTTGAGAAGATCGTAGACTAGTTTTAATCTCCACCGGCCAGCAGCAGCAAGAAAGTAGCCCAAAAATTGCGTTTCAATAAGGAAACCACATGAGTATTCCTTTACTATCCTTAGATCTTCCACCCGTTCCGCAAGGTTCTTTAATGTACTCATAGGCTTCTCGTAACCATAACGCCAGATACCGGCTTCTTGCGCTCGTCTGGCTCCAGCCTGGTAGAACGGCGCCCCTTCTTTTGGAACAATAAGAACCATAAGCCCTCCCCTTTTTAAAACACGGGTATATTCCTTTAGCGCTGCAATCTGTTGTTCTTCAGAAAAGTGCTCTAACACACCCTCGTTCCAGACGACATCGAAGGCTTCATCTACGAAAGGCATCTCGAACATAGAAGCGCGTATTAGCTTTCTACTATTATAACTTGGAATCTTTTTTATTAATTTCAGTGCGTTATCGGATATATCCAGGAAATGCACGTCTGAACCACAGGAGGATAAACGAGTGGAAATAACACCCGTTCCAAAACCTGGCTCCAGTATCCTGAGATCTTTTAACTGTCCGTACATCGCTATTATTTCACCTTTAACAATATTTAACAATAATCTCTGTTTAGAAAAGATGTTGTACGGAAAGTTTAGTATGTGATAAAGCCGCCACCTGAAGCTTTTTGGCAGAACATTTCCTGAATCCAGTGACCTGCGCCACAACGCATCGAATACATCTTCCGGACTCTCACCTACTTCCGGATTTTCACCTAAACGATCTTGAATACTCAATCAACACCCTCCTATAATATGATCTAATGTCTGAGCAAGCTTCATGGTCACTACCCTTGCTTCATTCTTGCCAATTTCCTGCCAG
>ERZ1292630.831-Hain-H41-02um-R3-831-length-31423-cov-6_pt2 | contig 22855 bp, 16 predicted proteins | sample MGYA00564408_ERZ1292630 | MGnify/ENA primary metagenome ERZ1292630 (study PRJEB36523, sample SAMEA6512641) | groundwater metagenome | collected 2019-01-08 | study: AquaDiva: Metagenomics assemblies of 32 groundwater samples
GCTCGTCGCAATCCCCTCTCCGTAGCCGAGTTGTAGCGCTGAACGAGAGCCGCCCGCGTCGCTCGTCGCAATCCCCTCTCCGTAGCCGAGTTGTAGCGCTGAACGAGAGCCGCCCCGTCATCCCCTTTGGGGTCGGGAGCGCCCGCGGCTTTTTTTGGGACTCAAAACAATGCAATGTTTATGTCAGAAAATGTCGTTGCGTTTTGGTCTTCCCCTCTATTTCGGATTCCCCCGCGATCAACCGCACCATCCGCTCTGACAAAGGGGGCGTTGTCATCACCGACACAGACGGCATCGGGCCGATGAAGTACTTTGGCGGTCCGTGCGCGTGGACGCTTCAGTGCACCGGCGCGCTCGCCACGACGGGGTCACATTCGAGAAGTTGATCGGCGGTGATGACCGTGTCGGCCGCCACGGTGGATGGCGTCCCGTCGCCCCGCGGGAAGATTTCAACGTGACCATCAATGTGCCGTCGCCATCGGTGTTCGTCGGTGCTCAGCTCTGTGCAACTGACGTCTCCTCTGACCCGGGATACAGTTTGCGAACCGATGTTGATGACCGGAATTTTGTCGGCGCCCGATGACGTCCCCCATCCGCGCACGGCACAGAGCTGCGCCCTCGGCAAGCCGACTTGTAGCGATGAAGACGGTTTCCGTTGTCCTCGGAGGGTTGGGTGCGGGTGGCGTCGTTGTGCCCTTTTCTCCCATTTTGGTCCTAGTCAAAGGACGCTGCTGCGGCGTCGTCACCGCGGAGACGTTGGTCGACTTGTCGCCCCCCTCGCGTCACCATATGTCTGATGTGCGTGTGTGTCGACGGGCAGCAGTTCGTTTGCCCCCAGTGCATCTCCACCCCGTAATACATACAGCGCACATGTGCTATTCTTCGCGCCGGTGATTTTGATCGTTTTGACCAGTGTCAACCATTTTTTGGAAATCCCAGTACCCATGCCGACTCTTCAGTCACCCGTTTCACAATACCTTTTGCCTTTCTGAGTTTCGCCAAGATGAAAGAGCGTACCAAAGCAATCACCAACGCAGCAAGTTTTCAAGAGCCCGCACCCCCTTCTCTGCGCGGCTCCCTCATAGTGTTGAACAGCGGTGAAAATTGGTTGGACGCTATCGCCTCCGTACCAGATTGTTTTTCCCTCCCTTTTCACGTGCATTGTTCAAGCCGAGTCCTTAAGGATGGTCGTCTTTTCTAGTCATCTGATCGCAAGACGACTTGTCGACGAGGAAGCCACCCGCAAAAGCACACGGCTGTCTCTCCCTTCGTGAGACGCGGTGACGTCGTCGTGGTGGTAGAGACAACGCGTGCACCACAGTACGTGTGGATTCGGCACATCGCACACGGCGTGTCGTGATGCTCGCTTTGAGCACTCTTTTTTGCGATTCCAAAGCGCTTGTCCCCCCTCCTTCTCTGTGCATATCAGATGCAGCCGCCGAAGAAATTGTTGCTGATACTGATCGCGTTGGCAGTTGCAAAAACTTTTCACAGAACACTACCGGAACGGCTTGGGATCGAAAGAGAGCCGGCGGGGACAAAGCGTTGGACCATCCGTTTGGATTCATTTTTTCCAGACCCCCAAAGGGACGTGGTGGACAGTCTTTCACGTTTTCACCTGAGGCCAGACTGCCCAGCAACCACCTGTGTTGTGTACCCGCGGGATTCAACGACGGCGAGTCATTTGGCGGCAGTGCGCGCAAGCCAGGTCAAACTCGCGAGCCGTGTTGTCGAAGGCCTCTGCTGCACAGAGGGAGGGGGCCGTCCGGGCCATCCAGGGTCGGGGTTGATGAATGACCGTACACAACGAGTCGACCAGACCCCACCACACCCACCCGCAAAAGCACACGGCTGTCTCTCCCTTTCGTGAGACGCGGTGACGTCGTCGTGGTGGTAGACTATGGAGACCAATACAAGGGTTTGGTGGGATTGCATGCCGCCCCCTATTGTTCGCCCACGGGTTTCCATCCATTCGCGTGTGTCTCTCCTCTGCTCGTTTCCAGAGGCCCGCCGCACTGTCTCCTCTTCCTCGCAACAATGTCCTCATACTACTTACCATCACCAACCAGATACGGTGTCGCCGACGCCCCATTTAGACGGGAGGGCCGCTACCATGAGTACTATCCCCCTCCCAAGCTGCCGCCGGGCTACCCTACGGCACCTTACCTGGGCGACGCCGGAGGAGGCAGCATGCCACGATCCTCGCCTCCGCGGGAGGGTCCATACGTCTTTGCCGATACTGGTGGGCTAATTCGAGAGCCACCAACCACCCCGGCTAGCTGGACCACGAGCCACAGCCTCCCCTTCAGCACCGCGACGGGGGGCACTCAGCGCTACCGATCGCTTGATCCCCGGTATCATTTGAGCTTCGCGCCCTCCGCGGCGGTGCCCTCCGCGAGAGGGGAGAGATTGGAAGGAAGAGGCGTCAGTCGACCGCCGTCGTTTTCCCCTTCGCGCCGCCACGCTCGTCCCGCAGAGTCCGTCACGTCGGCCTTCGATGTGGCGTCTGGGGGACGTTCATTCCCGTCGTCTACATACGTCGACGCTGATCAGCTGCCGCAGCCACGGCCAACCTACCTCCGTCGTCACCGGGGAGACGAGGTCGTCGTGCCGTCCCCGCCCCGCAGCACCGCCGAATGGCCATTGCATTTGCTCCGATCGACCACCACCGCAGCTTTCTCCTCGTCGGCCTCCATCCTCCACACACGTCCCGGGGAGCAGACGAGCGGCATGCCGAGTCGAGAGTCGCTCATGTACTCCGGCCGCGTCACCGCCACACCGATCACCACCGGGGGGCGGTCGCCCGCGGCAGGATGGAGCGATGTTTCTGTCGAAAGGCGGCGCCACCTCGAAACGAGAGTGGACGACAGCGACGTTAGCAATGACCGCCGCCACGACGAGGACGAGGACCATCGCCACCGCCTCGCCCTTCAGCACATCGTCAAGCAAGCGATCCTGGCTCGAATCGGAAACCATGACGACTTTCGGCGTCCCCGCGACAATCGGGAGCGGAGTCGATCACAGCAGCCAGGTCATTCGCGACAGCGTGGCAACTCGTCGTCGTATTCTCATGGGCCGTCAACCAACGTCGACGACGATGGTGCCCCAGGCAGTGGCGGTGCGGAAGGGGCAGATGCGCCGGAATGCGATGACTGGGATCGCAGTGCGCCGGAATACGTCGCAGCTCAGGTCGAGGATGAGGAAGATGCAGTGCCCCAAAGTCGGAACCCTCTGCCTCGAGAGGCGCGGCACGATGGGCGGAAGACCGATGCGTACGTGCCGCGACCGACACACGGTCGCCGCGTGTATCGAGATTGGGAAGACGTGGCATCGAATTCGGATTGGGATGACGACGACGACCCATACGCGGTTGGCACGCAAGGGTGGACGACGTCGTCTCCGTACCGCGTGAGGCAGCCCAGGGCACCCCGAAACTCAACGTTGCTGTCACCTTCGATGAACAGTCCGCCGCGGCGCCACGGCGCACCATTAGAGGCGTCCCCGCGGCGGTTCCAGCGCAGCGACTATTTTCACAGCGACCATCATCGCGACCGGGGAGGTCGATACGAAGGCGAGGCGGCGGCCTCGGCAACGCGGCCGTCCGATCTGCGAGGGACCGTAGATAGATCGGAGAGGGACCATTCCGTGGTGGTGCACTCGTTTGACGCGGATGACGAATACAGCGTGGTGGTCGTCAAGGCGCCAGCGGGCCGTTCCCGCCGTCGGCAGTCCATCGGAAATGGCGCCTCGGCCATCGTAGCCGAGGAGGCGCTCCACGTGCACCGTCGGCAGGATGCCCACCACCATCATCGCTCGATCGCGGCGCCAGATTCATCGCCGCCTTCGCGTCGTTCGGCCGGCCGTGCCGCTCCCGACGCACAAAGGTGTGAACGTGAACCGAACGGCGAGGTTACAGACGCCGCCGCTCCCAACGCAAACGCGGCGACCGTGACGGCCGCCCCGCATGGTGTCGAGCAAGAGAACGACACGGCCGGACCCGGCCGACCTGCCATGGTTTCCGACCCTGCATCCACGCCGCGCTTGAGTGCCACATCTTCAACCTCGATACCGCCGCGGCAGCCGTTGTACCTCGCTCTGAACAATGATCTTGACGTCGTCGCTCCAGGCTTGGCCGCGGCGCAACGAGACTTTGTATTCGCGGCGTCCAACGTACGAGAGCGCCTCACGGACACTCGCTGGGCGCTGGCGCACCGCACGGTTTGCTCCGGGGAGTCCATTCAGCGCGCCGCCATCGCCGCGGCTGAGGTCATCGATTACGATCTGACCTCCGCGTGCCACGACGAAATGGTGCTGCGGGAGATCACGAGCCGATCGTTTGACCGAGAACGCTACGCGATGTCGCAGCAGGAGCGCGAATCGGCTGGCCTTGTTGCGCACCGCATCTGGCAGCGACAAACGCTCGAAGAGGCGGAAGCGTACGCACGGGGGGTCGACCTCGACGACGCGTTCGATGAGTCGTTCGCCGCCTTCGAGTTCGCCACCAATGTCACGGCGGGCAGACGACTGTTCATTGGTATTTCCAAGTTAACGTCGATGGAACAGCGCACTCGTCATGATGCCGCTCGGTTGCATTTTGCGGCGCTGTGTCGTCACCATCTCGTGTGCGTGCAGCGGCTGGAGTCGCTGCAACGGTGGGACCTCTTCATCGGACCGTCCCCTCCGCCAGCCATGGCGATCGAGGACGCGGCCTTCAACGAAGTCGATCGCGCAATGCGGCATTTTGCGCGCGGAGGGGAGCTACCGGTGATGGAAGATGTGCGGGACCGACGTGCGAGCACCGAGGCCGCCTCTCAGCGGGTGTCCGCCGCGTTGGCCATGCCGCTGCCAGTGTTGTGTCGTGAGGCTCGGAACGGTCGAATCTTGTCGTCCAGTGGCCAGGATCCGAGGGGGGACATCAGCCACGATGAGACTTCGCGGAAGGACACGGCCGCCGAAGCTCGACTCGCGCGATGCGTCGATGCGGTGACAGGACGCCCAGTGACGCTGCTGGGAGCATTCTCCGCCGCTTTCGATGCGTTACTCAGTGCCACGACGCCGGCCGCCACCAGCGGACCCCTGGCCGGCCGTCGGTCACCCCCGGTTGGCGGAGGGGTGACCACCTCGTCATCCAGGCAAGCGCAGGCGCTCAGGCGCCTCGAGCGAGGCGGCGCCGAAGCGCTCGACATCGACGAGGACGATGGGGAGGGAGGGGGTGTCTCGTCGAGCCCTGCTGATGATTCGGCGTCGTGGATCACCACGATGTTGCCCCCCTCGCTCGTGCGAGGAGCGGTGGCCCCGTCGATGCCCGACGTCATCGTGTCCGACGCGATGGCCCTCGTCGTCGATGCCATGGCCTGGCGCGTCGCGTACGAAGGGTGTTTTGTGGCCGTCGTCGTGCCTCTGTGGTGCCTTCTGCGTGATCAATCCGTGTACCGAAGGGCCATGTGCCTCGGCGAGGCCGCCCTTCGGCGGCAGCACATGGCGCACTGCAAGGCGTACCGTCCGTATCCTGTCATGGCCCCGCTGATGGTAGGTTCCACGTCGACGGGAGGGGCCGCGGCGAATCAGACATCAGGTCGGTCCGAAAGCGCCGAGTCGTATGTCTTCGACCGCTATCGTACGGCGCTGACGCGGCCGCCCGATGACGACAGTTACGGCGACGGCGTCCCCGACTGGATGAAAACCTCGTCGACCTCAAGCGTAGGTCCGCACCGACGCTGGCACAGCGGCGGCACACCTGCCTCGTCCCCGTCGAGGCGCCGCGACGTCGTTACCTATAGCGGCGTCCCAGACGCTGCGAACTCGACGTGGATCAACGATCGCAGTCATCCGTACAACCGCTGTGCCGTCGCGGCCCCACCACCGCGTGGCCATTCGCTCAGTCCCATGTCGCCGGAAACGCCTGCCCCCGCGCCGCCGCCGGCTGCGTTCCATCCCTATGGTTCGCCCCAGAGCTACTTGGAGCCTCGCCTAGAGGCAGCGTTTGCCTCCGGTGCCAGTGTGAGTCCCACCCGACCGAGAAGTTACACCCCCACGGCCACGATGGAGACCTCCCCGGCCCGCCAGGATCAACTCGCGGCGCTCATGCAGCGCACGTCGCTGTGGCAGCGGCCTGCGCCACCCAGCGGCGACGTGGTGTCCACCGCCATCTCGCCGAGACGGATTGACTCCGCTCGAACCGAAGAAGATAGGTCACGTGGGGTGACGAGGCATGTGACGGCTAGCAAAGCATCCGCTCCTCCTGAAGCGCGAGAGACTTCCTTTGCGGACGTCACGGTTGTGTCCACGACGGAGTCAAACCCCACCGCGGTGGCTGGCGGCCAGGGGCCATTCGGGTCCCCTACTACGTCCCCAACGATGACGACGACGCGACCGCCACACTGGCTTCAGGGGTTGAATTTCGACGAGCTCTTTGCCAATGCCGACGTCCACCGCAAGGGCACCGTCAATCTCTCTGGCGTGGTCGCGGTGGTAAGGCTCAACAAGCTGCCCGTGGACATACGGTGCATCGCCCGCTGCTTTTCAGAAGCGGCGGAGGCTCAGCGCATCACCATGACTGGCTCCCCAAGGCTCGCGAGGAACGGCGGCTCGGCGGGGAGGGACGGCAACGGTGGCGGGAGCATCACGGCGGATCACAAGTTGCTCCTCCACGCGACTCTCGACCGGCGCGGGTTCCAGGATGTGATGCGCAGGTTAATAGCGTCGCAGCGAAACACCAGCACGTCATCGGCGCCTTCAACCGCAACCGGCAACTGCACCGTCGCGGTACCGTCCGGCGGCCCCGTGGGGCACACTGAGGCAAAGCGCGCTGAAGCGAGTGCCCCTTCGACGCAAAGCATCCTCCGACCTTCCGTGACCGCTGCCTCAACCATCGGAGGGACGGAGGTCGCGCCGAGTGACGAAAGTCTACTTTCGAAAATGTCGTCGTCCCAGCCCCATGGGGCCCCAACGGCGGCGCAGTACACCCAGCCAGGATACTACAGTCGTGGGGGGACACCGGTATCAACGAGCGCCCCGCCGAAGTGACTCTCTCGCTCTGTGTCGCTCTTTCGCTCTCTCTCCCAGGGGGGGGCGAAAGACAGCCACACGCATACGACGATGCAAGAGAAGCAAGAGGAGAAGGGAAATCTTTAGACCGCCGTTGTGAGTGTTTTCTTTTTTTTCCCGCGCGACGTGTCCGCCGGTTTCGACGAAACAATAAACACAAACCGGGGGAAGGAAGGGAAGGGAATTGTATACTGAGTACGGTACGGTAGCCTCCAAGCACCGAACGTGGCGTTGCGTTTTGTCACTCCGTCTTCAACGACAATCGTCAACACATTATATAGTCAGCCCCAACCACCCCCGGGATGCTCCGCTTCACGATTCCGTCGCTTGCCAAGAAGCTGGTCCCCCTCGGCGAGCGTGTGCTCGTCAAACGCACGGCGGCGGCGAAGACGACGAAAGCGGGCATCATGATCCCCGAGCAGGTCGCGGGCAAAGTGAATGAGGGCACGGTCATCGCAGTCGCGGCGGGGTCGAAGGACTGGACGCCCACCGTGAAGCCCAACGACACCGTCTTGTTGCCGGAATACGGAGGGAACGCGATCAAGCTGGACGGCGAGGAATTCCACTTGTTCGACGAGGGCCAGATTCTCGGGGTCGTCACCTCGGCGTAACGGATTCCGACTCCATCGTGGCATGAGCGGAAACCGCCACCACGGAGGCGGTGTAGCAGTGAGGGAGGGTAGGAAGAGAAGACCGACTCTCTCGGGGGGTGTCAACCACAAAAAGGAATGAATCGAAAGTATGTAGGAGCACCCTTCCGGGCAAGGCGGAGGTTGCCGGAGTGCGTACATTCCGCATCCCATGTCCAATCCTCAATTTGGGGTGTCACCGCAGACCAGTATTCAATTCTCACTCTCTCTCTCTCTCTTTCCTCGTTTTCGTTTTCTTATTCCGAGTAACACCACACATCATATCATCCGCCCAATTCTTCTAGCGGCGTAACGTCCAAACCTCACTAATTCCCAATGCCAGTCGCCGATAGGCAGTGCGCGACTTCACCCCCAAATCCAGTTGTCGTTGTCATTCGTTTCTCCTCCTTTGTTCTTCCCGTCCCTGCAGAGCGACGGGATACAGTTGGATTCACTCTCCCCCCGGTTCCGCTATACAATGTCCTCCTCGGAGGGCGGGGTCAAGCTGCCCTCTCTTTCGCGGACTCCCACTCTTTCTGCGGCAGCTGCCACCTCACCGCCGACCGCAGCGACCACCATGCTACCACCTTCGACCATCACTTCGGCGTCCCCGCCGCCGCTTCCGCCGTGGCTGGCGTACCTGCCGTTGCCCCCCGAGGCGCAATTGCAGGCTTTCCTTGATGCGAACAAAAGGATCTGTAAACAGGCGACCGATTGCTACACCAGGGCCTCGGAGGTGCGCCTTGAAGCGCTGGCCGCCGCCGATCGTGCCAACGCGTACCATGTGAATGTACACAGCCGAATGGAAGCGCGCAAACGCCGCTTGGCGGAGCTCAGCGCCAAGACTGCTTTCTTGTCGTCGAAAGCTGCCCGAGGCGGTGGAGGGTGAGTGGGCACCCGTGGGGCCCTTCCACCTCGACGTGGGTCCGATTCCACAGTTGAGTCCAGTTAGTGACAAGTCTTCGGCTATTGCATTGTAGTGGCACCGCGCCGGGTCTTTTCCCTCGTCGCCGGCTATTATCATTGCGCATGTGGTCTCCCTCCCGTCCATATGGTGTACCACCATCACCAACAGTTCTTTCGAAACCAACTTCTGAAAGCCGCCTCTCTGTCTCAAACATGTCGAGGCGAATGCGAAGAAAAGTCCCTTTGGACGGCGATGCACCCGGCCGCAGTAGCCTTCACGCGGACCCGATGCACACGGGCGGCGTCGGCGCCGTGGACGACGATGGAAGCGACGCCGCGCCGTCCACGACGTCCACCGCCGCGCTGCTAGCCCAGCAGTTCTTTCAAGACAATGCCTTGACGGGGGGCGCGACGGGCGGGTCCGGAGCATCGTCCGTGCCCCAGCCGCTCCCATCACGAGTGGCCAAAGAGCCGAACGTGCACGCTGTCGAAGCGGAGGTGAGAGCGCTGTTCGCAGCATCCGGCGATGCCGCGGTTCAGGACCGGCTGCGAGTGGAGATCCAAAAAACCAAGAAGTTGGAAAGTGAAATTGCGATCACGAAGAAACGGGCAGATGCAGCAGCCCGAGAGAAGGACGCGCTTGCGTTAGAGCACGCAAAATCCTGTCACGTCCGCGACACGCTGAAGCTGCAATGCCAGTCGCTTCTCAGCGAAATAGAGCGATTAGAACCGGTCGTCCAATCGGCCTCCACGGAGGATTCGTCCCGGCGCGAGGAAATTCGGCATCGTATCGAGAAGGAAATTGTCGCAGTGAACGCCAAAATAGAGGAGCAAGCGGCAGAACGTCGCACCTTGGAGGCCGAGAACGTGACCTTGAAGGAAGAGTTCGACAAACTCCGCGCCGAATTCGAAACGACGTTCAATGACTTTCAAGAAAAGTGGCGCGTCCGAGAGGTCAGAACGCGGGAGCTAATCGGGGAGTTAACACAGGTAACCGATGCCTCGGCCCTCGCTCGCGCGCTCACGAAGGAAAAGGAAGCTGCGTTGAAGGAAGTGCAGCTCGGGACGGCCTCCTTGCAGGGTCAACTGGATCTTTACGCCGAACGCTTCACCGAGTTCGAATCCGTTGCCACGCAGAGTGCCTCTGTGTACGACGTCACTTCCAAGCAAGATGCCGCGTTTCAAGCGCGCATACAGGAATTCGACCGCTCGAAGCGCGAAGACCAAGAGGCATTGGTCAAAGCAACAGCCGACACGGCGAGGCAGCACCAGCTCGCGACCACGTTAAAGAAGAAGTGCGAGAAACTGAACTCCTCGAAGATTCAGAAGGAAGATCACTGCCGCAAGCTACATGCAAAGCTGAAGGCGGCACAAAGTACTGGCAAAGCGGAAGGAGGGGAGGCGGTGGCAACCAGTAGTGCGCCCCCAGCTGGAACGGCTGGTTCGGCCGCGCCGTCCTCCTCGTAGTTGCCTTCCCTTCCTTTCCATCTAGGAGCCCCTATTAGCGTGCGCAGCCCCTCCTTTTCCCTTTTCTTTGGTTCGTTACTCAAGTTGCAACTGTGCCTCTCACTCGACTCACGACGTAATGGTGGAGTGAATGTGGACGATCCCGATTGAGCCGCGCGATGACACCGCGAGGACACTCTTTCGCCACATTATTGAAATTGGGTCCAATCTTCAGGGCGCCCCCGATCGCTTTTCTGCAGAGGAAAGCGACACACAGTAATTCACATCAGCGTTTGCTAATTGTCTTCCCTACAGAGAAAGACGACCTCCCCCAGTCATAAAACGTGGACGCGTCAACAAGAAATGGAAATTCTTCAACTGTTGACAGAGGATGACTGGGTTCGATTGCAGCAGGCTTTCGAAACGCAAGGCGGCGCCTTGGACATGCCAACATTTTTAGCGACCATGACGGCCATCTTAACCACAAACGCTATTACCGCCCAGTCCGAGGGGAAAAAGGAGCCTTCCCAAGCAGCTGCCGGGCACAATGCCACAACATCATCAACAGGTGTGGCCGCCGAACCTAACGTCTCCTCGGATCAGTCCATGCGCCCCGCTCGGCCCGGCCGGCGCCCGTCCGTGACGTTCCCGACCCGGGCAAGGAGCGAATCGCACGTTCATCGTCCTGACGGAGCATCGGGGGGTCGCGTGCCCTTCATGCAGGACGATCTGGAGAACCTCTTCCTCGAAGTCGACTACAACGGCGACAAGACCGTCGACTTTGACGAGTTCACATCCTTTGCCATTGGCATGGCCACGATGCTGCGTGGCGGAGGAAGCACGACCTCCTCCACGAACAGTGCGGGTGATGACAGTGCGGGCGGCAGCAGCAGTGGCACGGGGGTCTTTCGTGACTACGTGCCGGTCGAATTCCCATTGGACGGCCAGTCGAAGCAGCTGCGGAACGCGGTGATGCTAGGAAACGTGGATAAGTGGATGGTGTCAGGCCTGACGCGCACGACCGTGCATGACGCGAGGACGGGCCGGTCACTCTGTGTCGTCCCTCACGCGGGCAGAATGCTGGATTCCGTGTTCAGCGTGGCGGCGGGCGTGTATTGCGTGAGTAATGATCAAAACCAGTTGCAGTTCTTCGACGATCTCGTCCCCGGTGAGGCGCCGAGCACTCACTTGTCGCTCCGGGCTACCGTCCCCACGGACCGCGCCGTCACTCATTTGAAATTGCTCCCCGCCCACAATGGGCGTGTCGTCACGGTCAACCGGGATGGCGTATTGCGCACGTTGAACCTCGAGAAGTTACGATTGCCGCCGCCGATGCTCAACCTCAACGCCATGACGATGCAGCGCGTCCGCTTGTTTAACAACACCGACATTTCGTCGCTGTGTGTGATGCAGCGTTCGGGCGGGTCGAACCGAGGTGGCAGCGCGGCAGGATCGTCGCATCGCCAACACCATCGGCATCGTGGCGACCAAAGTAGCTCGAGCGACTCTTCCTCAGTCGGCGGGCATTGGCCACTGTTGGCAAGTAGCGCGTCCGATGGTCGAATCGCTGTGATCGACTTGTCTCGAGCGAACAGCAAAATCCAAGCCGGACACGTAAGCGGCGGCGAAGGAGGTGCCGATGCCGATGGAGTTATCACTGCGTGGCTTGACACGACGCTCATCTCAGGGGTGTCCTGCATGTCCTGGTGCGACCTTCATGGCATGGCCGTTGCGGCGGGGGGCGGGTCGAGCATCGGCGCGGCCACGTCGTCCGCCGCGACGGCCTCGTCGGACGCATCAGGAAGGGGAGGCGGCGGCTCAGTCATGTCCTTATCCACGAGCCGCCAACTGGCAGGGGTTCCAGTGGATCAAAACCTTCGCTCCCGGGCGCTCCTATTCCACGACAGCATGAGTCCGCACAATGCTAGCATCTTGCTCGTCCACGCCATCCAAGGTACGCACCAGGTCGTCACCGCCGACGCCTCCGGCATCGTCAAGCTGTGGGATGCGCGAATGCTCTCGTGCGCCGCCACGTTTGCCTCTCCGAGCGCGTACGGCAGCAGCCACCACGCGGGACCCGTGTCCACTGGGATGGGGGGTGCCAGCACCGTCCGCGCGATCATGGCGCAGGCGTCGTATCAGCCCTTGACCGCCATGCGCGTGGACGAGAAGCATCGAAGGTTACTCTGCTTAGGAAAAGAGGCGTCCGTGATGGAGTACGAAACCCGCGACTCGGCGAAATACGCCCACGACGAGCCGCTCATCGGCGTTCTGTTTAACCCCACCACGGAGACGTTTGTGAGCATGACGGCGCGTGAAATACGAGTCTGGAATGCCACTTCCGGGGTGTGCATTGCGGTGCGGTCCGATATCGCCGACTCACGTGACGTGTTGTCCGACCGCCCTGCCGCGACGTTGGATTCCGATAATTCCACCGGTGGTGCCGCCAGCGCCGGGGGGGAATTAGGCGGCACGGGCGCCGGCCGCAACCGCAGCCCACCGCTGGCATCCGTCAAACTCCCGGCTATCGCATCTCCACGCGCGACGGCTGGCAGGAAGCTCGCCTCCGACCAGCCGCAAACGGTCGAAGCTGTCGCTGGCGCAGCCCTCCCCGTGCCCACCGCTGCGCAGATCGAGGAGGTGTCATGCTTTTCGTTGGACGAGTTTCAAGGCAGGCAGGTGTTTCTCGGAACCACTCTCGGAGCCGTTGCGGCAGTGCGTACCATTACGGGCCGCGACATCTGGCGCTGGGCGCTGCCGCCCACTCCTGGCTCCCTCGGCGGTGCGAAACGGCCTCCCAAAGTGGCCTTCATCTACTTCGTCGCCAAGAAGCGGTGGGTTGTGGGCACCGCACCAGGTTCGCTGCTATGGATCGCGAGCGAAGACGATAGCGATGCGCGGCAACAGACGACGGTGCTGTCCAACCGACCCCAAGGGATTGGCATGTCGGCGCACTCGGTGCTCGGCGGCTTTGTGCTATTCACGTCCGGGGAGGTGCACCGACGAGAGATCAGCGTGCTGGATACGCGCACGAGGGCCGTCTCCGTTGCCGTGCCGGACGATCCCTCACGGCCGGACTTCACGTCCATCTGCATCGTTCGAACGGAGGTGCGACAGTTCGTCGGAGCCGGGGGGCTGCAACAACTAGGGGAGTTGCTGGGAAAGCAGCGAAGCACCCTGGCGTTGAAAGACGTCGAGGCAGCCACGGAGTTTGCCGCCGCAGGAAAGATAACGGCAGCCACGCGGCCCTTTCGCTCGTCGACGCGAGCGGCGTCCACCAGCGGTGATGCCACGGCCAGCCTGACTCGCGCCACGTCGATGGCATCGTCGGAGGCCGCAGCCGAGGGCTCCCGCGGAGGACGGCAGCTGCAGCAAGCACAGTTGGGCGGCTTTCTCAGCGGCCTCGCTTCGCCACCGTTTCCCTCCTCGTCCAATGTCGGCATCGCGGCGGCGAGCGATGCCCTCCGAACGTCGTCCTTACCTCCGTTGGGTTTGCTTGCACTTGGCGCATCCGGCGCGAACCATCGTGACGCTTTTTTGGCAGAGGACAAGCCACATGACGCGATGCCGGACGACGGCGATGACGATGACGACGACGACGACCCCCTCGTGGTCGGCGGGTCCCATGCATTGATGGACCTTTCCGCGACCGAACAGGACGTTGCCGTGAACAAAGCGCTGCGCCGCTTGCTCACCACGCGGGGGCATCACGTGACGATATTTGTGACTGCCGACGCGTCGAGTCGCATCACGCTGTGGTCCCTCAGCGCACATCACCTCCATGATAGCGCCTGCGTCATCCCGCTGGCTCAGGTCCACCCGCCGAAGCACTTCGCAGCGCTCAGCGTCGCGAGCTGCGATGCGTTGCTGATGGTTGGGATGGATCGACAAGGATGTGCCTTCGGCTACGACGTCGGCGAAGTGCTGGAAGCGACCGCGGCCGCCGCGGACTACGCGGGCCACCAGTCCCGTGCCCTGGAAGGCGAGTGGGTGGAATGCGAAAAACCCTCGCCAGTGGACGACACCCATGCCGTCGTGCTGATGGCAGCCGATGGTACCGCCGAGAAAGTTGCTAGCTTAAACCGCCAGAGGGAGTGGCGTCGGAAGCTGCTCGGAGAAGGTCTCCGGGCGATCGAAAGGAGCCCGAGGCCTCCACCGAAGTTCCTCGTGCAGCAATCGCCCGGGGGGCCGCTGACGCACCAACCATCGCCGCCGGGCAGCTTCGCGTCGGCCAAAGGAGGGGGGGCAGCGGACACGTCGGCGGTGGTCGTCTGCAGCGGACAAGAAGCGATAGCTTTTCTCGAAATCGCCATGCTGCAGTCATCGTCGCCGTCGCCTCTGTCGGGACCCGCGGCGGCCAACGATGTGTGCTTCGTGCCGGTCCTCATGTCGGCCACCGGAGAAGCCGACGCGACCATGGTGCTGTCAGCCATTTCGCCCATGGCCGTCCCAAGCACCCATCACCACCACCATCACCATCACAGCACCACGTCGTCATTTCAGTATGGCAGCCCCCTGGGCGCGCTGTGTAAAGGTCGAGGCACGCAGGTGGCGGACTCCAGCGGTATTCCGCTGCAACGCGTGGCGGACTACGTGGCCGCCGTCGGCAAACGAATGCAAGCGGTGGCGGCGCAAGCAGGGTTAAGCGGCGGACACTGGCCCGACTTCGGCGTGCTCGAAGTCGCCAGTAGTCCAAACGCCGTGCCCCTCAACGTTGATCCCGCGACCGCGATGATGGGTCAGCAAGACGGAGGTGCAACTGCCCTCGCGAACCGCCTGCACGCGGAAGCTGAACGGCGCGCGAAGAGCAAACGGCGCAAAGACCGTCACAGGCGCAAACACGAACATGATAACGATATCTATCTGTGCCCAGAGCTGGAGTCCATCGCCGTCCCTTCGCTGGTTCAACAACTCATCGTGGCGGACCCCACCGTCGCGAAGCACCACTTCGCGCTCGCGGCGGCGGCGGAAGCATCGTGGACCGCACCCACCACGGCGACGATTTCCGTGACGCGTCCGACGGATGCATCGCCGTCGTCATCGCCTCCCCACCCAGGCGGCGTGCACTACGCGTCGCTCGCGCTACAGGCATCGATGCGCTTCCAAGGTGGACGGTCTCGCTCCAAGGCGGGTGGGGCAGGGTCGCCCATGCCCGGTGGTTGGCAGGACGATGTACCTCTCGTCGAGGCGACGCGTTGTGCCATCGACGCGGCGTTCAACCAGCAGGTGGCCTCGATGCACCAGCGCAAGCGTCGCGCGTCGGGCGTTTTCAGAGTCGGCGACCCTTCGGGCGGCCATACGTCTGATTTTCACTGGATCCACGGCATCATGGATGCCGAGGGCGACCAACGCGGCGGCGGCGTGGTGAGGAAGCAACATCCACCCAAGGGGCAGTTTCGCCGAGCGTCGAACATGGTCCAGGCCGTCCGTAGCTTGACTGACTTCGCCGCCTCTGGTGTGGGCGGCAAAGCTGCAGGGGGCCCGCTTCGCGCGGGCGCCGGGCGGAGCAGCAGCCGTTCACCCAGTGTCGTCGGCATCGCGGGGTTCGGCCCATCGTTGTTGGCGACCACGACGGCCATGAAGCCCACCAACAGCGCTTTGACGTCCCGAAGGTCGTCAGTGTCTGCGGAGCGCGCCGCGGGAGCGGCAGGGGATCACTACGGGCGCGTCGATGCCGTGGCGAGCAGTTCCAACTGGCTCGAGGACGCCATGGACGCGTCCATCCGGGCCCCCGCCTTCGGCTCCTTCCTCGTCGGGTCGGACGGTGTCGGAGGCCACGCGGCCGGCGGAGGCGGATTCAAACACTCTTCGTCCGTTGCGACCACGACGATTCTCACGCCGGCAGATGGCGACACGGCGAGCCGCCAGGCGTCGGTCACGGGTCACCGTCGCGTGCCGAGTCTGAGAAAAACGACCACCGCCGATCATAAGTTCGTCGCACTCGTTCCGGCCGCCACGATGACGCCGGCCACGGCGACGGGAGGCGCCCTCACGGAGCGAGGACGGCCCCGTGTCCGCCTACTCGAAAATACCACGGTGGCGCTTCCCGCGAGTTGGTGCGACGTCGCCAAGTTAGGCCGCATGCCTAGCAAGGCCGCCGGCTGGCAGCAGATTGTTGGCGAGCCCCCGACGGATACCACCGCATCCAAGGGGCTTCAGCCGCCGATTCTCTCGCCGGACCGCTCCCGTTCAGTCCTCGTCGAGGCACCGGAGGGCGGCATGGACGCCGAGGCGGCCGCGGTGCTGAACTTCATCAATTTCGGATCGCCTCCTCCTTCGACGATGGCCTTGCTGCCGCATCACACCTTGCCGCAGGCACAGCGGTCGGCGATGGCGTTGCTGCTCCCTCACACCGTACCGGAGGCACCGCGGACGTCACCGCCATCACGCCACAGTGATCGTGGAACCTCACCGGAGGACCGATCCACGTCTTTCGACGTGGAGGGCTCCACGACGACGAGGGTCGAATTGTCGCTCCGGGGTGCGGACGAAGCGCTGCTCCGGCAGTTCCGACGCGAAGTGGAGGATCGAAAAGCCGTCCGTCGGAAATGGAACCAGGAACGGAAGAGCCCGGTGAGCGCGCGAAATATGGTGCAGCAGCAGCTTGCGAAGCGAGACACGGCAGCGGACGAAATTAGGAGGATGACGGAAAAACGGTTGGTGTTCCGGTCGACGAACAAGGCCGCGATGGTGACGGGGACCACGAACGTCACCTATTCGTCACGCCAGTGGGTGATGGAGGAGGGGCGCAGCCGCGTGCCAGCCGCACCCGGGAAGTAAAAGCTCAGCTTTTTTGAGTTGCACCCAGGGGGAGCACCGTTCCGCTGCTGCCGTATCGTCCGTATCGTTCCACCCTTGGAGATCAGCATCAAGCATGTGCTTGCCGTGTGGTCCCTCCCTTTCACGTGTACTTCCATTGTGCCGTGTGGGCCCCTTCCACGTGTACTTCCATTGTGCCGTGTGGGCCCCTTCCACGTGTACTTCCACTGTGCCGTGTGGGCCCCCATCCACGTGTACTTCCACTGTGCCGCGTGGGCTCCCTTCCACGTGTACTTCTACTTTAAGTTTCGACGTGGGTCCGGAGGGTGTGATTTGATTGTGTCGAGCTGACCACATCAACTCCCACTGCCCTCTCCAGTCCTACACCCAGCCCTCTACTGCCTACCCTCAAGTGGTCCCTGATGACATAGTATTCTCTCAATACTGTCTGCGCGCTCACAGCGTGAGTGTTGCAACAAGTTAGCTTTCGAATGAAAAAGTTTTCAGAAAAACAACTGTTTTGAATCCTCCACCATCTCGAAGATTTTGACTTACGGTAAGTGTGGGTGTAAGTTACCGCATCAACCCACCCACCCACAAAGCAAATCGAGAATAACTTCCGCATGAACCCTCGTTGGACACAAGGCGATGCCGGAATAGACGGTGAGACATTCAACACGACGATGAACGCCGCGCGTGTCGGCGCGGGACAATGTGTCACAGTGCTGCGGCGCATCGTCGGCGAATCTCGGACGGAACCTTCACCCGAGGAAAGCAAAGCTCTGTTCGCCGCACTCGGGTTTGATGCCTATTCCAAGCAACATCCGACTTGGTCCCGGACGCCGAATTTCACGACGTTCAACGTGGTTGCATGCCGCCTCGCATCTGCATTTCAGACTTCTGTTCCAAGTCCCACTCAGGTGGCCGCACTGATCTCCAAGGATCCAGGCGACTTGGACAGAGATGCCAAAATGCTGCACATTCTATGTACGGATGTTGGAGAACTGTTCACTCTGCGCTACAACGAGGCCATCTTGGTGCACGTCGCGATGTCCACGTGCAACGGTCAAGCGCTTGATACGCTGATGCGATTGAGAACCCGCGTACAGCATGCAGCCGCTATCGCGGCGGCCGTCGAAAATCCTTCCTTACTCAAACAAGTGCGGGCCGGTTGGATCAATGAGCATCGCCGCGAGCGGCCGTTCCTTCATTACGTCTACGCTCCTGTGCTATGCTACTGCGTCTGCGTGCTGTTGGTGAGTGTTACCTTTATCATGGTGGCGGTCGAACAATTTAAGCAGCCGTGGGCTTGTGGTGCTCCCGCCAAAGAGGGTCACAGCACCGCTGCAGCAGGGCGATGCGGCTACGTGGCGTCGAAGTCGCCGTTCGGCGACATGGCGGACGCCGTCAAAGGCCATCAGTACTTCAGCACCGTTTCACAATTCGCCTCCACCACCGTCCGCGGCAGTGTCGCCCTGTCCACTCTCCTCGTCAGCTCGGGCGTCGTCCTCGCATTGGTCGCTTGCCACGGCCGCTTGCGCTTTTTGAAGAATTTCCCTGTTGTCGCGGAAAGCCGTTTTGTCGAATGGCTGAGGGATATGTTCCACGACATGTCACTGCTCCGCTTCGTCGACTCGTATCACTACACCGTGAAGATGATTGGTTACATGGCCATTATCCTGACTGGCTTTGTGCCAGCAAGTCCGCATCCGGTCGTCGTAGATCGCGATTATAACATTTTTCTCTTCAGCTATTTCCTCATTGGACCCGGGACTTGGTTTGTCGCTTATTTGCACCACATCGGCGTGTGCGTGTTCGTCGTAGTTCCATGGATCGTGTTCGCGCGCATGGCGTGGGTTCGCGGCTGGAGTGATCGGTGGCTAGTGTTCGGTGTCGTTCTGCAGTTTTGTCTTGTGGTGGTCTTCGTGATGGTGTTACTGGCAGACGGGATCACGAAGTGCACACCACTGGGGCCAACCGCATCGTCGGGTTGGGAGCCGTGGCTGTTTCTCACCGAAACACTGCTTATTGTTGTCGCCTGGCTTCACTACATTGGCCGCGAATACGCTGCGCTTGCGGAGTATGCCGACGCCAAGGTTAGTCAGAAACTCTGGGAATTAATTGGATGGACGGTCGTAGTGTCGAGCATCAGCGGCGTGTTCGTGGGCATTAGTGCACTTCTCGCAACAGAGATAACGTTGATTGTGGTCCTTGTTTACATCAGAGCGCAGCCCCCGGCACCCGCTTTTGAACCGTACACACCTCCTGGTGCGGCGGAGCAACTTGTCGCCCAAGACTACGGCGCGGCGGCTGTCAGAAATGCTTGATTTTTTTTCATGGTCATCATGATTCATGGCCAGCCGCGAGTTTCGTGACGTGAGTATAGATATCAAGCGGCGGGGACCACTGTTAAATTACGGGACATTGATGCCGCGGGGTGGTCGCAAGATACACAATGAATCATTACTCACGATCCTAAAACCCAACCTGCTTCCCTGCGTACTTGATGTTTGCAATTACGAGCGAAGGAAGCGATTCCGAATTTGGTCGTCTTGTCCCCGTGCGAATCGTCACCCATTTCATCCGTTGTGCGTAGCTTCCCTTCTGGCCTGGGAAGCGCTCCTCTACTTTCACGATGGAGATTTACTCGTGAATTCACCGTGTGGTCATGACCCCCAATTCATTCGTAGGAGACCTGATACCTCGTTCCGCATTCGGCGTCGTCAAGCGGTTGCAGTTACCAAAGTCGCGCGACTTTACCATAGCATGAACGGTGGCGCGCGCGGGACTGTATGTTGTTTTTTGCAACCTCAAAGTCAAACGACAAAACGCGCACATAGGGATAGTGAACGTTGCGACGTTCGTGCGCGCATTGCATGAGAGAAGACAGCTACACCGTCCGTGTGTGGTAAGGAGGAGGAAGGGTCTGGTCGACACAGCAGCGTGTACCACAGGAAGCGCTGGTGTGTTGTTTGGATTTGTTCCCGATGCTATCATTTGGGACGAAACGGGGGATCGGCGGCGGTTCGTTGAATCAAAGACTCATTTTGATTGAGACGGACCAAACACGTTTTTCATAGTTCGCTGCGATCAGTCAACCAAATGTTGCCGAGGGCAGCCACCTTGCTGAGCGCGTCGTCGCCATTTTTTCGCACTCGTGTACTTCTGTCAAGTTGGTCGGACTATGGTCTACCGAGCGGCGCGGCGAGTGCCACACCGTACCGCCCTCGGTTCCGGCCGCGACGGCTTGTGATGCCCATCGACTTGGACAGCCTCGCCGAGTCGATGAAAACCAGCGATCCCCTGAAGGCAGCCGTTCAGGACCAGCGTCGATTGGCACGAGAAACGTCACGTCGCGGCGCCGCAACATTGGGCGCCGTCGCCGGAGAAAAAAGTGTCGCCGATTTGGTGACCATCGCGTTGCAGCAGTGTCGCAAAATGGGATACTTGGACGCCACCACCCCGTCGGAGGATAGAGCGAGCAGTGCGGAATCAGCAACCGGCCCGAACTATTCCGCCGCGGCGGTGTTGTCCGACCAGGGCGCGCCTTCAGCACCCCCCGCCACGTCGAATGGCGATGCCGACGTCGACGCGCAGTTGCTGGACGCGGTCATCGGAACGGGTTCCGCGGCCATGGGCCCCTTACCGCCGTCATTGCTCCCGCCTCGTGCTGCAAGGCCATCGGACGAGGCGATGATTGAGCTGCTGCGAGCGACGCCGCTGAACGCTCCGCTGCATGGACACCTGAGCCTGCAGGGCCGAGCCTTGGTCGAGCACTGCCTGTGCGCGGATGCGCTTTCGGCGTACCCCCGGTTGCGCTCATTTCATGTCAACCGCCTCCGTGGGGCAGTAGTCGGTCTGTTTCACACGTGTCGTGTCGCGGAGCGACTGGGTCTGCCTGAACTGTTAAACATTTCGACGGACGTGGGCGTTTGGCGTGAAATGTCGAAAATCGAAGAACGGCGGGATCTCGCCGCTCGCAACTGTGTGATTCATAGTCGCCGCCTCGCGGCCGCCGGCGATGATCCCGGGTCCGTGCGGCGGGATCACCATCGAGCATGGTGGTGGCGCAAAGAGTTGCGACGGCTCTCGTCGGGCTTGACCCGCCTTCCCGGAACGCGGGAAACCATCCAACCCAGAATTGAGTGGCTACGCGATCTCATCTTTACCATCGTGGCCGTCGTGTGTCGATCTGAAGGGAACGCGACGGCCAAAGCGTTGATCCGCCAGCTCTTTTACAAAAATTTCCACGATGCTTGTCTAGCAGCGGTCGCCACGCAATCCAAGTTAGGGGGTGGGGGGTCGACAGGCCACCACCTCAACCTCACGAAGAAGGGTATCGCACGTGACGCTCTAACGCCGGAGGATGAACCGGACCATCCGTTAAATGTACACGCCCTCGACGTTGCCGCGGCGTCGCGTGCGTCGTCGTACATGCTCAGCACGGAGCAGCTCGTCGATCCTGTCGCCGAGGCGAATCTTCTCGTCACCGGCAACGTTTTCGGCAACGCCATCGAGTCGCTTGCTGGGACACCACAGCACCAGCTTGCGATCCCGCTCTTGCTGCAGAAGGCGATGGACGTTGACAACCCGATGATGGAGGTGCAGATCCTTTTGCGGTACGGGCCGGACGTCCTATCACCACTCAGGGGAAGCGCGATTGATTTTGATGCCGAATATGTGGACAATCCGGTGATGGCGACTAACCGCAATGACCGGTTAAACTACGGGAGCGCCGCCTCGATTGACTCCCCAAAAGTCGTGCGGGTATCCCTTGTAGCGGTGGCGCCAGGCGAAGGTGCCTCGGCACGGCGTGAATCGCTGGCAGGTGACGTCTCCCACGCGAACCACGACCCGAGCGCTGACAGTGAAGCGGCGACAGCGAAACGTGCGTCGAGGACGTACAAACTGGCCGAAGCCGTTGGAGAGGACGAGGCGACGGCGATGCAACACGCCTCGCAAATGGCCGTCACAGGTTATTACTCCCGAACGTGTTCGGTCTAAACAATTAAATTGCTAGACGATCCTTGCCCTGTGGCGACGGAGTGCAAAACGGAGCGCGGAAGGTCTCTTTAATGAATCATCATTCACATTGACACTACGTCCAGAGAGGGGCAGCGCAACCCATTTTCTCCCCCCCTCCCTCCCCCTCCACACCCCTTTTGGGATATACCTCGCCATGACCGCCGTCGAGACGTACTGCAAACGGCTCGTCGTTGCCGGCGATGTCACGGCCGTGTACATCACCGACTTGGAAGGAAAGCTGATCGTCGCGGAGTCGTTGGCGACGTCCGTCGGCGACGGGGCGGCGGCTGGCGGAGGCAGCCCGCCGGATGAACACGGCGAGAGCGACCCTGGACGGTACGGCGCGGAAAACCAGGCGGCGGCGGCCGCCGCCAACCAGGCGGGCGATGCATCCGCAGGCGCCGATGTGAGTAACATCATCAGCTCCCTCGTGCAGGCCATCAAGCATCTCCAACAGCTTCGGCGCGGCGCAGTGGGGCCGGGGCACGCGACGATGGGAGCCGCCGCCGGCCGCAACGGGCTTCTCCTCCAGGGTAGCGTCAGCGCCGCCGGTGGGGCCGCGGGTGCGACGGCGTCGGCCGTCACCACCATCACGGCGCAGTTTCGCGATGCAGTGGCGGTGCAGTTCCATGATGACGTACTGTTGTGTTCGCTCGTGGGGCGGAGGACATCGGGACAGTGCATCGGTGGACTTCAGGCGTTAGCGGTGCAGCTTCGAAACCAATCGGGCTATCAGCAACTGCTACAGGGCATGCGTGCCGCGTCATCGTGACCGTAGAGGCATCTTTCTTTCTGCCTTCGACGACAGCGGGGCGAGTTGATCAATGAGTTTGAACAGATTTTGTGTGGCTGCGGCGGGAGCTGCTCCAGCTTCTCCGCTCCCCCTTCCAATGTCCACGCCATCGTTTCCCTGTGATTCAGAGTTGGAATTGTGTGCCAGGTCCCAAACACAACTAATTGCATCTCTGTCAGGGTTGACGGCATACGAGAGAGAACGGCGTGGCATCGAGGCAAAACCAAGAAGGAAGGCTCGGCATACTGAA
>ERZ1292630.1448-Hain-H41-02um-R3-1448-length-23390-cov-6_pt2 | contig 22849 bp, 18 predicted proteins | sample MGYA00564408_ERZ1292630 | MGnify/ENA primary metagenome ERZ1292630 (study PRJEB36523, sample SAMEA6512641) | groundwater metagenome | collected 2019-01-08 | study: AquaDiva: Metagenomics assemblies of 32 groundwater samples
GAACCGCGGCCGGCGTGCTGATCGCGACGCTGGTCGCGTTGGCCGGATGCTCGGGTGGGCCCGCGCCTTCGACCGGCGCCGGCGCGACGGCGAAGGCGGCCGGTTCGAAGCCCGCGGCGGGGCGCCCCGGCGTCTGGCGCCCGGGGAAGCCCGACACGCTCGGCCCCGTCGTGGCCGTGTTCGGGAGCCGGCGATTCACGCGGCACGACATCGACTCCGTCGTCGCGACGGCGCCGCTCGACGTGCGGCAGCGTCTTCGCACGCCCGAAGGCTACCGGCAGCTCATCGAGCGCCTCATCTTCGAGGAGACGATGATCCGGCTCGCCGACGAAGAGCAAGTCGAGCGCGATTCCGTCTACCTGGCCGAGATGGCGAAGGCGATGCGGGGCGCCAAGATGCGAACGTACTACAACCGCCGGATCGCGGCGCTCCCCCAGCCGACCGATTCGATGATCCGGGCGGCCTACGAAGCGACGATCGACCAGTACCACATTCCGGCGCGCGTCCGCGTACGGCACATCCAGGTCGCCACGCAGCGCGAAGCCCAGGACCTGCGCAGGCGCCTCGCGAAGGGCGGTCTCTGGGACGCGATCTGCAAGGAACGCTCCCAGGACAAGACCTCGAAGGACCGCGGGGGCCTGGTGGGATACGCCTCGAAGGAGGCCGATCTCGTTCCCGGCATCGGGACCGCGCCCGCAATCGTGGCCGCGGCGTTCGCGCTGAAGGAAGGCGAGATCAGCCAGCCGCTCAAGGGGCCGAAGGGATGGCACCTGATCCAGACCGACAACCTCGAGGAAGCCGGCGTGCAGCCGCTGGAGCAGGTGCGGGACCGCATTCGCGCCGATCTCGAGGGAAAGATCGTCGACGAGTTTTCGAACGCCCTCACCGACTCGCTTCGAACGATCGCGAACGCGGCCATCTTCGACGATTCGATCGCCGTCGCGCTGGAGCCGGCCCGCACGCCGATGGACTTCTTCAAGGAAGCCCAGGCCGCGGTCAATCCCGGCGACCGGGTGGCGCTCTACAAGAAGGTGATCGAGAAGTTTCCGCAGGACTCGGTCTCGGTGCAGGCGCGCTTCATGATAGGCTTCACCTACGCGGAGGACATCGGCGACTACGAGGCGGCCAAGACGGCCTTCGCCGACTTTCTGAGCCATCACCCCGCCTCGGAATTGGCGACCTCCGCGCGCTGGATGCTCGAGAACATGGATAAAGCTCCGCCCCCCATGCAGGAGGATGCCGCGCCCCCCGACAGCACGAAGACGCCGCCGGGAACTGGGGGAGGAGAGAAGCCGGAACGGGCGCGACGAATTCCATGAGCATGATTCCGGTCCGCGTCGGAGGCCTGGCCATCGACGAGCGGACCAAGAGCCCCGTGGTGCTGCTCCACGAGATCGAGGGACCGCGCGTCCTTCCGATCTGGATCGGACCGATGGAGGCGAGCGCGATTCACAGCGAGCTGACGGGGAAGAAATTCCAGCGCCCGCTGACGCACGATCTCCTGCTGTCGATCATCGAGGGGCTCCACGGAAAGGTCTCCAGGGTCGTCATCACCGACCTGAAGGAGAGCACGTTCTTCGCCAGCATCTACCTCGACGGGGGCCACGGCCCCGTGTCGGTGGACGCGCGGCCCAGCGACTCGATCGCGGTCGCCCTCCGATCACGCGCCCCGATCTTCATCATCGATTCGCTCTTCGACAAGTCGACCCAGACCCCGGCTCCCGAAACGCCGGCCGAGAAGAGCCCCGAGGAGAAGGCCGAAGAGCTTCGGCGCTATCTGGAAGGGCTCCATCCCGAGGACTTTGGAAGCCAGTGGAAAACCGAGGACCTCTGATCGCGCCTTTCGGGGCCCGCTCGCCGGTCGTTCCCCCTTCGGTCTTCGTCGCGCCCACCGCGGTCGTGGTGGGCGACGTCGTCTTGGGCGAGGAAGCGAGCGTCTGGTACGGGACGGTCGTCCGCGGCGACGTCGGCCCGATCCGGGTCGGCGCGAGGTCGAACATCCAGGACGGCTGCGTGCTCCACGTCACCACCGGGCTCCCGGGTCTCACGGTCGGTGAGGAGGTGACGGTCGGGCACCGCGCCGTGCTCCACGGCGCCACGATCCGCGACCGATGTCTCATCGGCATGGGAGCGATCCTGCTCGACGGCTGCGACATCGGCGAGGAATCGCTGGTCGGCGCGGGAAGCGTCGTCCGGGAGGGAACCGTCGTGCCGCCTCGATCCTTCGTCGCCGGTGTCCCCGCCGTGGTCAAGGGCCCCATTCCCGCCGCCGTCCACGCGCGCCTTCGCGCTTCCGCCGAAGCCTACGTCGCGCTCGCTCGCGAGCACGCCGCGATTCATGCCGATTCTTAGCCGCGTCCGCTCGACGTCGCTCGTTCGCGCCCTGGGGTCGGCGCTCCTGGTCGCGCTGGCGGTGGGGGCCCTTCTCGCCGGCGCCGGGGTCGACGCCTCCACCGCGCCCTCCGGCAAGCGCTACCCGCTGGGCCGGCCCGGCGAGCTGAAGGCCCGCCTCCTCGAGGAGCCGCGGGCCGCGATGGCACCCGCGTGGGCGATCGAGTACGCGGGGCTCGCCGAGGTGGAACGGCTCGATCCGCCGGCGCGCGCCGCCGAACGCCTCTGGGCCGCGCGCGTGGGCCTCGCGGCGGCGGGTCCGAAGTCGGCCGAACGGAAGCGGCTCCAGGCGATCGTGGCGCGGCTGGAAGGGGCGCCCCTCGATTCGATCCCGATCAAGCGAGCGGCGCAGGGCCTCACTAGAATAGGCGTCGTCGTGCCGCTCAGCGGGCGCTACGAGCGCTACGGAAAGACCTTCGTGAACGGCATCCGCCTCGCGGCCGAGGAGCACAATCGTGAATGGGAACCGGCCCTCCGCCTGATCCTCCACGACTCCGAGGGGGATCCGCTCGTCGGAGCGAAGAAGGCACGCTGGCTCCTCAAGGACCACGGCGTCTCCATCCTCGTGGGGGAGCTCTTCACCGCGAACACCGCCCCTCTGGCCGCCGCGACGCAGGTGATCGGCGCGTTGCTCCTGTCGCCGTCGGCGACGAACGAGCGTCTGGCGACTCTCGGCGAGGGAGTCTTCCAGCTCCACCTCGGCGTTGCCGCCGCGGCCGGAGCGATGGCGGGACACCTCTCCTCCGAGCACCCGAAGTCCACCGCGGCGCTCCTCATCGCTCCGACCGCCGAAGACTCGGCGCGCGCCCTGGTGGTGGCCAATGCCTGCGGGCGGGTCGGGATCGGGATCGTCGGCATCGAGAAGCTCCCCGAGGGGACGGCCGACGCCACGAAGGCGATCGCGGCGCTCCGGGCGAAACGACCGCAGGCTCTGATCCTCCTCGCCCCGGCGCGAATCGTCGGCGTCGTGGCGCCGCAACTGCCGTCGGCGTGGCCCGGAGCGCGCGTCTACGGCTTCGACGACCTCGATCCCGAGGGATTGAACCGCGAGGCGCGCGAGGCGCTGGAAGGGGCGACGCTCTTCCTCAGCGACTACGCGCTGGCCGGCGCGGTGCGCGACTCCTTCCAGGTCCGCTACCAGCGGGCGCACGGGGAGGCGCCGACCCGCATGGCGGTGCGCGGCTATCTGGCCGGCCTCGCCATCGCCCGGGGAATCGAGGGGGGCGCGGCCACGACCTCCATGCTCCGCGAGGCGCTTCGCGCGCAGGTCTACGAGACCGACGAGGGTCGCACCCTCCGCGCGCTCCGGCCCGTCGTCCCCGCGTTCGCGGAACGGCTGGTCGTTCGGGGCGGACGCGCCGTCGACCCGAACAGCCCTTGAATCGCACCGGGGATTTGGCTACGGTGCGCCTGAATCGAGAATGGAGTCAGTTGGTCCCCAAACAGTTACGGGATGGAGGCTCGCCCATGATCCGACGGAACACGATGTTCCGCGCGGCCGCGCTTCTCGGCCTTCTCCTCGCCTTCGCGGCGGGGTGCGCCAAGCAATCGAACGAGATCCCGGTCGGTGTTTACGGATCGCTCACCGGCACCACCGCGACCTTCGGCATCTCGTCGAAGCAGGGCATCGAGCTCTTCATGGACAACGTGAACGCGGCGGGAGGCGTGGCCGGCACCAAGCTCCGGATCCTGGTCGAGGACGATCAGTCGAAGCCCGAGGAAGCGGCGACGGCGGTGCAGAAGCTCATCGACCAGGACGGTGTCGTGGCGGTCCTGGGCGAGGTGGCGTCGAGCCGTAGCATGGCGGCCGCGCCGATCTGCCAGCAGGCGGGGGTGCCGATGATCAGCCCCTCGTCCACCAACCCCAAGGTGACGGAGCTCGGCGACTACATCTCGCGCGTCTGCTACATCGACCCGTTCCAGGGGATGGTCATCGCCAAGTTCGCGCGCCAGACGCTGAACCTCTCGAAGGCGGCGGTCCTCCGCGACAACAAGAACGACTACAGCGTCGGTCTCGCCAACTACTTCTCCGAATCGTTCCACGCCATGGGCGGCACCGTCGTTTCCGACGAGGCCTACTCCGAGGGCGACCAGGATTTCAAGGCGCAGCTGACCGTCATCAAGCAGAAGAAGCCGCAGTTCATCGTCGTTCCGGGCTACTACACCGAGGTGGCCCTCATCGCGCGCCAGGCCCGCGAGCTCGGCATCGACGTTCCGCTCCTGGGCGGCGACGGGTGGGTCTCCGAACGTCTCCTGGAGATCGCGCAGGACGCGCTGAACGGCTCCTACTTCGTCAGCCACTACTGGGAGAAGGACCCGAACCCCGCGATCCAGAAGTTCGTGGCCGACTACCGCGCCCGCTACAACTCCACGCCCGACGCGCTGGCGGCGCTCGCCTACGACGCGGCCGGCGTTCTGGTGAACGCGCTCGAGACGCTCAACAAGGAAGATCCCGCCGCCTTCAAGTCGCTCTCCGGCCCGCGGACCGAGAAGCAAAAGGCCGCGCGCGCCAAGATCCGCGACCTGGTCAACGCGACGAAGGATTATCCGGGCGTCACGGGGCGGATCACGCTCGACGGAAAGCGGAACGCCGTGAAGTCCGCGACCTTCCTCGGGATCAAGAACCGCGAATACGAGTTCGTCGCCGTCGTCGAGCCGTAGGCGCCCGGGCTCCGTGCAGGAACTCTTCCAGCAGCTGGCCAACGGGATCGCGTGGGGGAGCATCTATGCCCTCATCGCGCTCGGCTACACGATGGTGTACGGCATCCTGCGCCTCATCAACTTCGCGCACGGCGACATCTACATGGTGGGCGCGTTCGCGGCCTACTATCTCGCCCGGCTCCTCCACGCCGGAGGACCGGATCCGTCGCCGCTCCTGGCGGTGGCGGTGCTCCTGGGGTCGATGGTGATCTGCGCGGGGCTCGGCGTGGCGATCGAGTTCTTCGCCTACCGTCCGGTCCGGAAATCGGGACGTCTGACGGCCCTCATCACCGCCATCGGCGTCTCGCTCCTCCTCGAAAATCTCGGAATCCGCCTCTTCGGCGCCGATCCGAAGTTCTTCCCGCAGCTCGTCGCGCCTCGGACCGTTACGCTCGCGGGGGGAGTGCTCGTGACGAACCACCAGATCACGGTCGTGGTGATCTCGATCGTGCTCATGGTGGCGCTCACGCTCTTCGTCCAGCGGACCCGCACCGGGAAGGCGATGCGCGCCGTCTCGTTCCATCGCGACGCCGCGAGCCTCATGGGGATTCCGGTGAACCGCATCATCACGATCACGTTCGCCATCGGCTCGGCGCTGGCCGCCGCGGCGGGCGTGCTGGTCGGCCTGACCAATCCGAAGATCGAGCCCCTGATGGGAATCATGCCCGGCGTGAAGGCCTTCGTCGCCGCGGTTCTCGGGGGAATCGGGAGCATTCCCGGCGCCGTCATCGGAGGATTGGTGATGGGCGTCTCGGAGTATCTGGTGGTCGGCTACATCTCGTCGACCTATCGCGACGCGATCGCCTTCATCATCCTAATCCTGGTGCTGCTGATCAAGCCGGCAGGCCTCCTGGGACACAACGTTGCCGAGAAAGTCTAAGAGCGCCGTTCGCGCGCTCGCCGTCACGCTGGCCATCCTGGCCGGGGCCTGGGCGCTGAACGCGGCCGGGCTAGCGTACCTGAATCCCTACGTTTACCGGATTCTCGTCCTCTGCGGGCTGAACGTCATCCTCGCCCTGAGCCTCAATCTCGTGAACGGGGTCACCGGGCAGTTCTCCATCGGCCACGCCGGCTTCATGGCCGTCGGGGCCTACGTCTCCGCCGCCTTCACCGTCTACGCGACGCCGCGCCTCTTCGGCGTGGAGCCGGGCGCCGGCCCGCTGGCGTCGGCGCTCCCCTTCGTGGTCGCCCTCCTCCTGGGCGGAGTGGCCGCGGGCGCGGCGGGGTTCCTGGTGGGATTGCCCTCCATGCGGCTCCGGGGCGATTACCTCGCCATCGTCACGCTCGGATTTGGGGAGATCATCCGCGTCGCGATCCTGAACATCGACGCGGTCGGCGGGGCGCGCGGCTTCGCGGGGATTCCCCAGCGGACCGACCTCGCCTGGGTGGCCGCCGTGGCCGCGCTGACGTTCGTCTTCCTGCGCAACCTGATCCGCTCGTACCACGGGCGCGCGCTCCTGGCCATTCGCGAGGACGAGATCGCGGCCGAAGCGCTCGGCGTCCCGACGACGCGGTACAAGGTCTCGGCGTTCGTCATCGCCGCCTTCTTCGCCGGCGTGTCGGGGGGGCTCTTCTCGCACTACACCTATCTCCACACGAACTCCTTCACCTTCATGAAGTCGATCGAGGTGATCGTGATGGTCGTGCTGGGGGGAATGGGAAGCCTCACGGGATCGGTGCTCGGCGCCTTCATCCTGACCGCGCTCCCCGAGGTGCTTCGCTTCGCGAGCGCCGAGCGGCTCATCATCTACTCGCTCCTCCTCATCGTTCTCATGATCTCGCGCCCGCAGGGGTTGCTGGGACACGGGGAGATCTCGTGGCGCGGGCTCCTGTCGCGGGGGCGAAAGTCCCCGACGGAGACCGCGTGAGCGCCGCCGTCGCTCCCGCTCCGGTGAAGGCCTGGCCCGCCACCGGGGGACCGATCCTCCGCCTGACAAACGTCACGCGCGCCTTCGGAGGCTTGAAGGCGGTCTGCGATCTCGATTTCGAATTGCCGCGCCGCGTGCTCGCCGGGCTCATCGGCCCGAACGGGGCGGGGAAGACCACCGTCTTCAATCTCGTCACCGGCGTCTACGCGCCGAACCATGGGTCGATCCACCTGGGGACCGAGCCGATCCACGGCCGCCTGCCGAGCACCATCGCCCGTATGGGAGTGGCGCGGACCTTTCAGAACCCGCGGCTCTTTTCCGAGCTGACCTGTCTCGACAACGTGCGCGTCGCGTGCCACCTGCACGCCGGCGCCACCTTCGCCGACAGCGTCTTCCGCACGCCCCGGTCGGAGCGGGAGGAGGCCTCCATGGTGGAGCGGAGCGAGTCGCTGCTCGCGTCGTTCGGTCTCTCGCGGTACCGCGACGAGGAGGCGCGCAACCTTCCGTACGGCGACCAGCGCCGGCTGGAGATCGCGCGCGCCCTGGCCGCCCAACCGAAGCTCCTCCTCCTGGACGAGCCGGCCGCGGGGATGAATCCCCAGGAGAGCGAATCGCTGATGCGCCTGATCCGCGACATCCGCGACCGCTACGACCTGACGGTGCTCCTGATCGAGCACGACATGAAGGTGGTGATGGGGATCTGCGAGCGGATCACGGTCCTCGATCACGGCGTGAAGATCTCCGAGGGAACGCCCTCCGAGATCCGGCACGATCCGAAGGTGATCGAGGCCTACCTGGGCGAGGAGCCGTGAGCCTGCTCGAGCTGGACGACCTCCACGTCCACTACGGCGCGATTCACGCGCTCAAGGGGATCTCCATCCGCGTCGATCGGGGGCAGATCGTCACGCTGGTCGGCGCGAACGGCGCGGGAAAGAGCACGACCCTCCGCGCCGTCTCGGGGCTCATCCGCCCCAGCCGGGGCGCGATCCGCTTCGACGGGAAGGACCTCGCCGGCGTCCCGCCGCACCACGTCGTCCGCCTCGGCGTGTCGCACGTCCCGGAGGGGCGCATCGTCTTCGCGAACCTCTCCGTGCTCGACAATCTCGAACTGGGCGCCTACCTCCGCAAGGATCGCGCGGCGATCCGGGAGGACCGGGAGAAGATCTTCCGGCTCTTCCCGCGGCTGGAGGAGCGGAAGCACCAGGCCTCCGGCACGCTGAGCGGCGGCGAGCAGCAGATGCTGGCCATCGGCCGCGCGCTCATGGCGCGCCCGACGCTCCTTCTCATGGACGAGCCGTCGCTGGGTCTCGCTCCCATCCTGGTGCGCGAGATCTTCACCGTCGTGCGCGAGATCCGGGAGCAGGGGACGACGATTGTCCTCGTGGAGCAGAACGCGCGGCAGGCGCTGGCCGTGGCCGACGTCGGCTACGTGCTGGAGACCGGCTCGGTCCGCCTGACCGACCGCGCCGCGGCGCTCCTCGACAATCCCTACGTCCAGGAATGCTACCTCGGGGGCGGAAGCGCATGACCGCCCGGAGTCGCGCGGGCGCCCGCGCCGCCGTGTCGCTTCGCGGCCTCCCGTCGGTCGACGCGCTCCTCCGTTCGGCGCCGCTTCAGGCGCTGGCGGCGCGCGTCCCGAGGGCGGTGCTCGTCTCGGCCGCGCGCCAGGCGGTGGCCGCCGCCCGCGGCGCGGTCCGCGCGCCGGCGAAGGGAGCCGCGGCGGGTGCGGTACCGCCCGACGCCGCGGCCATCGCCGCCGACGCCGCCTCGCGCGCCGAGGCGGCCATGCGTCCGAGCCTCCGGCCGGTCCTGAACGCCACCGGCGTGGTGATCCACACGAACCTCGGCCGCGCGCCGCTGGCGGAGGACGCGGTCCGCGCCCTCGCCGCCATGGCCGGCTCCTACACGAACCTCGAATTCGATCTGGCGCGGGGCGAGCGCGGGTCGCGCATGAGCCACCTGGAACCGCTCCTGCGCGAGATCCTCGGCGCCCCGGCGGCGCTGGTCGTGAACAACAACGCGGCGGCCATGATCCTCGCGATCAACACCTTCGCGCGGGGGAAGGAGGCCGTGGTGTCGCGGGGCGAGTTGGTCGAGATCGGCGGCTCGTTCCGGATCCCCGAGATTCTTGAGAGGGCGGGCGCGACGCTCCGCGAGGTCGGGACGACGAACAAGACGCGGATCGGCGACTACGAACGGGCCATCGGTCCCGCGACCGGTGCCATCCTCCGCATTCACCCGAGCAATTTCGCCATCGTCGGTTTCACGGCCGAGGTGCCGCGCGAGGAGTTGGTTCGCCTTGCCCGCCGCCGGAAAATTCCCCTGATCGAGGACGTCGGCTCGGGGGCGCTGGTCGACATGACGCGCTTCGGCCTTCCCGACGAGCCGCTGGCCGCGCGCGCGCTGGCGGCCGGCGTCCCGCTCGTCACGGCGAGCGCCGACAAGCTCCTCGGAGGACCCCAGGCGGGGATCCTGGCCGGGACGAAGGCGATGATCGCCGCCGCCAAGGCGAATCCGCTCACACGCGCGCTTCGTGCCGACAAACTGACGCTGGCGGCCCTGGAGGCGACGCTTCGCCTCTACCGCGATCCAGAGCGCGCCGCGGAGGCGATTCCGGTCCTTCGCATGCTCGGGGAACCGGCCGCATCGGTCCGCGCCCGGGCCCGGCGCACACTCCGGCTCCTCGGCGTGGAACGGGCTGTTCGCGCGGGCGCGGAGGTGGTAGCCTGCGACGGCGAAGTGGGCGGGGGAGCACTCCCGCTCGCCCGCGTTCCCTCGTTCGCCCTGTCGCTGCGCCCCGTTCGCGGGCGCGTCGACGACCTGGCACGCGCGCTACGGACGGGTTCCGACCCGGTGATCGGGCGCGTGGAGTCGAATCGCCTACTGCTCGACATGAGAACCGTCGCGTCGCGCGAGGTGCCTCGGCTCGTCGCCGCCCTTGCCGCCGCGCTCGACCGGGAGACGTAATGGCCGTCGTCGCCACGGACGTCGAACGCTATTCCAGTCCGACCGCCTTCGCGCGGGAAGTGAATCTGCCGTTGCTCGGCAGCGCCTCGCTGGCGCCGGTCGCAGCGGGAGCCTCGCTGTCGGAACTCCTCGCCGCCAGCACCGCCGGGGCGCTCGAGCCGATCGTCGAGAATCTGGCGCAGACGCGCCAGTCGCTGACGCTCCGTTCGCTCCTCCTGGCGGGATTCCCGCACGATCCGGAGTGCTTAGCGCTCGGTCTCGCGCTGGGGCGGGCCTGGAGTCGCCGCGGACTCAAGGTGGCGGTCGTCGATCTGGACGCCTGGAACCCGACGATCGTCCGCGGCGTCGGCGAGCCGGTCGAAGGATTGATCGACGTCCTCGAGTACGGCTGCTCGTTTCGCCGGGTCGCGTGGGAAGTCGTCGCCGAGTCGCTCTGGGTCGTCGGGCCGGGGACGCACCCCGTGGAAGAGGCTCGCCTCGCCGATCATCCCGAGTGGGACCGCGCGGCGCGCGTCTTCGCGGCCCGCGCCGACGTCACGCTCTACGTGGCGCCGTTCTTGCGGGAGCGCCAGGGGCTTACCGGCCGGCTCTCGAAGCGGATGGATGGCGTCCTCCTGACCACCTCCATCGACCGCGTGAGCCGCGTCGAGCTTCGCGACGCCTTCCTGGAACTCTGGGGATCCGACGCGCCGATCATCGGCTGCGTGGCGATCGAGCCGAGTCTGCCGCCCGCGCCGTCCGCGCCCGCGTTCGAGACCGTCGCGCGACGCGCGTCGGCGCCGTCCCCTTCCGCGGCGGAACCGCGTTCCTACGAACGCGCCCCCGAGGCGCCGGGCTTCGGCACAATTACCGCCGACAAGGGTGCCGCGGACGAGGGGGAGTCCGCGCTGGTCGCCGCGCTGGAGCGCGAGGTCAGGTTCGGCGGCATGGTGAGGAAGCAACGCCGCGCGCGTCCCACCGATTGGCTCTGGAGCGGACTCGCCGTCGCCGTGATCGGGCTGGCGGGCGTGGCGGCCTGGATGGCGTTCCTGGCGCCCCCCGATCGCCGGACCGCCACGAGCGAGACGCGGTCGACGGGGGAAGAGTCGGTCCTGCCGGCGCCCGAGATCGGCACGCCGGGGGAGACGACTCCGCCACTGCCTTCGGTCACGGCCGCGACACCGTCGGAGTCCGCGCCCACGGGAAAGGCGCCCGCGAAGACGCCAGCCCCGGCGACGCCGATCGCGGCCAATCTCGGATCGGGCTTCGCCGCGCCGACCTCGGCGCCCCCGAAACAGACGCTCGGCGCCTCGGCTTCGCTCACCGCCGCGCCTCCCGCGGGCGGGAAGAAGTACCGGGTCCACGTGGCGTCCTTCCGTCGCGAGGAGAAGGTCGCGCCGATCGTGCGCGACTTGAGATTGAAGGGGCTCGACGCCTGGTTCGAACCGACGCCCGACGGCTCCGGCTGGTATCGCGTCTTCGTGGGGCGCTTTGCGACCGAGGACGAGGCGGCCGCGTACGCATCTTGGCTCTTGCACAATAAGTGGGTCGATCGGGCCCACGCGTTCCCCTCCACTTCGAGGTAAGCCGTGTTCCTCAAGCGACTCGACATCCAGGGCTTCAAGTCGTTCCCGCAGCGCGTTCGCGTCGATTTCGGCCCCGGCATCACGGCGGTCGTCGGCCCGAACGGTAGCGGGAAGACGAACATCGTGGAGGCCATCCGCTGGGTCCTGGGCGAGCAGAACATGCGCCATCTGCGCGGCGACACGCTGGAAGACGTGATCTTCACCGGCTCGGCGCACCGGAAGGCGCTCGGCATGGCCGAGGTCTCGCTCACCATGATCAACAATCGCGGCGTGCTCCCGTCGGAGTACTCCGAACTCACCATCGCCCGGCGGACCTTCCGCAGCGGCCAGAGCGAGTACAGCATCAACAAGAATCTCTGCCGCCTTCGCGATGTGCGCGACCTCTTCCTCGACACGGGGATGGGCTCGCACGCCTACTCGCTCATCGAACGCGGCATGGTGGACAACGTCCTCTCCGACGAGAGCGGCCACCGCCGCTTCCTCTTCGAGGAGGCGGCCGGGATCATGCGGTACAAGACGCGGAAGAAGGAGGCGCTCCAGAAGCTCGACCTCACCCTCACCGACCTGACCCGCGTCGGGGACGTCATCGGGGAGATCGAGCGGGAGGTCCGCTCCCTGGCCCGGCAGGTGGGGAAGGCGCGCCGCTACGGCGGGCTCCGCGACGAGATCAAGGGCCTCGACCTCGGCCTCGCCAAGGAGCAGGTCGACCGGCTGATGGCAGGGACCGCGGCGCTGCGCCAGGAGCGGATCGTGGTGGAGAACCGCCGCACCGAGCTCTCGGGGACGCTGGCCCGCCAGGACGCGGAGATCGAGGAATTGAAGCTGGAACTCCTGAAGCGCGAGGGCGAGGTCCGCCTGGCGCAGGAGGCCCTGTCCGAGCACGAGGCTCGCGGCTCGGCGCTTCTGAACGAAGTCTCGGTACTCAAAGAGAGGCGCGCGGGACTCCTGGAGAAGCTAGAGCACGCGCGGTCGGAATCGGCGCGGCTTCAGGCGAGCGTCGAAGAGGTGCGGAATGCCGCCGCCCGGCTCGTCGAGGAGCGGACGCGGCTCGAGGGGGTGGCGCGCGGGAAGGAAGAGGAAGAGCTCCGTCTCGGCATGAAGCTCGCCGAGCTGGGGCCGGTCCTCGACCAGCGGCGCGGCGCTCTCACGGATCGGAAGCAGCTCTCGCTCGACCTCTTCCAGGCTCGCGTGAAGCAGGAGTCGAGCGCCCGGGCGCTCCTCTCCAGGCACGAGGAGCTGTCGCTTCGGCGCGACGAGCTGACGGCGCAGCGCGCCTCGCTGGCCCGCGATCAGGAAACGCTCCAGGCGAATCTCGAGGAGATCGTCCGCGCGCTGGAGACGACGGGGATCGAGGCGGAGGCCGCGCGGCGCACCGTCGAGGAGGCGCAGGCCGCCCTGGTGGACGTGGAGCGCCGCCTGGCGACGCACGACGAGGTGGAGAAGCGCGCGCGCGAATCGTACGCGGCGCTCGAGGCGCGATACACGACGCTGAAGGAGTTGAAGGAGAAGTACGAGGGCTATGACGCCAGCGTCCGCTGGCTGGTGGCGGGCCCGACGCGCCCCGACCGGATCCTCGGCACGGTGGGCGACGTGCTCCACGCCTCGGGCGAGTGGCTGGTCGCGCTCGAGGCGGCGCTCGGCGAGGCGGTGCAGTTCATCGTCGCCGAGCGGACCGACGCCGCTCTCTCGGCGCTCGCCTCGCTCCAGCAGTCGGGAGAGGGACGCGCCACGTTCGTCGCGCTCGACCGGCTGTCGCGCGCGCGCGCCGCGATCATTCCCGACGATATCCTCCAGGCCCCCGGCGTACGCGGGGCGCTCCTCGATCACGTGCGATTCGAGCCGGGCTACGTCGCGCTCGCTGGATTCCTCCTCTCCTGGATCGTGGTCGTCGACTCGCTCGAGGTGGGACTTCAGCTGATCGAGCAGTACCCGCAGCACCGGCTCCACTTCGTGACTCCGAAGGGCGAGCGGGTGGTCGGCCCCGGCATCGTGCATGGCGGCAGCGGAGCCACGCGCGCCGGCTCGGTCCTCCGGCGGGAAGAAGAGTTGGTCGATCTGGCGCAGGCGCTGGAGCGTTCGGCCGCGTCGCTTGCCGAGACGGTCGCCCTGTCGGAGTCGCTCCGCGCCGAGCGGACCCGCTGCCAGGAGGCGCTGGAAGCGGCGAATCGCAGGCTGGCGGCGGCGGAGCAGGCGCATCGGGCGCAGGAGTCGCGCCGCGCGGAGCAGATGATTCGAGGCGACGGCATGGGGCAGGCGGCTTCGTCGCTCGACGCCGCGCTCGCGTCGGTAGCGGGCGACATCGCCCGCGCGCTGGCGGACGCTGACGTGGCGAACCGCGCGCTCCAGTCGGCCGACGACGAGCGAGGCCGCGTGGACGAGGTCCTGGCGCGCGAGGAGGCGGAGTTCCGCGCGCTGGAGCAGGAGCGGGAGAGCGTCACGGCGCTCCATGCAGAGATCCGCATCGAGGCGACCCGCACCCGCTCGTCGTTCGAGACGACGGTCCGCGAGATCGAGCGGCTCCATCTCAGCGCCGAGGAGGCGGAGCGGGAGATCCGAAACCGTCTGGAGGAGGCCGCGGAGACCGAGCGGCGCATCCGCGAGACCGAAGCCCTCACGGGGGAGCGGGAGTCGGAGCTGGCGCTGGAGATCGAGCGGAAGACCGAGCGGGAGCTGGTGCTTCAGAAGGCGCGCGAGCGGTTTGGCGAGGTGAAGGGAGCGGCCGACGACATCGAGGCGAGGACGCGCGATCTCCGCCGGGAGCACGGCACCCTGACCGAGCAGATCCACCGCGCCGACCTGGAGCAGGCGGAGGCCGACGGCGACATGCGCCGTCTCACCGAGCGCGTCTGGAACGAATACGAACTGGAGCTCGCGGCCTACGTCGCCCCGACCGGCCTCATCGAGGTGGGGCCGGCCGGGGCCCTGGCGGAGCTTGAAGAGTGTGAAGGGGAGGATGAAGGGGATGTCGACGGCCTTGCCGGAGAAGAGGTCGCCGAGTCGGACGTTCGCGTCTCCGACGAGGCGATTGTGGACCGGGGGGACCGGGGCGAGGCCGCGGGCGACACGACCGCGCCGGGCGCCCCGCTCGCGCCGGGCGCCACGGAAGGGGAGCGCCGGGAGCGCCTTCGCACGCTGCAGGAGAAGCTCCGCGGCCTCGGCCCGGTGAACCTCCTGGCGGTGCAGGACTACGAGGAGCGCCGCACGCGCCTCTCGTTCCTCACGGGACAGCGGAAGGACCTGGATGACGCGCGCCAGCAGCTTCTGGAGGCGATCGAGAAGGTGAACCTGAGCGCCTCGGAGCTCTTCAAGACGACGTTCGATCAGGTAAACCTCAACTTCCAGCAGGTCTTCACCACGCTCTTCGAGGGGGGAGAGTGTTCGCTCATCCTCACGGGCGACGACCCGCTGGAAGCCGAGATCGAGATCCTGGCCCGCCCCCGCGGGAAGAAGCCGCAGTCGATCTCGCTCCTCTCGGGAGGCGAGAAGGCGCTCACGGCGATCGCGCTCCTCTTCGCGATCTATCTCGTGAAGCCGAGTCCCTTCTGCATCCTGGACGAAGTCGACGCGCCGCTCGACGACGCCAACGTGGAGCGTTTCGTCCGCCTCCTGCGCGACTTCAGCGAGAAGACGCAGTTCATCGTCGTGACGCACAACAAGAAGACGATGGAGACGGCCGACTGTCTCTACGGCGTCACGATGCAGGAGCTGGGCGTCTCGAAGCTCGTCTCGGTCCGGTGGAACCGCGAGCGTCCGACCGAAATCGATTCGATCTCCATCTCGCAGGAGCACGGGCAGGAGCGCGAGGCGATGCCCGACGAAGCGACGGTCCCGATGGCCTCCGCCGAGCCGGCCGCCATGCCGGAAGCGGAGCCGGCCTCCGCCGACACGGGCGAAACCGCCTAGGCCGCCGCCGGCCCGGCGCGCGCCGCAACCCTTCCGCCGTGGGCTTCTTCGACAAGATCTCCCAGGGCCTCAAGAAGACGCGCGACGCCATCGTGGGGCAGGTCGCGGCAGCATTCCAGCCGGGGCGCGCCCTCACCGACGACGACTACGACGCGCTGGAGGAAGCGCTCCTCCGCGCCGACGTCGGCCCGCAGGCGACCGACCGGCTCCTCGCCGCGGTGCGGACGACGCTGAAGGACTCCTCGTACAAGGGAACCCCCGCCGAAGCGCTCCAAAACGCCGTGGAATTCCTGTTGGCCGACGCCTCGCGGGCTGCCGCCTCGCGGGCCGCCGCGTTGCGTGCCGGCGTCGCGCCGGCGGCCGGCCCTCCTCCGAAGCCGTTCGTGACCCTGGTCGTGGGCGTGAACGGGACGGGGAAGACGACCACCATCGCCAAGCTCGCGAACCACTACCGGCGGGAGGGTGAGTCCGTCCTCCTGGTGGCGTGCGACACATTCCGGGCGGCCGCGGCCGATCAGCTCGAGGTCTGGGCGAAGCGAGCCGGCGTGGAGATCCATCGCCAGGCGGAGGGTGCCGACCCCGCGTCGGTCGCGTTCGACGGTATCGCGCGGGCGAAGGCGCGCGGCGTCGATCGCGTCCTCGTCGACACGGCGGGCCGGCTTCACGTGAAGGCGAATCTCATGGCGGAGTTGGAAAAGATTCGCCGCGTCATCGGCAAGGCTGAACCCGGCGCGCCGCACGAGACGCTCCTCGTTCTCGATGCCACGATGGGGCAAAACAGCCTGGCCCAGGCGCGTGAATTCGACAAGGCGCTGGCGCTTTCCGGGCTCGCGCTCACGAAACTGGACGGAACGGCCAAGGGCGGCGTCGTCCTGGCCATCGCCGAGACGCTGAAGCTCTCGATCCTCTGGGTCGGCGTGGGGGAGGGGATGGACGATCTGATTCCATTCGACGCCGCGGAGTACGCGCGCGGGCTGGTCGGGGCGCGCTAGGCTCGCCCCGCCGCGCCGTAGCGCGCGGCGACTACTCTCCCGCGAACCCCACCTGGTTCTTCCCGCGGTCCTTCGAGGCGCGCAGGTTCATGTTCGCGCGCGTCCAGAGTTCGTGCCCCACCTTGTCGCGACCAGCCCGGTCGAGGCCGCGGGAGCGGTCGAGGTGGAGCGGCACGTCGCCGGGGAACATGGCGCCTCCCATGCTGAGCGTCACGCGGACCGCGCTCTCGCGCCCGTCCAGCCCGGGCACCACGATGGCAAGATTCTGCGCCTTCACGCGAAGGCGCTCGCAGATCTCGCGCGCCTCGCTCTTCGTCGTCTCGGGGCTCAGGATCAGCGCGAACTCCTCGCCGCCCCAGCGGGCCACCGTGTCGAAGGGGCGGAGGCTCGTCGAGAGGGTCTGGGAGATCTCCCGCAGCACGACGTTCCCCGCCTCGTAGCCGTAGGTGTCGTTCACGCGCTTGAAGTCGTCGATGTCGGCGATGACGAGGGCCATGGAGCGCCCCTCGCGGTAGGCGCGCGCGATCTCGTGGTCGAGTTGCCGGCCGAAGTAGGGGCGATTGTAGACTCCGGTCAGCTCGTCGATCATGACCAGGAGGCCGAGTTTCTTCAGCGTGTTCAGCAGATCGGTGGCGTGTTCGGCGACCACGGTCAGGATGCCGACGCGCTCGTCGTTGAAGAAATCGGGATCCTTGTTCCACGCCTCCAGGACGAAGAGGAATGGAGACCCCGGTTCGCCGACCCGGGCCATCGCGAGCGAGCGGTAGGGCCCGGCGGTTCCGGTCGGCTCGTAGGGGGCGATGGCGAGGTGCATGGTGGCATCCATCGCCTCGGCGTCCACCATGGCGTGAACGAAGCCCGTCGCCGAGAGGTCGCGCACGTAGAGGGGGAGGGAGCGCTTCGCGACCCACGCCTCGGCGAGCGCGCGGTTCCACGGCTGTCCCTCGCTCACCGGCTGCAAGTAGCGGGCGTCCTCAAGGCCGCGCTCCAGCGAGTAGAGCCGCGTCTCGTCGCACTCCAGCACGTCCCGCGCCGAGGCGAGGATCGTGCGGAGAATGTCGCCGACGTCGGTTTGGAGATATTCGGCGTTTCGCTCGTCGCGGGTGAAGAGCTTCCGTTCGACGGAAATCAGGTGCGAGAGGCTCTTGTAGAGGAGCCGGCTCCGCGCGTGCCAGTGCGGGCGCGTCGCCCGCGCCAGCTGGTCCGGCGGGGGCGACGCCGGGGCTGACAGCAGAAACGACTCGCCCGACTGGGGCACGCGGTAGCGAACGTACGATTTCCCGTCTCGAAGAAAGCGGTCGACGTGCTCGAGAAGACCTTCCGCGCGCATCCGCTCGGCGAGATCGAACGCGAGTTCCTCGCGGCGCGCTTCCGGGAGCCCGGAGAGGTTGAGTTCGATCTGGGCCCGACGGTCGGCGGGATCCGCCTCGTGGAGCCAGAGCGATGAGAGGAAGGCCGTGCGAATGCGGCTCGTTTCGTTCATTCCCTCGGACTCGGATGCGGGCACGCGGATGACTGGGAACGACCCGCTAAGTATAGCACGCAGGCCCCTTCGGCCGCCCCCGGCCAGGTTTTGACCGCCATTGTAACGCACATTTGCGCTTGAATTTCGCGAGGCGGTGTGGTAAGGTTTGCGGACGTAGCCGGAGTGCCATCCCACGGAAAGGGTGAGCATGGCTCTCGAACCAATCGCCCAGCACGCTCCGCCCCCGGTCCCCGCCGGGATCGCGTGTGGGCACTCTACGATCCTTCCTTTTTGGTTTTCGGACCGCCGACCGGCGCGCCGCTTCGATTTCGTCGCGCGCCGTGGAGACCACTCAATGAAATCGCCCGGGAAGACGCCCGGCCAAGGGGTCACCCCACCCCGCCCCATTCCCGAAGCAAGCCGGAGCCGCGGAGGCAGTCTCATGGTAGGACCACGTGGAATACTCCCCTGGATCCTGCGCTCGTCCCTTGTGATGAGCCTCCTGGGGGCGCTCTGGATCGCCGCACCGACGCCGACGTTCGCCCGCCCGTACAACATCGATCCGGGTCCCGGAGAATCGGGTGACCCGACCGCGGACGATCAGCCGAGCCCGACTCCCAAGCCGAAGGCGGGGGCTGTGCGTCTCACGATCACCTCGCGGGCGATCACCTCGCGGGCGATCGCGTCGCAGGGCACGAGTCACGATGCCACGCTCGGTCGCGGCCGTACGGTGACCGTTAGGGTCTCTTGGGATGTCTACCTGCGGCTCCTGACCCGGTACTGGGTCCGGTAGCCGGACGTTCGAGAACGAGGGAACATTGAGATCCGGGGCGCCTCCGGGCGCTCCGGATTCCCGAATATGCCGGAACAACGCCAACCAAACGAAGTGTCCGACGCCCTGATTGGGCGGCTCGAGGACCTCCTTGCCCGCGCGCGCTTCTCCGATGCGCTCGACGCGGTCGCGGAGGCCCATGCCGCCGGCGACGTCGACGAGGAGATGGAGACTCCGCTCCTCCTCGCCCGCTGCCGCGCGCTCCTGGGACTCGGCCGCTGGCGCGAGGTGTCGGAGAGCGCCGAGCAGAAGCTCGAGGAGCTCTACGCGCTCCGCCCCGACGACAAACGCTCCATCCTGGAATTCCACATCGCCGCCGGCCGCGCTGCCTGGCGCCTGGGCCGGCCGCCGCGGGCTGAGGAGCATTTCCGCGCCGCCTACCACATCAGCCGCTGGGACTTCGAAGACACCGGCGGAATGCTCCGCACGCGAAACCTCCTCGGGCTCTGCTTCCTGGGGGCCGGAGATCTCCACCGGGCCGCCGCCGAGTTCGAGCGCGGCCGGAAGGAAGCCTCCGACGCGGGGCTCTACCACGAGGAAGCCGCCTTCGCCCTGAACGGGAGCATCGCGGCGCTCAAGCTCGGACGCCTCCAGCGCGCGGAGTCCGAACTCGATCGCGCGCGGCTCCTCTATGGGGAGCGCGGGCACTCGCGCGGCAAGGTGCAGGCGCGGCTGGTGCGCGCGTGGCTCCTTCGCGTGCGCGGCGACCTGCGCGCCGCAGACTGGGAAGCGCGCGGGGCCCTCTCCGAGGCGGAAGAGCACGGCTTCGAGCGCGAGCGGGTGATCGGGCTCGAATACCTCGGCGAGATCGCGCTCGACCGACACGATAACCAGGGCGCCATCGAGCGGCTGGACGAGGCGCTGGGGCTGGCGGAGCGGCTCGCCCCCGAGGGCGACCTGATCCCCGAGCTCTGCCGCCGGATCGCGGAAGTCCACGCGCGGATCGGCGAGCCGAATCGCGCCCTCGTCACCTGCGAGCGCGGGCTCCGGATCGCGAAGAAGATCAACGACCGCTACGAAGAGGCCGCGACGTACCGCGTCATGGCGACGGCGAACCTCCTCCTGGGCCACCGCGAGCGCGCCATTCGCACCGCGCAGGAGGGGATCCAGGCGCTCCGAAAGCTCGAGGCGGCGCACGAACTCCTCCGTCTCCTGGTCTGGGCCGGCGAGACGCTCCTGGCCGGCGGAGACGCGGAGGATCGGCGGCAGGCGCGCGACTTCCTCTGGGAAGCGCGGAGCCTCGCCATGACGATGCGTCTCGAACCCTACATCGAGCGGGTCGAGAAGGTCCTGGGCGTCGAACTCCGCATCCCCGCCGCCACCGAAGCGGCGGCGCCGGCTCCGCCCGAGGTGCTTCCGTCGAACGCCGACGCGGCTTGCTTCCGCTACGGAATCGTCACCGGCGATCCTCGGATGGTCGATCTCATGAAGATCGTGGAACGCGCCGCGAACAGCCGCCTCCCGATCCTCATCCTGGGAGAGAGCGGCGTGGGGAAGGAACTCCTCGCGCGCGCCGCGCACGCCATGAGCGAGCGGCGGGACGGCGTCTTCGTCGTGAGCCACTGCGCCGCCTTGCCCGACGGGCAGCTCGACGTGGAACTCTTCGGCGAGGAATCGGACGTAGGGACGGCGGGACGGAGCACGCGCCCTGGACTCTTCGAGGCGGCGAACGGCGGGGTCATCTTCCTCGACGAGGTGAGCGAACTCCTGACCGGCGCCCAGGCGAAGCTCCTTCGCGTCATCGAGAACGGCGAGCTTCGCCGGGTCGGCGGCGTGGCGCTCCAGCAGGTCGACGTCCGCGTGATCGCGGCCTCCACGCGCGACGTGCCGTCTCTGGTGCGGCGCGGGCTATTCCGCGACGATCTCTACTACCGTCTGAACGGCATCCGGCTCGAAGTGCCGCCGCTCCGCGAGCGCCCGGGCGACATCCGCCTCATCGGCTCCTATCTCCTGGAGCGGGCCTGCAAGCAGGCGCGGAAGTCGATCGCACTTCAGGAAAGCGCCTGGGCCGTGCTCGAATCGCACGGATGGCCGGGCAACGTCCGGGAGCTGCGAAACGTCCTCGACCGCGTCGTGGCGCTGGGCCGCGACGGGGACACGGCCGGTCCCGAGGCGATCCAACTTCCGAGTTTTCGCGCCCTGGCCGGCCGCGCGGGCATGCGCGGGCGCCCCGCCGCGAAGAGGGAATCGGGCGCCGAGCGCGACGCCATCGTGAACGCCCTTCGGGTCAACCGCGGCAATCAGTCCGAGGCCGCCCGGAGCCTGAACGGCATGAAGCGGACGACGCTCCTCTACAAGATGAAGAAGCACGACATCCGCCCCGAGGAGTACGGCGCCTAGTTCCTGCTCCCCGCTCTCAGGGTCCGGCGGCGGCCCGAGTCCACTCCTTGACCGCCCCCGTCGCCCCCTGCTATCGTCACCCCGCGCTCGAACGATAACGGGCGCATCCCGAAGCACTTACGCGACGGACGTCCGCGTCCGCCGCCTCGTACTCTCGAGGGGCACCTTCCATGGTCCAGGAATTGATGCGGGGCCTTTCGATAACCCTGTCGCACCTGTTCAAGAAGCCGGTGACGCTCAAGTACCCCGAGCAGCGGATGCAGATGTTCCCCCGCTTCCGCGGCCTCCACGAGCTCCATCGCTACGCGAACGGACTCGAGCGCTGCGTCTGCTGCGGCCTCTGCGCCGCGGTCTGCCCCGCCGACGCGATCTACATGGAAGCGGCCGAGAATACCGAGACCGAACGCTACTCGGCGGGGGAGCGCTTCGCCAAGCGCTACGAGATCGACATGCTCCGCTGCATCTTCTGCGGCTATTGCGAGGAGGCGTGCCCGGAGGACGCCGTCTTCCTGGGACACAACTACGAGCTCTCGGACGTCTCGCGCGACGCCTTCATCTACTCCAAGGAGCAGCTCCTCGTCCCCGTGGGGACGACCCATTCTCCCGGCATCGTCCGCGGCCGTTGACGTGCGCCCTCGCGGGGTGAACCGCGGTGGCTGAGGGCTGGCCGCTCGCCATCGCCTGCGGCGTCCTCGCCGGGCTCGCCAACGTCACCGGCGGTATGCTCGCCGTCGGCGCCCGCACCTGGGATCACGTCCGCCAATCGTACCTCGTCGCCTTCGGCGCCGGCTTCATGCTGGCCGCCGTCATCCTCCGGATGATCCCCGAGAGCTACCGGCTGAACGTCGCGACGAGCGGCGACGCGGGGAAGGCCTTCTCGGTCGGAGCGCTCCTCCTGGCCGGCTACCTCCTGGTCCACTTCGCCGAGCACGTCCTCCTGGGACATTTCCACTTCGGCGAGGAAACCCACCACGAGCACTGGGTGAAGCCGGTGGTCGGCACCACGGCGCTCGTCGGGCTCGCGCTCCACACGTTCTTCGACGGCATCTCGATCGGCTCGGGATTCCTGGTGACGCCGACGCTCGGCATTCTGGTCGCGATCGCCGTGTTCCTCCACAAGGTGCCGGAGGGATTCACGGTTGCCTCGATCATGGTCGCCGCGGGCCGGACGCGCCGCGATGCGGTGCTGAGCGCCTCCTTGCTCGGAGCCGTCACCGTGGTGGGCGTGGCGAGCATCTCCGTCTGGTCGTCGTTTCTCCACGTCGCCCTCCCGCTCTCCGCCGGAGCGGGGCTCTACGTCGCGGCATCGGACCTGATCCCGGCCGTGAACGAGGCGAAGGGGGTCGGAAAGCCGCTCGCCGTGTTCGGCGGAGTCTTCCTCTTCGCCGCGACGGAGATGGCGCTGGAGGCGTTCGGGCTCTGATGTCCGGGCTTCCGGGCGGGTTCCCAGGCAGTTCCCAGGCCGGTCGTTGACGCGTCCGGGACCCCCTGCTAGGCTTGGCGGCTCAGGGCCTTCCCGCGTCGAACAGCCGGCGTCCGCCGGCGGCGCGAAAGGCCGCGGAGTGACTCCATGGGACTCGAAGAACTCGTACCGGACGGAATACTGACGACCACGGTCGAGAAGATGGTGAACTGGGCGCGCCGCTCGTCCATTTGGCCCGCGACCTTCGGCCTCGCGTGCTGCGCCATCGAGATGATGGCGACCAGTGCGTCCCGCTACGACCTCGCGCGCTTCGGCGCCGAGGTGTTCCGCGCTTCGCCGCGCCAGGCCGACCTCATGATCGTCGCCGGCCGCGTGAGCAAGAAGATGGCGCCGATCCTGCGCC
>ERZ1292630.1517-Hain-H41-02um-R3-1517-length-22825-cov-5_pt1 | contig 22825 bp, 22 predicted proteins | sample MGYA00564408_ERZ1292630 | MGnify/ENA primary metagenome ERZ1292630 (study PRJEB36523, sample SAMEA6512641) | groundwater metagenome | collected 2019-01-08 | study: AquaDiva: Metagenomics assemblies of 32 groundwater samples
TATTTTTTATAAAGAAAAAAAATATTTATCATTTAATTTTATTATAAATTCAATTATTAGTAAAATATTAACTTAAGTAGTTACTTCTATAAATTCCTTTGATTTTTTTATATTATTAAAATCCTTATCTTTTTTAGCTCTTTCTTTCAATTTTATATCTACTTTTATTGCTTTTTTTAAATTTTCAATAGCTTTAAGTTTATTATTTTCAATCCCATATAAACAAGCAAGATCATAATAACCTGTTGATTTATCTGAACTCATACTAATAGATTTATCTAATAATTTTTTTCCAGCTTCTTTTTGACCAAGGTTAAACTTAATTGTTCCTAATAAATCATATAAATATCCATTATCTGGTTCTTTTTTTATTAATCTATTTGTTTCAATTTCAGCTTCTTTAAATTTTTTATCTTTCATTAAAAAAATGACTTTTATCGCATTTCCATATTTTAAAAGTTCATCTATTGAATCTAATGATTTTGATTTAATTTTCTCATCTTCTAAGAGATTTGCATAATATCTAGCTAATTTTAAACCTTTTATATTATCTTCTTCAGTATTTTTCATTGAATTTTCCATTACTAAACCAAGAAATGAAGCTAAAAGAAAAGTATTTTTTACTTTATTTACTTCACTTTCTTGATTTATTTGAGATAATGTAAGTATAACCTTTTCACATTCATCTTTATCAAGATAGTTTTTAGCTTCATTGATAAGATCAATTAATTCTTTATCAGTAAAATTACTTTCTGGAATTTGCTCAGGATCTTTATAAATCTCTTTAATTTTTACTTTTGTTTTTACTTTTATATCAATTGCTTTTTCATTTTTCTCTTCTTCTTTAGAAAAAGCCATATTTGAATTTAAAAAATTACAAATTAAAACAAAAAAAACTACATATTTTTTACCCATTTTTTTCCCTAATTAACATAAAAATAAGATTATTCCTATATAATATAACTTATTTAATAAATAGAAAAAATAGCTTAATAAGATAAATATAGTATTATGAATAGTAAAATTTAGGTTTATCTAAATGTTTTATAAAAACAAAAAAGAATTGTTATATAATTTAGAAAAAAGTAATAATTATTTATTTCATGGATCTCCAAATAAAATAGAAGTTTTTGAACCTAAACAAGCTTATACTTTTATTAATGGTCAAAATATTAAAGACGATGATCCTGCAATTCATGCTTCACCGATAATAGATATTGCTATTTTTATGTCATTAATAAATAGAATTAATTGCCCTAAAGGTTCTTATAGTAAATTTGAATATAAAAATAATAAAGTAGTATTTGAAGCAACAAAAGAAACATTAGAACAATTAAATAAACCAAAAGGTTATATATATGTATTTGAAAGATCTTTTTTTAAACAACGTGATTACATTGAATATGTAACATATAAAAGCATAATATATAATATGGTTATTAAAGTTGGAATTGATGAGCTTCCACAAAATATTGAACTAATTTCTTTTGCCTCTTAATTATTTATATAGAAAAACTATTTTACTAATTTTAATTCTGACCAAGGCAATTTTACTTAATTTATAAAATTTGCTATGATTTAATAGTGTTATAAATCATAAATTTGAGTATAAATATGTTTGGAATTAAAAGCTTTTTTAAAGATATAAAAAAACAGTCAATGGATTTATCTATTGATTTAAATATTGTTAAAGAACTGGATGAAAAAACAGAAGATAATAATAAAAAATTTGATGATAAATTTTATTTTTTGATAAATAAAGGCACTTCTTCACTTGAAAAGTTTGCTTTAGACGATAATTCAGAAAAAGAAAATTTAAAAGATGCTATGATTTTTTTTAATGAAGCATTAGAACTTAAAAAAAGTAAGCCAGAGGCATATTTTTATCTTGGGTATATATCATATTTACTTAATGAAAAAGAAATAGCAAAAAATTATCTTGATATATGTACATCTATAGATACTAATTTTCCAAATCTTCAAGTTTTAAGAAATAAAGTTTTATCTAGTTTATAATTATAAAATCATTTTTATGGAAGGAGTTTTTTATGTCAGGTATTGGTTCTAATTATACACCAACATATTTAAATACTAGTGTTATGGCAACTAGTTTTACAGATAAAGTAAAAAAAATTGAACAAAAACAAGGTGATGTAAAATTAACAAAATCTGAATTTCAAGATTTAGCCAAAGAGATTAAAGGTGGCGAAAAATCCCTTTTAGGAATGATAGATAAATTAGATACTACAGGAACATTAAAACAACTTGTTTCGAGCTTAGATAAAAAAGGCGTTACTATTACTCCTCAACAAAAAACTGAATTGCTTTCAATACTTGGAAAAGTTCAGCCTGAACCAATTCCTAGAAAAGAATTATTTGGTATGGTAAAAGAGATTGAAGGATTAAAAGGAAAAGTATCTTCATTACAAACAGATATCCGTGAATTTAAAAATGATATTAGAAATTTACCAACAAATGATCCTAAATTTAGTCAAAAAATGTTAGAATTAGAAGGTAAGATAAGCAAATTAGAATCAAAATTAGTTGAAAAAAAAGATAAGTTATCTAAACTAGAAGATAAATTTAATAAATCTCCAAAAGATGAAATAACAACCCTGATGCTAGATGCAGGAATAAAACCTGAAGAATTAAAACCAGTAGAAATAAAAAGAACTGCTTGGGAAAGAGTAAAAAGATGGGCTAATATTGCATTCGGTAAACCTGATGTAGCAAGTAGTGCAATATCTGGTGCAGCTTTTGTAACAACTAAATCTCTTCTTCAATCTGGTCTAGAAACTGCAGGAAATGTAGCTGGAACAGTAGGAAGTAGTATTACCATTGCTGGTGGTGCAATAATGACTTCAAAATCAATTTATGATACAGGTAGTGCTATTGCATTAAAATCAAGAGCAAACGATTTTCTTAATCCTGAAGAAACATTAAAAAAACTAGAAACTAAAAAAATGCCTGAGGTTAAAGAAAAAATAGATGGATTAGAAAAAAAGATTACAGGGTATAAAAATGATATTCGTGAATTTAAAAATGATATTAGAAATTTACCAACAAATGATCCTAAATTTAGTCAAAAAATGTTAGAGCTAGAAGGTAAAATCTCAAAATTAGAAGGTAAAATTTTAGAAAAATCTAGTAAACTTGATACATTAAAAGTAAAACTAGCTTCTTATGAAAGCAGAAAAGAAGCCATAAAAGGTGGTGTTTCTGAAGAAATGAAAGCCGTTACTACAAATGTTATCGATAATACTGATATAAAAAGAAAAGCAGCTGGAATTGTTAAAGGCGGTCTTATGATAGCCTCTGGTGCTGTAGTTGTTGCCTCTGGTGTTGCATTATTAGCAAATCCAGTTGGTTTAGGTCTGGCAGTTGGAGCAGGCGTTATTGCTGTTGGATGTATGGCATATAAAATACATCAAGAAAACCAAAAAGAAAATAATGTTGCTATGCTCAGAGGACAAAAAAATGCAATTGACAATGCTTTAAAAAATCCTCAACTACCACAAGATAAAAAAGAAAAACTTGAACTTGCTTTATCTAAAATAAATCTTGAAATGATCAAAACAGATCCTGCTCATGCTACTAAATATCTTCAGGAAACACTTACTCAAAAACCTAAAGATTCTGTAGAATATAAACAAGCTGTTATGTTTTGTGAAAAAGTACTTAAAGTTGATCCTCAAAAATTAGTAGATGGTTTTGAAAAAACTAAAGAATCACCTCTCTATAATGGAGGAACTGAAAACTATCAAGCAAGTGAAGCAACAAGAAGAGGCTCCATAATGGGAAATCTTCAACCAATTAGAGCCTAAAAAGGAAATTTAAAATGATAAATAGAGTCCCAACTAGAATAATGCCTGCTAAATCTATTTCAGCTAAAAAAATAGAAGTAAAAAAAGAGAAACCTTTAGAAGAAAATATTTTTGCCGAATTAGGTAAAGTACTTGATTTTTTGGGTGTAGAAAATCAATATGTTCCTATAGATCAAAAAAATAAAATGGAACAATTATTAGTGAAATTAAAAAATATTGATACATCACTTGATCCTACAGTTATGGAAATAGTTTTTCTTAATGATATGTTTAAAATAGCTGAAGGTGAACCTGATGAAGATGAATATAAAGACGAAGATGAGCAACCATCAGAAATAATTCAATTTTTTGCTAAACTTCCTATTAGTACAACAGAAAGTAATTTGCTTGGGATTGGTAATATAATTTTAAGATTTAATCCTTATATAAATTTAGGTGGTTTTGGATTAACAGAAGAAAATGAAGTTTATTATCGTTATTGTCTTATGAGAGAAAATCGTCAAATAAATAGCCTTATGGTAATGGAAATAATAGATATGGCTGTATTTTTTCTCAATATTCTAGGAAAAGAAATTAAATGTTATTCAGAGGGAGATAAAACAATTGAAGAAGCTCTTACTTCAGGACTTCAAAATTTAGTTAATATTACTGTTCCACCACCCATAGAAGAATAAATCTTAATTTTATGAACTTTGATTTTAATAAAATTGAAATCAAACAAATAACTGAAATAGCTTACTTTATATTAATCTTTATTAATTCAGAAAACATATCTAAAATATAAAATCATATAATATATAATGTTTTTATCAAATTTATAGGAAATAATTTTATGTCACTTGAAAATGAAGAAAGATTTTTGTCAAATCGAGTTAAAAATATTCAAGAATCTCAAACTCTTCAAATAACTGGAAGAGCAAAGAAAATGGCAAGCGAAGGAAAAGATGTTGTTAGTCTTTCTGCTGGAGAACCAGATTTTCCTACTCCAGATTTTGTTTGTGATGCTGCAATAAAAGCAATAAAAGAAAATTTTACTAAATATACTCCTGTTCAAGGTATTATAGAATTAAGAAAAGCTATTTCTGAAAAATTTTTAAAAGATAATAATTTAAAATATTCGCCAGAACAAATCGTTGTAAGTACTGGTGGAAAACAATCATTAGCAAATATTTTTCTTGCTTTATTAAATCCTAATGATGAAGTTGTTTTTCAATCACCTTATTGGGTTAGTTATCCAGAAATGGCTCATTTGGCTGATGCAAAAGAAGTTATTATACATACAGATATAAGCTCAAATTTTAAAATGACTCCTGAACAAGTAAAAAATGCACTTACTGAAAAAACTAAAATATTTGTTTTTAATTCTCCTTCAAATCCAACAGGTACAGTTTATACTGAAAAAGAAATAAGAGATATTATGGAGGTTTTAAGAGATAGAGAAGATATCTTTATTATTTCTGATGAAATTTATGAATATTTAGTTTATGGTGATGCAAAACATTTTAGCCCAGCAGAAGTAGATGGCTTTTTTGATAGAGTTTTAACTGTAAATGGAGTTTCTAAAGCTTATTCTATGACAGGTTGGAGAATTGGTTATGCTGCTGGCCCTAAATGGATAATGGATTCTTGTACTAAAATTCAATCTCAAACAACTTCTAATCCTACATCAATTGCTCAAAAAGCGGCTTTGGCAGGAATATTAGGTGGAAGCGATTTTATAGAAACAATGAAAACAGAGTTTGTTAAAAGAAGAGATTTTATGTGTGAGCAACTTAATGCAATTGAAGGACTAAAAGTTAATAAACCTGACGGTGCTTTTTATATTTTTGTTTCTGTAGAAGCTTTAATTGGAAAAACTTTTGGAGGAACCGAAATAAAAACTTCAGCAGATTTTGCTACTTACTTATTAGATCATTTTTATCTTGCTACCGTTCCTGGAGACGCTTTTGGTCTTGAAGGATATTTAAGACTTTCTTATGCAGATTCTCAAGAAAATCTTCAAAAAGCTGTAGATAGAATGAAAAAAGCTATTTTAGGATAATTATTTTATTTTATTAAAACTATCTATAAGCTTAGCTAATAGCTTAATACAAAGTACGATTTATTAATCGTGGGTATATTTATTTTATAAAATAAATACCCTTTATTCAAAAGAGAAAATAAAATATGGAAAAAAATTTATCAACCTTTTATAGGAAAGATATTGATGGTCTTAGAGCAATAGCAGTATTATCTGTTATTCTATACCATTTTGGATATCTTCCAAATGGTTATTTAGGGGTTGATATTTTTTTTGTAATAAGTGGTTATTTGATTACAAAAATAATATTTAAAGAAGTTATTGAAAATAAATTTTCTATCACTCAATTTTACTTAAGAAGAATTAGACGAATAATACCTTTAGTTTTATTTACAACTTCAATAGCATTAATAATTGCCTCATTTGTTATGCTTCCAGATGATTTAGATAATTTAAGTCAATCCGTTATTGCTACTAATTTTTTTGCGAATAATATTTTATTATTAATTACTACAGGGAATTATTGGAATATTGTAAATGAATATAAACCATTAATGCACACATGGAGTCTTGGCATAGAAGAACAATTTTATTTAATTTACCCTTTAATATTTTTGACATTTCAAAAAAAAAGAATTAGATGGATTTTACCCATTTTATTATTACTTACAATAATCTCTATGACTATGTTTATTTCATCTTCAGATGAAGCATATAAATTTTATTCAATTCAATTTCGTTTTTTTGAATTATCTCTTGGTGGTATAGGTAGTATAGTTTTTAGAGATAAAATTATAAAGACAAATTATAAATTATTATTATTACCTATTATTTTTCTTATTCTTATATCCAATATTGATTTACCAAGTAGTTTAAAACTATTTTTAATTATTATTTCATCATTAGGTGTATTGCTTTCAGTCAATAATAAAAATAAATTAGACTCTTTTATTTTGGAAAATAAAATGATGGTTTATATTGGTAAAATAAGCTTTAGTCTTTATATGTGGCATCAAATTGTGTTGGCTTTTGCAAGATATTTTATTTTTGAAAAATATAATGTTATAGATTCTGTTTTTATTTTTATTTTTATTTTATTTCTTTCTATTGTATCATATATTTTTATTGAACAACCATTTAGAGATAAAAATAGAATAAAAACTAGTATTTTATTATGGTATTCATCTATTTTATTTATTATTTCTACTTTTTCATCATTATATATTTATTCTAAAGCTGGTATTATAAAAGATTTTTCTGAATTAGACCTAACAAAAGATAAACATCAAAGAGATATGAATATTAAATATAATAATAGAATAAATGATTTAGATAAAGATTTTACTACTAATAATAAAATAAAGATTTTGGCAATAGGAAATAGCTTTGCAAGAGATTGGTCTAATATATTATTAGAATCTAAATATGGAAATTTTATAGAAATATCATATATACCTAATATCAATAATTCAAAAAATTTAATCAAAAAACTTAATCAAGCAAAATATATATTCTTTTCAGAAACTGATAAAGATTATTTTGATAAAATTGTCCCGCAATTTAAAATTGATAGCTCTAAGGTTTGGAATATTGGAACAAAAAATTTTGGATTGCAGAATGGAATATTTTATAACAAAAAACATGATTCTGATTATTGCAATCAAAGAACAAATATAGAAAAATCTTTCTTTGAAAAAAATGATTTATTAAAAAAGCAATGGGGAAATAAATATATAGATTTAATAGGAATGATTGTTGATAAAAATAACACATTACCTGTTTTTACACCTGATTGTAAATTTATAAGTGAGGATTGTAAGCATTTAACCCGTAATGGAGCTATATATTTTGCTAAATTAATTGAAAATAATAATAATTTTAAAATTGAGAATAATTAAAGATATATAATATATAATGAATCTTAAATTTGATTTAATCTTAAAAGGATAAAAAATGAAAAAGTTATTTCTACTTTTTTTGCTACTTTTGAATTTATCTGTTTCTTTTGCAGAAACCACAAATTTAATTAATCAACCTAAAATATCTAAAGATACGTATGAAAATCTTTTATCAAACCTAAAAAATCAAGAAATTAAAAATGAAACAATAAAAATTGAAACTGATATGTTTGGACATATTATAAATGTTGAAACTAAACAAGAAAAACTAAAGAAAATTTTATTAGAGACATTATTAATTCCTTTTTTAAATCCAAATAATGAATTAATTTCAGGCAATTCAACTTTAACAATAAATAAAAATAATATAAACGAGTTTATGATTGATGATTTAAAAAAAGACTCAATTACAGGACAACTTTATACAGCTATAAGAGTTTCAAAATTAATGAATGAAAAAAAATATGATGAAGCTATTAAACTTTTTTCTAAAAAGCAAAATGAAAAAATTAGTACAATGAAATTACAAAATGAAGATGCTTTTGAGTATTGGTGTTCAGCTTGGACATTAAATAAACCTCAACTTAAATGGTATTTGGGAAGAATAATTTTAGGTAAAGGGATTTTTATTTTTGAAGATGGCGAATGGAAAATAAATGAAAATTAAATTATCATATCAAAAATATAATCATCTTCATCATCATCAGAAATATCTTCAATTGTTTCTGATAAATTCTCTAGGCTTTCAAACAAAGATAATTTTTTATTGTTAACAACTCTTGAAACTAATTCTATAGAATGAACTTCATCTATTTCTGAATTAAATCTATTTTTATCTATTAACGAAGTACTTAAACTAAAATTAGGTGAAGTTAGAGATTTAATATCAACAACTTCTTTTTTAGAATAAGCTTTTTCCTGTATTCTTTTTGACTTATAAAATATTTTTTTTTCTCTTTTATAATTGTCATCAAATTCTTCTAATAAATCAAGCCATATATCTATAGCTTCATAAGATTCAGAAGAAATAGGGAAAAAGCTATCCATTTAAGATAATCCATTAATTAATTTAAGATTTCTAATTTTTTCATTTAATTCTTGATTAGTTATATCTTTATATTTTTCTGGTAACATACTTCTTGAAGAACATTCAAAAACAGCTAAAAGTTCCATAAACTCTATCATAGAAGAATCACGATTTGGAATAAAATCTTCTATCGCAAATAAAAACTCTTCATCATTTAAAATATTTTTTTCTTTATCATAAGCATTATTACTAGCACTTAATATTATTGCTTCTATGTCTGCACCAGAAAAATTTATTAATAAATTAGATATTTTTTCAAAATCAGTTATTTCATAATTAATATTATTTTTTTTCAGTAGAGATTTTATTAAATTTTCTACTTCAGGCTGATTTTGCGGATAAAAAAATGGAATTTTAGAATCAAATCTTCCAGATCTTTTTAAATCTATATCAAGTTTATCCGGTCTATTTGACATCATTACCCATAAAATTTTACCTCTATTTGTTGTATCACTCATAAAAGCTTTTATTTTTGCATAAACTCTACTACTTGTTCCACCATCACTTTCAGATTTATTATCGCCTAAAGCTCTATCAACTTCATCCATAATAATTAATACATACCCTAAGGCTTTTACTATACTAAATATTTTTTCTAAATTTGATTCAGTTGCTCCAACAAGAGAATTTACAAAGTTTTTTAACTTTAAACAGGTCATTCCAGATTCTCCTGCAAAAGCTTCTGCTACATACGTTTTACCAGTCCCCATAGGCCCTACAAAAAACATTCCCATAGGAACTTTACTATGATTATTAGATTTTATATTTTTCAAAACTTTATTAAGATAGTCTTTTATATAATCCATTCCACCAATTGAACTAAGATCATGTTTTGTTTCTATAACTTCAACCAAATCAAAACATTCTGTTTCTATAATAACTTTTTTTCTTTCGTTTAATTGTTGATAAGATATTTTTTCTCCTATTTTACTTGCTTCTCTAAAAATACCTTGAATTTGTATTTTTCTTAACCCAGCTGTAAGATTGGCTAATTGTTCTATTGTTAAATCAAATTCAACATTAGGGAATTTATTTATTGTATATTTTATAAAATCCAATCTTTCTTCATAATCAGGCATTGGAATTTCTATAGAACAAATTTGAGGGTTTTTTACTAATTTGCTATTAATATCTGACAATGTTTCACTTATCATTATTACCAAATTATCAGAGTTTAACATTTGTGGATCATTCGCCCATCTTTGAACCGTTATTATATTTGCTCTTTCAGTTGAGGTAAGATAATTCATTTTTTCTGCCGATTGAACAATTGTTTCTGAATAACCTAAAATTATTCCTGTACTTTGGTTAGGAACTTCCATAACTCTTTCAAAAAGAGCCATTGTTTGAGATGTACTTTGAGAAATAGGGTCAGAAATTAAACTTTCACCAGAAATTGCCTTTCTTACATTTATTGAAGAAATAAATTTTTTTCTCATTTCAGGTAAACCAAAAACCAAACCTTCACTTTCATCAAAATAAATTGAAATATCTTTGTTTTTAGTTAGTAATTCATTTAATAAAAAATCTTTTAGTGTTATGTATGTATCTTCATATTGAACAAGATCTAAAACATTTGAGTGTAAAATAAAAATTATACTTTGTCCTGAAAGGTATTTTTTTCTTAGCTCTTTTAACCAATGTGATTCTTTATAGCTTTCTTTTTTTACAGTTTTTTTACTTAGATCTAACATTTAAAATACTCTTTTTATCTATTTTAGATACAATTATTTTATTCAAATTTTACAGTAAATTTTTTGCTAGTCAAATATAAAATAACTCTTTTTTAGTATTTTAATAGATTTGAATTAATTTAAATTATAAAAACATTTCTAAAACTAGTAAAATACTTATATCTAATACTTGACAACTTTGCAAAACTAATTATATTTTAATTATTAATGAAATCAACTAATAGGAAAAAAAATGAATTCTGATGAGCAAGAATATATAATAAAAGCACCTGGTAAATTAATTTTATTAGGTGAATATGCTGTAATAGAATCTGGTATGCCTGCGGTTGCAACCTCTATTTCTAAATCTATATATTGCTATATAAGACTTAGTGAAAAAATTCTTTTTACTTCAAAAAGGATCGATATTTCAAAAATAGAATTTGAATATTCAAATAAAAAACTTAACTTAGTTTCTGAAATTGAAGATATTGATGTTTTATCTTTTTCAAAAAACGCTATAGAAATAACTTTAAGATATTTGGAAGAACTTGGTTATGAATTAAAAAAATTTGAAATAAATATCCTTTCCGATTTAAGTAGTAAACATGGTATAAAATTTGGTTTTGGTAGTAGCTCTGCGGTTACAGTTTCAATAATTTCAGCAATATTATATATTCATGGAATTGAAATAGACAAAGGTGTAAACAGAGAAATAATTTTTAAACTTAGTGCTTTATCACATTTTATTTCTCAAGGTTCAGGAAGTGGTTTAGATATTGCATCATCTGTTTATGGAGGTTTAATTGTTTATCAAAGTTATACTTCTGATTGGTTAAAAGAAAAATTAAAAAACCTTACCTCAATAAGCAAATTGATAAAAGAGCCTTGGCATACCTTTAAATGTGAGAAAATAAACTATCTTATACATTTTTACCCTCTAGTTGGTTGGACTGGAAAAGCTGCCTCTACTCGATTTTTTTTAGAGAAAGTAAAAAAAATAAAAGAATCTCAAAAAGCAGAAGATATAAAATTTTATGCAGATTTCTTGAAAACAACAAAAACGATTGTTAATGCTTTTGTTTCAGGAATAAAAAATGATAAAAAAGAATTAATTGATAAAGCTATAACAGCAAATAGAATTTTATTAAAAGATTTGGCAAAAAAAGCAGAAGTTGAGATGGAAACAGAATTACTGACAAAACTTATAAATATTTCAAAAAAACATGGTTGTGCTGCTAAGTTTTCAGGTGCGGGTGGTGGAGATTGTGGATATGCAATGCTATATGATTTAGATAAAGAAGAAATATTAAGAAATGAATGGAAAAAAAATGGTATAGAACCTTTAAATATAGATTTAGATGAAAAAGGTGTTTGTACTCTTTCTGCTGAAACAGAAAATATTTGAAACTGAAGTTGAATTTATTTCTATTTTCGATTTTTATTTGATAAAAATTTTGAGAAAAAACAATTTATTTAAAATTTAACATCCCAAACCTAAAAATATTATCTACAGTATTATAAGTTGGCGACCAATGTGAATAAGGATTTAATTCTTGAGGTCTAGTTCTTGAAAAATTTACTCTTAATGAACTTCCATTCTGAGGTAAAAAATTTATGGTTTTAAATGGTATTTTCATTTCTACAAACCACTTATCTTTTTCTATATTTACAGCACTTTCAAATCCTGATTTTTCTGTTATGGCTTTATTATTTTTCTGGGCTATTTTTGCATTATTCATATTAACTGTAAATCTAAAATCTTGATTAAAACCTGAAATATTTAATAAAAATTCAACATTATCATCATTAAATATTTTCCAATCATCATCATTATCAGTTTGTCTAAGTGTATTAGCCATTTTTGGTTCTAAATTTTCAAATAAAACATACATATTTTCATTACCATAAGCAACTTTTACAACAGTTTCAGTTTCAGATTTTGAAAAACCTAAATGCCAATAAAATCTACTTAAGGGTTCTATTTTATTCCAAAAATCACCTTCTATTTTCCCATCTATAATAGGAGGAATACCTATTTTGGTTACAGATGCATTAGGTAATTCGGAAGTCTCTTTAAGTGGTTTAAAAGGAGGTAATTTGGGGATAATTTCTTTATTTTTTGAAAGTTCTCTTCTAATATGTATATCAACTATTTTTATTACATAATCTAATTGCTCATTAATTTCTTTGCTCAAATTATTTGGAAAAATATTATCTTGTTTATTTTCTATAGATATTTTTTTTAATTCATCTAATTTATTTTTTAAATTAAAATGATCTTTATAATTTTTTGAATGTTCTGGTAAAGAATTTTTTAAAATATCAATCTTATAAATATAGTTTTTCAAATCTTCTTCTGGAATATCTATTTCAGATTTTTGTATTTCTTTTAACCAAATAGATATATCATTAAGCAACATTTTAGAAGCTTTAATTGGGTTTTTATCAGGAACTATTGCATTTTTTCTGAATATACCTATTGGTAAATCATTATAAAGCTCTTCATTAAAATATTGCAAAGTAAAAATAGTAAAGCCCGTAACTTCCCTATTATACAAAACACCATATTGTGAATACAGATCTTCTGGTAAAGCAAATTTATGAAAGCCTAAGATAGGATATAAAAAATCTTTTCTAGTTTCTAAATCAGTTTCAGCATTTAGCCATTCTTTTAAATCTTCTTTATTATTTGTATAAAGCATAGAAGAAGCATAATCTATCCAATTATTGCTATCCCATAAACGCCAATCTTGCATTTTGGTCAGTCTTCCTTCACCTTCAGTTCTAAAAACCGCAGCTCCTATAGATAAATTAGGTTTTATAGAGTTAATTGTTTGTCTAATTGATTTTACTGCAATATTTATATTATTTTCTCTCCATAATTGCCATTCTGTAAATATAGGTTCATTTTTAGGAATATCTGAAGGTGGTTCTATTCCATTTTTGGCAAAATAATGTTGTTTAAAATATTTTTTAGATAAAAAATCTTCCTCTGATTGATCGTCATATCTTATATAGTCTAATAAAACACCATCTATTTCATAATTTAAAACAAAAAACATTATAATATTTTTAACAAATTCTCTTGATTCTGGTGATGATGGGCTTAAAAAAAGAGGTTCAAATGTTGTATCATTTTCTTTTATCGATGCTAATTCTGGATACTTACTAAGAACAGGGTTTCCTTTTTCTGGAGATTTAACTCTAAAACACCAAAACCAAGGATGAACTTCAATTTTATACTTATGAGCTTCTTGAACTATATATTCAAAAACATCAAAATTAAGATCTTTAAAAGAAGGATCTGTTTCAGTCAAAGAGCTTCGTACAAGTGTATATCCCCTTCTAAAGACTTCTGGATAAATTGCATTAAATCCTGAGTTTTTTATTTTAATAATTAGGTTAGTTATTCCTTCTTTTGTTTTAGGAATAAAATCTGCGTCTAAAAACATACCTCTCATTTCTGCACTTCTTGATGGCATTAAATTTAATTGAGCAGATTTTAGATTTTTTATAGCATTGTTTATTATTGAATTTGCTTGTTCAGAATCATCTATTGTGTAAGCCACTTCTGCTTTTTCAAGTAATTTTTTTGCATTTTCAATATCTTGTTTAGATTTTTTATAGTTAGTATTTAAATATAATTTCTCTTGATTTTTTATTTTATTAGATATGGTTTCAGTAACATTTTTTAATCTATTTAAATTATCCACAAAAGAAGCATTTTTATTAAAGCGTGTAGAAATAACTTCAAAAAAAGATTGTTCCATTGAAGAAGCTGGAAAAGACAAAAAAAGAGTATTAAGTATTGTGGTACTTAATAAAATAGATATTAATTTTCTATTATGTCTTTTTATCATTATTAATCGTTCAAAAATTATTTAATGCAAATTCAAATAAACATTTTATTATAAAGAATAACGTGTAAATAACATAATTTTATACATTAAAATCTTATTTTAGAATCTATGCAATTTTTGTAATTTTATAAAAAAATATAAAAAATAACTATGATTAAATATACAAAAAAATACTGATAAAACAATTTAAAAAAAATAATTGATTACTTTATATTAACAAATTTTATGTTTTTAGATATAAAAGCTTGACATTTTATGAAAAAAAAGATATAAATTATAAGTGTTCATTAAGCGGAAGTAGCTCAGTGGTAGAGTTCTTGCTTGCCAAGCAAGTTGTCGCGAGTTCGAGCCTCGTCTTCCGCTCCATTAAAAATACCAAGTAATCAAATATTTAAAGTTTTTTAATGCTATGGCTTTCTGAACTTATAAAGGAAATCATCTTCTAATCACTTTTCACTTTTTAGTAATCACTTATATAAAAAATGATATAATAAAAATATAACTATTAAAATTTTAAAATATTATTGATGCCAAGAAAAATAAAGCCCGTTTCCGAATCTGTTACCATGATGAGTAGATTAATGAATCCAACTGAAGCAAATATTTATGGTAATGTACACGGTGGAAATATCTTAAAACTAGCTGATGAAGTTGCTTATGTATGTGCTTGTAAACATTCAGGAAAACCTTCTGTTACAGCTTCAGTTGATAGAGTTGATTTCTATAATCCAATAAATATAGGTGATTTAGTTACTTTTTATGCTTCTGTAAATTTAGTAGGAAGAACATCTATGGAAGTTGGAGTAAAAGTTATTGCAGAAAATATTCTTAAAGGCATAAAAATACATGCAAATACCCTTTATTTTACAATGGTTGCCTTAGATGAAAATGCAAAACCGACAGAAGTTCCTGAACTTTTATTAGAGACAGGTGAGCATGAAAGAAGAAATACTGAAGCTCAACATAGAAGAAAGCAAAGACTAGACCAAGGATTTAAAAAGAATTCTAAATAAATGAAGTCTTTTACTATTTTTTTTCTTAGCATATCAATAATAATTAATTTTGATTTACCTGTTTTTTCAGAAACTGATATTGAGTATAAATCAATGATTCAAAAAAACTTTACAACTCAACCTTTGAATATTATACAGAAAAGTTATGTTAATACTTCTTCTAATGAATATATACCTGAAAATAATGAACTTTTAAAAAACTATAAACTTGGTATAGGAGATAATATTCAAATAAATTTAATTAGTAAAGAATTAAATATTGATTTAAATACTACTCTAAATCCAGAAGGTAAAATTTTTATTCCTAAAATAGGTGAGTTTTTTACTTTTAATCTAAGTACAGATGAATTAAAAATTAAAATAAAAGAAAAAATATCTAAAAGATTAAAAGATTATGATTTATCTATAATGATATATAAATTAAGAAGCATAAAGGTAAATATAACGGGTTTTATAAATAAATCTGGCTCTTATACTATACCTCAATTTACAAGATTAATTGATTTTTTAAAAATATCTGAAGGTATTACAGAACAAGGTTCTTATAGAAATATTGAAATTTTATCTGCAAATGGAATTAAAAAAAACTATGATCTATATAACTATGTATATCAAAGTGATTATAACCAAAATCCTATTTTATTATCAGGAGATAAAATATTTATAAAAGAAATTGACAAAAAAATATTAATAACAGGAAATGTTTTAAAATCTGGAATTTATGAAGTAAAAAATAACGATAATATTATCCAAAATTTAAAACTATCAGGGGCTTTCTATACAAATACAAGTATTAATAAAATAATTATTTGGAAAAGAGGAATATACAATGATTCTTTAAATATTATAAAAACTAATATAGATGAGCTTTCAAAAAATAATATAATTTCAGATGGAGATATTCTTTTTGTTCCTTTTATCAAACAATATTCAGATGATTACTTTGTTAATCTTTATGGACAAATAAATAAATCAGGTTCTTTTCAATACAAAGATGGAATGAAAATAAGCGATTATATAAAATCTGCTGGTGGACCAACTACTTTTGCTGATTTGGAAAAAGTTAAAATTACAAGAAACAAATCAAATAAACCAGAAATAATTATTGTAGATATAAATGAAGTTTTATTCAATGGTAAAAAAGAAAAGGATATAATTATAGAACCTGATGATGTAATATTTATACCAGAAAAGTTTTTTATTTTCAGAAACTTTAGTGATATTACTAGTTTAGTTTTAAGTTCATTAGGTATTGTTAGTTTAGTTTTGAGTTTTATAAAACAATGATGCAAGAAAAAGAAAATATATATAGTTATTATTTATTTTTAAAAAAATATACTTTTTTTATTTCATTATTTACAATCTTAATAACATCAAGTGTTGCGTATGCTGTTTTTTTTTTATCGAACCAATCTATGAAGCCGAAACTTCTATAATTATTCCTCAAAGAGATTCTAATTTTTCAAATATTCTAAGTAATTTAGGTTTAAATGTTAATGATCTTCCAAATATTTCAGTTGGAAATTTAAGTAAAAGTTTTAATGTAACATCAGATTTTGTAACAATACTAAAAAGTAGATATATTGCTAAAAATATAATAGATAAATTTAAATTAACTGAAAATATAGAGTTTAAAGAAGATATTGATGATACTTTTCAAGATATAATAGATAATTTTCAATATAAAGTAAAAATATTATCTCCTAGTACAAAAGACACTTCTTTAAAAATAAAAGTTCGTTTAAAAAATAAAGATTTAGCTGTTAAAATAGCTGATTCTCATTTATTAGAATTAAAAAAATATATTGAATCTACAAACTATCTTAATGCTACAAAAAATAGAAAATTTATTGAGAAACAATTAATAAAAATAACAAGTGATTTAAAAAAATCTGAAAAAAATTTAATGAATTTTAAAAAAGAAAATAATACTGTTTCTTTACCAGAAGAAGTAAATCAATATATAAAATATGTTTCAGAAATAGATTCTCAAGAATTAAAATCTAAATTAGAACTGAATGATATTTCAGAGAGAATTAATTTTTCAAAAAAACAAGTGTCTGAATTTAATGATACTTTTCAAAATATGATAAAAGATTTGCAAATTTCTCAAGCTGGAATAAAAACAAAAAAATCAATTTTAGATGAAGCTAAAAATAAATATATGACTTTATTAAATTCTCTACCTGCAAAAGCTCTTATTTTAGTAGATTTGGAAAGAGAAGCAAAAGTTAAAAATGCTATTTATCTTGTTTTTACTCAACAATATGAATTAGCTAAATTAGAAGAATCAAAAGAAATGGAACCTTTTAAAATATTAGATAAAGCTTATGTAAATAGCAAACCTGTTTTTCCTAAAAAAGTAACTTCAATATTAATTTCTTTAGTTCTAAGTTTTTTTATATCTTTGTTTTTATCCCTTTTTTGGGATTTTTTTAAACAAGAAAAAAATAATTTTAATAAGACAAAATAAATATAGATATTAATTAATTTATCCATTACTTAAAACAAAAACACGATCTTTATCTAAAATAAAGTTAGCATTTTTATCCAATCCATAAAGAGAATATCGACTGAAATTTTCAGAAGGAAGAGATCTTCTATATGTTACTTGACCTGCAAAATCAATTCCTCCAAAAAAAGGTGTTATTCCTGTCCAAGATGCAGGTTCATAACTACCTGGTCCCATTTCTGCAAGACATTGAGTTGGTAATCCGTCAACTGTTAAAAGAACTCTTGTAAAAGGATTTTTGTATTGTTTTGCATATCCTTTTAATAAAGCTTGATCTGATAAATCTGTTTGAAAACGAGGATAAATACCACCAAAATCAATAGCATAAATTTCTAACATAATTTGATATGCTCTCATATTAGATTTAACACTAGAAACTCTTGCTCTATCTTGCATTGCTATAAAATTAGGTAAAGCAATTGAAACCAAAATTCCAATAATTACAATAACAATCATTAATTCAATAAGCGTAAAAGCTTTTATTGTTCTTTTCATATTTTTAAAATTGTTTAATATGTTAATTATTAATTCCCACAAAAACAAATTTCAAAACAAATTTTTATGTTAAAAAAAAAATTATAATATTTAAAATTTAAGTCTTTTTAAAAATTATAACAAAAGTATTGTTTTTTTAATTTTAATGTTATTATAGTTGATTGATTTTATTATAACAATATAGAGTTTTATTTTCAAATATGGAATTAGCTATTCAAATAGAAAACCTTAATAAGACCTATAAAATGGGTTTTTGGGGAAAGAAAGTAAAAGTACTTGATGGAGTTTCTTTCTCGGTAGAAAAAGGCTCTACATTTGGTCTTTTAGGTCCGAATGGAGCTGGTAAAACAACTACATTAAAAATTCTTGTTGGTCTAACTAAACCAACTAAAGGGAAAGTTTCTGTTTTAGGAAAATCACCTTTTGAAGTAAAAAATCATAAAAAAATTGGCTATTTACCTGAAAGTCCATACATATATACTTATCTTACAGGAATGGAGTTTTTAAATTTATGTGGAAATATTCATGGAATATCAGGCAAAACTTTAAATACTAGAATTTATGAACTTTTAGATCTAGTAAGTTTAGATAAAAATTCTGCAAATAAACAACTAAAAACTTATTCAAAAGGGATGCTTCAAAGAATAGGTATTGCTCAATCTCTTGTTAATGATCCTGAAATTATTTTTTTTGATGAACCAATGTCAGGCTTAGATCCTTTAGGAAGACATGATGTAAAAGAAATTATAAAATTTTTAAAAAGTAGTAATAAAACTATTTTTTTTAATACTCATATACTTTCAGATGTACAAGAGCTTTGCGATAAGATTGCAATAATGGTAAAAGGTAAAATTGTAAAATATGGAAAAGTTGATGAGCTTACAAAGCCTATAGATAATATCTACAAAGTTTCCATTTTAGGTTTAAATAATGTTGGCAGAACAAATGTAAAAAGAGTTTGTCTAAAACTTTTAAAAGGAAATGATGATGACGAGGTGTGTGCTATGTTTAATGATGTTGATTCTGCAATAAAAGGAATGACAATTGCAAAGCAATCTGGTGGTACAATAATAAGTATGGTTCCACATACATCAACATTAGAAGAAACTTTTGTTAGTATAGTAAATCAATATTCTCAAGATTCAAGAAAAGGTTAATTTTTTATGAGTATAATACCAATTGCAAAAAATACTTTTAAAGAAGCTATAAGAGATAAAATATTATATATAATTATTTTATTTTCAATTCTTATGATATCCTCTAGTATTCTTCTTTCACATCTAAGTGTAGGTCAAAATCAAAAAATCATTGTTGACATAGGTTTGGCTATAATAAATTTGTTTGGTGTGCTAATAACCTTATTTGTTGGTACAACATTATTAAATAAAGAAATAGAGAAAAAAACTATTTATCTCCTGCTTACAAAACCACTAAGACGCTCTGATTTTATTTTAGGAAAACATTTAGGATTATCATATACCCTTTTTATAGTAATGGCTATTATGACATTATGCTTTTATGGAATATTAATGTTTCAGGGTATGCCTTTAAGTTTTGCATATTTACAAGCAATTTTTTTAAGTTATATAGAATTAGTTTTATTGATTTCTGTAGCAATTTTTTTCTCTACTTTTGCAAGTCCTATTATGAGTTCTATGTACACCTTAGGTGTTTATATGATGGGACATTTTAGTAAAGATTTTTTGACTATGGGAAAGTTATCAAAAAATGAAACTTTTATGAAATTTTCTGAATATGTTTATTATATTTTACCAGATCTAGAAAAATTAAATTTAAAAAATATCGCTTTATATTTACCAGAACAAACAATGAGTGAATTATTTTTTCCAAGTACTATTTATGGTCTTTTATATACTACAATTGTACTTGTAATGGCTATTTTTGTTTTTGAATTTAAAGAGTTTTAAATTATGAATAAAGTAGTATTAGTAATTTTATTATCTTTTATTATTCCATTAACCCATTTTTCTCATATTTTTTTGAATGATAAACATAACAAGGAAATACCTATTGAATCGATAAGATTTAATTTACCTTCTCCTGATATTACAAAAACAGCTTCATTTGGTTATCAAAACTTAATTGCTGATATTTTATGGCTAAGATTTATTCAATATGTTGGAAGCTTTTATATAAGTGAAAATAAGTATTTACCAGATCTTTATTCTTTTTTAGATAACATAACAACTCTTGATCCTAATTTTAAAGATGCCTATAGTATAGGAGCTTATTCTCTTTCTGAAAATAAAGAATTTGATAAAGCAATTTCTCTTTTGGATAAAGGAATTAAAAATGTTGATGATTGGTATATTCCATATCAAGCTGGTTTTCTTTATTATATAAAAAAGAAAAATAAAAAAATGGCTATTTTTTATTTTGAAAAAGCAAGAAAATATAAAGAGAATGAGGATTTAATGATAAGATTAATTGCTTCTCTAAAATTACAAACTGATTCTGATGATTATGATGTTCAAATTGAGCTTTGGAAAGCGGTTTATGAAAGTTCTAAAAAAATAAAAGATTTATACAATGTTGAAAAAGCTGAAAAGAAAATAATAGAAATAACAATAAAAAAAGATTTGAAAAATATTCAAAAAAACATTGATAAATATAATAAAGACTTAGATAAAAATGATAATACAGTTTATCCAGATGGTTTTTCTGATAAAGATAAAAAAGAAACAACTTCGCAAAAAAAACTTGAGGAATGGAAAGATCTCGTTGATGCAAAAATTGTACCTAAAATACCACTTGATCCTTTTAAACGTCCATATATTTTTGATACCAAAAAACAAGAAGTATATTCTTTCCCTATTCCTTGGGAAAAGAAAAAATGACTTCAAAAATACTTGTAAATGTTGATAGAAACAATTTTTATGAAAGCTCACATAGAGGTTGGGTTGCAGTTTCTAATAATAATGGAAAATTAATTTCAGGTACTCATAAAAAATACCCTGAGTTTTTTTTAAGATCTACAATAAAGCCTGTTCAAGCCTTACCTTTTCTATTTTGTGATGCTTTAAATAATTTCGGATTTGGTATTAAAGAAATAGCAGTGTTGTGTAGTTCTCATAGTGGTGAAGAAATTCATATAAAAACAGTAAAAAATATTTTAGAAAAAATAAAACTAAAAGAATCAGATCTTAAATGTGGAACTCATCTTCCTTATAGTCCTGAAGTTGCAAATGATTTTATTATAAAAAATAAAAAACCCACAGAAGTATATTGTAATTGTTCTGGAAAACATTCAGGAATGTTAGCAACTTGTTTAATAAATGGTTGGTCTATAAATGATTATTATGATTACTCTCATCCCCTTCAAAAAGAAATTAGATTACATCTAAAAAACCTTACTAATATGGATTCTGATAAATTTAAATGGGGTATAGATGGTTGTGGAATACCAACTTATTCATTGCCTTTAAATAAATTAGCTGAAATTTTTGCAAAAATTTCAAACCCTAATAGTAATTTATCTCCTAAATATCAAAAATATTTTGAATTAATAAAAAAAGCTTTTTTTGAATATCCAGAAATAATTGCTGGTACAAATAGAGTTGACACTCAAGTAATGACTGCAGAAAGAGGCAAATATATATCAAAAATAGGTGGAGAAGCTGTACTAGGATTTGGAATACCAGGTAAGAACATAGGTTTTGCAATAAAATTAGAAGATGGTGCAAATAGGGCTATGCTTCCTACAATAATAAAGAGTTTAGAGCTTTTGGGGCAAGATTGTTCTAACGATGAAATACAAAAACTCAAAACTCAAAATATAGAAAATAATGCAAAAAGTATTGTAGGAAAAGTTTACCCTATTTTTAGTTTCTAAACTTTTTTCTGGCGAGCTCTAGTATTACCAACTACAGCTTGATAATTTCCTACACCTGTGTTTGATGCGTTTCCATATTTACTGTTATTTGCTTTGTCTTTATTGCTATTATTCTTTTTTTCTAAAAGTTCTTTCATTTTAGAAGTGGTATCTATTTTTTTTTCTTCTGCTTTATCTTCTGACATTTTATTTTATATCCATAAAAATATTATTTATAATATTAATATTAGCAAAAAAAAAATCATATAGGAATAAAATATTAAAGAAAAGTTTAGATTTATTAGTTTTTTTTTATATTTTATTTAGAAAATAGATGTAGTAAAGCAAGTTCAGTAAATTTAGGCTATTTAATATACTGATAATTTTTGAGGGCATAAATTAAATAAAATATTTATTTAACCCTAAAATCATAAAAATAATACTTTAACTTTTTTCCATTTTATAACATAAAAAAATAAAAGCAAAAAAAATAGTACCCTTTCGGATACTATTTTTAGGAACTAAATATTAGTTAGCTGTAGCAACTCTTTGAGAATTGTTGATGTCAATGTTAGCTGATGTAGAAGAATTACCAGAATCAAGAGGTC
>ERZ1292630.1519-Hain-H41-02um-R3-1519-length-22823-cov-7_pt1 | contig 22823 bp, 14 predicted proteins | sample MGYA00564408_ERZ1292630 | MGnify/ENA primary metagenome ERZ1292630 (study PRJEB36523, sample SAMEA6512641) | groundwater metagenome | collected 2019-01-08 | study: AquaDiva: Metagenomics assemblies of 32 groundwater samples
CTCAACGTGTCGTGGGCCAACTTGGGTGATGCGCCTCCAGAAGGGGCCGTTCGTGACACGAGCGGCTGTTTTGACGGTGTCGTCGTGGCGGTTCCCATCGGCGTCTTGAAGCGAGGGGGGCTGACCTTCGCCCCTCCACTTGACCCTTACGTCACTCAGGCGGTGTCCGACAGCCACCCTGGCAAGGTCTCTCGAGCGATCATGTGCTGGGACCGCGAGAACCGTTCCACACAGGAGTTCCTCTCCGCGCTGCGGTCCCAAGTCAGCAACGGCGTCAACAATGGCACCGTGCCGGTGATCTGGCACAAGTATCCCTCCGCGGCGCTTTGCGGCAGAAATGATTCGTCGGTACCTACGGCAGACGAGGAGGAAGATGAGGACTTTACGCATTTGGAGTATTCCGTGGAGTTCGTGGACGTCGACCGTTTGACGTCGAACGGGTGCCTGCAAGTCGAGGTCGAGGGCGCCCTGTCGGATTGCTGGCGATCGATGGCAACCGCCACTGCGATCGAGGATCACCTGCGCCACGAGCTCTCGGTGATGCTCTCTTGGGGGCACCGACGCGACGCCCAGCCGACCATGAGTCGAGGCGCTGGCCACCTCGTGGTCCCTCGCCCGACGGTGGCCTTTCACGTGCACCACTGGATGGATGATCCCTTCGCACTTGGAGGCATCTCAGGCAGCCGCGTCGACTTGGACCACGCTACGGACGTGTCGTCCATGATGGTCTCGCCGCTGACGCACGCGGGTCGCGTGGTCTTTGCTGGAGAGCACGTGAGCGGAGACAACTTCGGCAGCTTGGAGGGCAGCGTCGAAACGGGCCGCTCCGCCGCGCAGCTGCTGTGGTCCAATCGTGCGCTACGAGACGCGCTGCAGTGGAGGTGCAACGTCATTCGGCGGTCCGTGTCGCTTCTCTGGTTCGCCACGCTAGTGTGCCTCATTTTTACCTTTGCTCTGAACTTCGCGCGCCACCACCGCCGTGCCGGATAAGTGATCACCTCCCCCTCACCCACCCCGGGCAGTAGTGCCCCCAACAAAACCGCGTCATTCACAAATCAGTGAAGCAAAGCGTGGGCACCGCTAACTTTGCCGCCCAAGGCCACACGGGGGCGCTTTACCGTGCCGTCAATCTGTATCTGCGTTGTTGCAATGAGGCGACCGCTCCGCACGCGACGAACGTTATCCCCTTCACCCCGCCTCTCTCCGCAGCACAATGACGTCGCTGTTCCCCGACCCCGGTCAAGGGTTCTTCCCGAAGGGCGACTCCGGCAACCTCCCGAACTATTGCACGCGCTGCAATCAGCACATCTCCGCCCACGCGTCGAAGTGGATTCCCCACGTCGGATCCGTTAGAGAGTGTCCCGACCCTTCTGCCCACACGACATCGGTGGCGATGTCTCCCGGGCGCGCCGCAGCCGTGCCGCCGCCTTCGGACGCGGAGGAGTACCGCTCGGTAGCTGCAAGTGCTCCGGCAAATCCGCCGTACGGCACGGACTACAACGCCACGGGCGACACGTCCGAGTATCGTCAAGGCAAACGCGCGAGCCCTCTCCGAAACGCCGAGTCACCCCCGAGGCCCAGGCGCACACCGCAGCAGCACTACAACACTGCCCCGCCGGCGCTGAGCGGTGCTGGGATCGTCGTGACGAAGGAGGAGGCGAAGCCGCGCCCCAGCAAGGGGTTGCTAAAAAGCAAGCATGCGTCGAACATGCAGGGGGCGGGCCTCCAGTTCCAGGCACAGGATGATTGACCTGGCCGATACTGTTATGATACGACGGGGGATGTAGTGGTGGTTAGTGTTGTTCTGTACTTTTCGGCGAACGGCTGCCGTCGCCTCTTCCTTCCACTCCTGAGCGCGTCGCGTCGTTTCGCATTTCATATCGATCGTATCGGTGCTGTGATCAGTGCTGTTGGGTCCCCGCCATGTGGCCAACATGAGCCAAACACGGCAAAAAAGTGGTTGACTTGAGAATCAGCAGAAGAAGTAACCATTCGCCTCATTTTTTCCAGACGTCATCAAGTCAATGTGGCGGCTTCTTCTCGTTCTCGTGATGACGGTCGCTCCATGGCGGAGTGAGTCAAAATCGGCCCCCATATCGATCGCGGATCCACATGCGTCTCTCCGGGAGTCGCTCCTCCTCGCGCGCCGCAGGTGGCTATCTCCCATGCGACTATGTGACTTGAGCGACGGAGAAACCACCGTGACGCTGCTGCCTACCGCCCCCGAGGGTGCTACTGTCGACGATACCCCTTCCCACCGTGAGCCCGGAGTGGTCTCCCCGCTGGAAGACGAGAGACCGCATGTAACCTTTCATGTGTTCGGTGGCGCCATTCACAAGGCTACCGTGCACTTCGACGCGGATTACTCCCCTCCCTTCGAGTTGGCCATCGTGGATCCTCTGACGGACGCAGGCGCCACGCTCCGCGCGTGGCAACGCGAAGCTGAAGATTCGACCGCCGGCGACAACGAGCGGCCCGACGCGCCGCGCACGGCCGCGTACTGGGACGCAGGGCCAAACCAAAGCAATCCTTCGTTCTCAGACCAGCAGTTCGTACGCCGTCGCGGCGCACCTGTCATCTCCATCGCCAGCCTAGACCATGCCGCCACCGACCACGTCGTGGCGCTCGATTTGTCGCCGCGGAGCGGCTTCCTACCCTGGAATGTGTTTGGCCATCTGATCCAACCTGGCCGTCGCGGCTACGATGTGTGGCCGCCCTCAATCTCTCATGGACCGTCCATCGCCGAGCTGCTCTGCGTCGAGGCGCCGCTACATCGGCCGAAGAGCTTCGAATTCGATGTGATTCTGCGGACGTTCGTGCGTCGCATCACAACGGCGCGCTTTGAGATTGCCGTGAACCGCACCGCCACCGTCGCTGCCCACCGCATCAGCGACGCGAAGACGTCGTCGACAACTCCCGGCAGCACATCGACAGAAAACGACGCCTTGCCGGAATTCACGTCGCGCGTCTCCTCGAAATCGTTCTTTCGCCCCCGGAGTAGTAGGGCCGGGGACGTGCAGTCTTTTGTGCCAACGTCGGGCACGGCCATGGGGATTGCCGTTTGGTACCTTGTGCATGACGACGTGGCAGCCTGCCGATTGGCGGACGAAGAAACCCAGGTGGCGCATTGCGTGTCACTTCTTGTGCGTAGGAGACCGCCGATTCCAGACTTCATGATGGAGGTCCGCTGGGCCTCCAACAATGGCTCAACCGCGCCACTGATCACACCGCACTCGTTTTCGCGTGTGCCTCCAGATGGTCTAGGCGTTCAGCACGTCGCCGTGCCAGGGCCGCTTTTTGATCTCGACGCGAGCACCGTTCGCGGGGCAATAATCGTCACGGTTCATTTCTTCGAGAGACCGCGTCGCCACTGGGCAAGGTTCGACATCGTCGGAGTCGAATCCAAAATGGCCAAGGCGCTGGGCCACCCCCACGGCACCGCCTTCCTGCCCAACGAAGTCAATCCGGAGTCCGGATCGCTGCGGCCGCTGCGACTGCTCTTCAAGGCTATTTCTCGCGGGAAAACTGCCTTCATGCCCCTCATGCTTTTGCAGCCCAGCCCGATCGACGATGTGCAGGTCAAGATGCTCGACGGGGACGGACGGGCGATGCTATTCGAGGAGGCAGTGACCGTCGAGTTTGTGGAGGGGTCGCGACATATGACACGAGGCGCTGAAAACGATGTGCACTTCGGTTGGCACCATGGCGTCCCACTGAACGCGCGCATCGCCCGGGACGTCATCACCGTCTGGGTTTACTACAACCGACCCAGCGGCGCGGTCGGTTCGACCGATGCCGCGGGCGATTTGACGGTTCCCCTTCAGTCGTTGCAGCGTGTGCGGCAGCGAGCACAACGCATGACCCAAGCGCTCAATCGGTGGGCCGCTCTGCACGGTGTCATTGGGCTTTCCGGAGCGGCCGAAGGCGGCAGCGTCACCATCGACACTAGCTTTCCGTACGTGCGACGCGGCGGCGGCGGTTTTGCTGCAGCAGAGGTCGCGGCCGCTTTGGGGTTGCCACCGCGTACGCTCCTGGCCGTTCCGGTGACCCTCCTGCTGTCCGTCGATCGCGCTACGGAGACCGATTGGCTACGTCGCGTCGCAGCGGATGTCTCGACGATCGTGGCCGACGAGAAGGCTGCACTCGCGTGGGATCGGCAAATCAGCCGCCGTCATGCACGGACGCACCGCGACGCCAACAGCCTTTACCGAGACGCCACAGCGGCCGATGACTTGGACGCCTTCCACGACGCGGCCATCATTGCCTTGATGATCCTCTCTCGCGCGGACAGCCCCGCGGAGAGCATCCGCTGGGACGCCTACTACTCGGCCTTCGAGACGCAGCTCTACGCCGTCTTGGAGGCCACCGTTCCCGTGGCGCCGGCAAGCGCGGGTGATGCTGTAGCGGCACCGCCCTGGTGGTGGCGACGAGGCCACCCGTTGCCCATTCCCCTAAAAGAGATGGCCGCAATCATCGGCGGAGGCCAGTACAGTGCGCTGGCCTCCATGGTGACGGAGAACGACGAGTTGCTGCCCTTGCTCAACGGTGACAGCATCGAGATGGCGTTCGGCACGCTCCCTGATTCACACGACGACACACGATCGCTGCCGCTACCGGACGGGACGTGGCCTGCGTTGAAGCGGCTGCTGGACGTGTCATCTCGCGTGTTCGACACGATCGACTCGCAGCACGGGTGGCTTGGCCTCACCTTGGACGTCTTTCGCGCGGCGGTCGCCATGGTCATGCGGCGTCAAGTCCGCGCGACAACGCATGGTGAGAGCCAGGGCCAATTTGTATTGGTGCCGCTTGTGGACATGAGCGGGGCCTTCCCTGCAAGTCATCCGATCTTCTCGTTGGGCGCTGCAGCCCGAGGGAGAGCGCCTGACGTTGCGCCTGCGTTTCTCAGCACCTCGTCCGATGGCGCATACGTCGTCTTGACCGCCGCCGACTGGATCTCTGCGGATCCGGACGGCGCCTATGTCGCATTACTCAGTGAGAATCCGGCAGGCTGCCGCACTAAGCTGAGCTGTTTCCTCCGAACTGGCGACCTGGTCCCCACCGCGGCGGACTCTGCCGTCGTTGAAAGTATCGAACTGCTGGACGACCAGGCATCGGGCGACGCCCTGTGGGAATGGGTGCACCGCGACGCGGGCGGCGCTGGCGCTCCGCGGTCCGAGGCGAATCTCGCCCACGTGCGTGCCGTTCTCATGTCGGCAGTAAACGCCATCCCCCACGACGATATTCCGACGCGCCGCACGTCGCTGCTGACAGGAAAGCGGCGGCGCTATGTGAGTATCTTGGGAACGCTGTGGCATGCGGCAGGGAAAGTGCTGCTGCGACACGTAGCCCGACTCGACGCCGAAGCGGAACGACACGCTCCGCGAGAAGCGGAACTGTAGTAGGATCCCCTCTTGCACGATGCTGAACGAAATGTCAGTTCGCAACATTTCCGGTTCGCGAGATTGCTACGAGTCTGCAGTCCAGAACCCCTGGAATTTTCGTCTCTGTCAGCCACCTCACCTCCCTCCCTCCTCCACCAGTCGGCGAGTAGCCGGACACCGCTGGGAGATGTTATGCCCCCCAAGCCGTTGCACCACGGGAAGCTGGCACCCCCGCACCGCGCGACGCCGCCCGGCCGGAGCGCGAAGGGGACAGGGGCGGTGGACGACCATCGAGTGCCCGCCGCAAGCACTACGTCATCGGCCGAGGCAATCGACACGGCCTCCTCCGCCACTACCCATGGGCTGCCTCGCCCGACCAAACGGCAGCTGAAAAAACTGTTCCCAGCGCCTCCGACGAAGGACCTCATCATCGATGCGGATTCCCCGCCGCAGAAGGGCCACTATGGCCAGGTGGTGCGCGCGACGTGGACGTCGCTGGGCAGCGACCGCGTGATTGCGATAAAGCAGACGCCGGTGCAGGCCGCGTGGACATTGGACGAGGTCCACAACCTCCATCGGTGCGCAGACGGGGGCGACCGCATCGTCGCGTGCTTGGCGTGCTGGTACCACGACGAGTCGGATGCGTTGTGGATCGCGATGGATTGGGTGGGCACCGCCACGCTCGGCACCATCGTGGACGCCACTCGGCGGCAGCTCGATGCCCTCCGCAGCCGCAAGGTGTACCGTTATGCGGCCACGGCCGCCACCCTAAGGGACCTCGACGACGCCGCCCCCGCCATCGCAACGGATCCTCTGTCGTCGCTGCGCCTATGGTCTCCGGCCTGTGAAGGGGACGTGGCGTTCCTCGTTCGAGAGCTGCTTCTTGCACTCGCCAAGGTACATGATGCAGGAATGGTTCACCTCGACGTGAAACCGGAGAATGTCTTTATCGACTGCGCGATCCCCGCGACGTGTGTACCCACCGATCCCGAAGCGCAACTAGCAGCCAGCGGTAGCTCGCGTGGCTTTGCGCGAGAAGGCTGTCGCGTGGTCCTGGGTGACTTCGGCACGGCCCAGGCGATCGGTTCCCCGCTGCAACAGCTGGGTGACTTCCTCTTCATGGCACCCGAGGTGTTCGCGGCGGTGGCGTTAGGGACCGAAGAGGCTCGAGAGGCCGACGACGACGACGACGATGCCCAAGCAGAGAAAGTCGACAGAGACGACGATGACGGTGACGCGCTGCCGAACGATGAAGAGGTGGCCGGCCTTCGCGGAGTCGGGATATTTCGCCCCGCGAATGACACGTGGAGCGTGGGCTGCGTGCTCATCGCGTTAGTCGAGGGCTACCGCAGCGCGTTCGATCTGACGGGTATGGACGTCGATCCCAGCTTGCCTTTCCAGGTGCTCAGCCGTTGCTACGTGGCACCCACGCTGAAAAACGCAAGCCGATGGTCCCCACCGCTTCTCCACTTCTTGGCCCTGTGCTTCGAGCGCGACGCGTCGCTGCGTCCCTCCGCCAAGGAACTTCTTGGTCACCCGTTTGTGCAACGAGGTCAAGTAGTGAGCCGGGTTCGGAAAGGACCCAGCGCCCGCGTCAGGTCCGGCGACACAGAGTCCCGGAACGCTGCACCTGATGCAGCCGACGGCACCACGCCGCCGTCGGCCACACCGAAAGTTGCGAGGCGATCAGCCGAAGTGGCCGTGCCGCCCCCTGCCGAGGTGGCCTGGGCCGCTGCTGGCCCCCCGTCACTGAAAAAGGCTGACAATGACTCCACCAAAATGACCATCGCTCCCTCCCCTCCAGCCGCCGACGGTAAGTGACGTTTTCCCCGCACGACGCTTCGCAGAAAATCACATTCGGCAAGTAGCAAGGGGGGTCCCGTCACAACGTGACGTTGCCAAGAATGCGCATTGCTACTTCCATTGCTCCAACAGCGTACAACCATTACAAGCAGCAACTTTTGAGAGGGGCCAATTGATGAGCAAAGGGAAGAAGGGAGGCGTCGATGAGTCCGCCGCCGTCGTCGCATCGGCGCACTTCGATGCCTCGGCGTTCATGATTCGGCTCGTCAGCAACGACGAGCACGTCTTCATCGCGGACAGGAATTGCGTGAAAGTGTCGAAGTTGTTCAAACAAGTTCTAACGTCCGCGCAAGCAGGCACGGGAGACGAGATCGACGGCGTGTCATACGAGGCCCCGTCGCTGCACACCAGCGTGGCCGTTCCCGCGTCGCAGGCAGTGGACCCCGCCCCTGGCACCACGGTTTCAGGTACGTCCCCGCTTGTACCCGCGGCACTGGGGACGCTGCGCGTGTCCATGTTGAACGCCGAGCAGCTTCAATTCGCGCTCAAGTTCATGTACACAAAGTACCGCTTCGACAATGACGTGGCGGGTCTCTCCGGGGCGTGGCCGCTCCCCCCCGGCGTACCCTTACCTGCGGTCGGACAGCAGCCATTTCAACTGACCGGGACGCAGGGGAACTTATCGGCCAGCGATGCGCTCTGCGTCGCTGCCCTCCTTAGATTGTGACCACGGCCCTTCCTTGGCCCATGTACGTACATGTCCGTCTGGGAGGAGGCGGAACCACCGTCCGAGGAGGGAACCGCGTGGGCGGCGGTGACGAACCAAATCAATGTCACCCTCCGTATCAATAAAACTTGACATGTGGCTTCGGGTACTGGCCAGCTGAGTTGGGAGTGACGCGGCTTGAGGTGCGGAGAGATACGAATCCATTCCGTTTTTCCTCTCCAGTTGACAAGATGTCGTCGCGGAACACCCAGGCCGTTTCACAAGCGCACGCAGGGCATCCCTCCGCCCCGCGGTCACTTCGTCGCCCCCGTGATAACGACCCCCATCCTCCCTGTCCGTCGCCACCCAAAGACGAATACGTCCTCGCGGCATCGGCGACGTCACAGCGTCCTGGAAGCGACATGGCGTGGAGTGCAGACTTCTTCCTTCGTCACAGCGTCACCGCCGCGCGTCTTCTTCAACGGCTGCAACAGTGCCAAGTCCGCGAACCCGGAGCCGCCACCGCCACCTCATCCTCACCCGACGCCGCGCCGTGGCAGCCACCTCGCCGTGTCTCATCCGCCACGTGTTGCTTCGGCATTTCGGATCGAGACGTCATCGAACAGCGCCAACTCGGCCGCCTGGACGCGTTCCGCTTCGTGCTTTTGCTATGAGCTTCCTTCCGCATCACACTCTTTCACATCGTCGCTCGCCATCGGTTGTTGTTCACACTGTCGACGCTCCCGCCGCGTTTCGCTTATCATTCTCCAACGGACCGTGACCCTCTCTCTTATGCTTCCAAGAGGTCGGGCCGACAGTCAGCCACGAAAATGGAGGGCCCGATGCACACTTTGTTTGACGCTTCGACCCTCCACACTTCCAGTGACCGTTGTCTCAAGCCTTTCCTAAGTGACAGCGTCTCAGTGGAGAGAATGCCGAAAGTCACGTCCACTCGCAGGGCAGCGGCCTGGGTGGCCGCTATCGTGGCCAAGCTGTCCGCGCATGCCGACCCGAAACGCGCTGCCGGCGCAACCCGATTCTTCAAGGCCGACCTTCCCGACCACTACGGCTACGGCGACCGCTTCCTTGGTGTGACGAACCCCGAGCTGCATGCGATCGTCAAGACCCACCGACTAGACACGGAGCTCCACCACAATCCCGAGGCCACCATTCTGTCACTGCTGCCGTCCCCATACAACGAGCGGCGCATGCTCGCGCTCTTGTTCTTAGTGACTGTGTTCGACGCGGCTTTGAAACGCAAGGATGCGACGAGGTGCGAATGGTGCTTTCGCACGTACTTGTCCGCGGTGCCCAAGCACGTCAACAACTGGAACCTCGTCGACGGGTCCGCCTACTACATTGTGGGCCCCTATTTGCACCAGTTTTCGTCGAAACAGGACGCACGTCAAACTCTGCACGGCTTGGCGAAAAGCTCGAACCTGTGGAATCGACGCGTTGCGGTTGTCTCGACCCTCCACTGGATCCGCAACGGGGACACGAGCCACACGTTCAGTCTGTGTAAGGACTTGTTGGGCGACCCAGAAGACCTCATGCACAAGGCTTGCGGCTGGATGCTGCGCGAGGCAGGGAAGCGCGAGGACGCCGCCCTCCGCACTTTTCTGCAGCAACACGCGACGGCCATGCCTCGCACGATGCTGCGATACAGCATCGAGAAATTTCCAGAATCCGAGAGAAAGGCCATTTTGGCCGCTTCCAAAGCCGATCGATTATAGTTCATGTCTTGCTGCTTCGCTCGCGCTCCCTGCTGATATTCTTAATCGATGCGGCGCATCTGATGGCATCAGTCACTTTGCACCCGTTCCTCAAACAGTTTTTTTTGGCGCTGGCCTGGACCCAATGAACCGACCGTCCTACGGTTCCGCGAGCGGCCGCGGCGGCACCTTTCACGCGTCGTCGCGAGGAGGCGCTGGCGGCGGACGCGGCGGCCACGAAGCGGACGACGGAGACGATGACGAGCCGACCCTGACGCAAACAATCGGCGCGGAGGCCGCTGAGCAGCTTCAAACCGCCCTGGTCAGCGACGCGCATCATGCGCTCCTCGCGGGGTTGGAAGACGAGGCGGCGGGCGCAGCCGCGAACGAGCCTGACGCAGCCGCGGCCGCAGTGACCCTTACGTGTTCTGTCTGCGGCGCGCTCCCGCGATACCGCTGCCCGAAGTGCCGCGCGCGTACTTGCTCCCTCGCATGTGTACACACCCACAAGGCCAGCACACCGTGCACCGGCGTCGCCGACGTCGCAGGGTTTGTCCCCCTGGCGAAGTTCGACGACGGTCAATTGCGGCGAGACTTTCACTTCGTGGAAGACTGCCGCCGCGTGGCGGATAATGCCCGGCGAAACCTCTCGCATATGTGGCGCATTAACTTCCGCGCACTCCCGCCACCGCTGCACGCGTTGCGGGAAGCCGCCAAGAGACACGGCGTCATCTGCCAAATTACGTCGGAGGGCCTCTCCAAGCGCGAGGCAAACTCCAGTCGATACGACCGGAAGCGTGACACGATCACGTGGCGCGCGGACTTCCGGTTCCATCGTTTGCCATCGGAAGGCGGCCCGTTCGTCATTGGGTCAGACTGGGGCTCGGAGCGCTTTCTCCTAGGGGACCTCTGCCGATCGTGCTGGCAGCTGAACCCGGCCCTCAAATCATACCATATTCGACGAATGTACAATCGGGCATCGTCATGGGTGACGGGAAGCGTCTCGGCGGTGGCCCGACCCCCCGGCTCGAAGGGCACCTCCGTTCTAGGCAGCGATCACCAACAACCGCCTGCCGTTCCGGCATCGGATGTCGGCGCCCTCTCGGCGGACGACGCGGAGGAGGCCCTACATCACGGCGAGGATGATGACGATGCGTTGAGTGGGGCGGGCGGGGGGCTCACCGCGACCGCGCCTTCCGTTGAATGGGACGACAATGAGCCGCCGCCTCCGTTTCACGAGTCCACCATGGCCCACTGGAGCGACATGTGCGACGCCGCGGCAAAGCGTTTCGCGGGAACCTCTGCACGACCGCCGACGTCCTTGGCGGCGGATGGCAACCGTGCCGTTCACGACGACGACGACGGCGCGGCGTCGCAATGCGCTTCCACCGTCGCCTCAGGCATCAGCGCGACTCCCTCGACCGGTACCATGTCGGCTGCCCGTGCGCTGGTGACGGTTGCCCCCCGCAACGCCGTCGCAACGGATGTTGCCTCCAAAGTTCGCGCGGAGGCATTCTTCAGTCGACACGACAACGTCTTCAACATCCACTATGTGGCGGCGCCGGATCCAACCCTGCGTGACTGGACCGAAGGGTCGGGCGTTACGTCGAAGCCGGACGAGGGTCTCGTGATTCTCTCGCGCGCCGAGCGCCTCGGAGTGACCGTCGCCTACCACGTCATGGATCCCCGCGTGCCGGTGCACGACGCGCTGCGCCAACTCTTCTTCGTCAACGAGTATCCCATATTCGACGTCGTCCCCGCTCGATACCTTGCTCGACAGCGGCCCATGCCGGTCGGAGGAGGAGCGACCGCTGAGGCGCAGCAGGTGCCAACCCCCCTTGACGAGGGGGCCGACCCGACCTCGCTGTCGTGCATGCACTTCCCGCTGATCACCGACGCCCAGCGATCGGCCATCCGAGAGTCGTTTCGCAAGCGCCCGCGCGAGGGCTTTGAAGGGTCGGCTGGCGGCGGCGGTGGACCCAGTGCCTTCCGCCGGGACGGGCCCCTTCCCCCGCCGCGCACCTTTGATGACCTGGACCCCGAGCAACGCGCCAAGATGGGCCGCATCCCGTGCCGCAGCTTCACCCAGCGATCGACGTGCATCCGGGGCGACACGTGTCCCTACATGCACTGCAAGTCGAGCGAGGTGCCACTGTGCCGCACTTTTGCAAAGAGCGGCCAGTGCGAGCACACCGGGAGATGCTCCTTTCGCCACGTCATGCTGGACTCGGACGCCGCCGTGCCGTCGTATCCCCATCGTCCGACCCAGAGCGAGCGAGGCGGCCGCGGTGGATATCGGGGAGGTGGCCCACCATCGCGAGATCGCGGCGGCTACAGCGCGCACGCTCACTGATGTGAGAGAGTGCCGTGGATGACTCTAACACATTCATCGTGTTGATCGGTTAACGGTAGGGGCTAACCGCCCCGTTGGTTACTCCTTCCGTCAGCGATTGCACATCGCTCACGATAACGAAGAGTCGCACGGGACGTGTTTCGTTGCCGCGAATGACAACGTTGCTCCAAAAAAGAAGAACCGTTTGTTCGTTCCCTCCCAGAAAAAATGTTCGCGAATCCAGCGCCGCCGATTATCGTTTCGCTCGGCCTTCTGAACCAGAAGAACAAGAAGGATCTGCCGCCGCCGCCTTCCGGCTTGCCGCCGATCGACCCACAGAGGTTCGTGAAACTGGTCTCGCAGGACGGGCATGTCTTCGTAGTCGACCGCGAGTGCGCGAAGGTCTCCCGCGTGCTCAAGAACCTCCTCGCGACGACGGCGACACCTGGTGGCACGACTGCGCCCATGGGCGCCACGCAACCCGTGATGGTCGACGAGGCCCCCCCGATGGGAGCCACCACGGAACCGGCTCGTGGCCAGCCGGCGGATGCAGCCGCGGTCGCGGCAGCGGTAGTGCTACCGCCGCCCATCGCGTCCCTCCCCACGATTAGATTCACCGTCTCGGCACGGCTGCTCGAGAAGGCCATTCAGTACTTCTACTACAAGAACAGGTACGACGGCGATCCGGACCACCGGCCTGGGTTCCATGTGCCGCCCGACATGGCGCTGGACCTCATCCACGTGGCCAACCAGTTGCAGTGCTGAACGACCACACGACGACCATGTTCCCATTCCCCTTGCCCTCCGGCGTTGATGTACCCGCCACCCCAAGTTATGTCACTTCCCATCCGATCTGAAGGCTGGAGCGAAGTCAAAAATGGGGATGGCGCAACATTTTTTTTAGCGTTCGGGACGCATCTCACTGTGCTGGTAGGACCTCCCCTGTCCCACACGCGGCGAGATGTGCTGTTCGAGGGCGTACCGGCCGCTCTTCAACGTCATCAACGCGTTGTTCGTGTTGGCCGGTGCCGCCGTGGTGCTGCTGGTCACCGTGGTCCCAGGGCACGACGACGGCAGCGAACCGTTTCTCACGCCCCTGGTGTACGTACACTGCCCGCAGTGCAGTTTGATCTTCGCCGTGGCGATCGGCGTGGGCGGCTTCATCGCCGCTTTGGGACTGGTGGGCGCTTGCGCCGCCGTCATGCGGTCGAAGTTGATGATGATTGTTTACAAGCTGCTCGTGTTCCTCTTGTTCCTCGTTTCGTGCGCGTACATCGTGCTCGTCGTCCTGCTGCGCGTCGGCGTCTTTGACACAGTTCTGTCCAAAGGGTGGAACGCCGCGGCGTCGGCGTCGCCGTCGACGGTATGCAACTTTATGGCGGCCTTTGAGTGCAATGGTTGGTTCACTCCAGTGTGCAGCGTCACGGCCACCCCGGACCCCTTCAGTGGCAACCAGTCCGCAGCGTGCGCCCCGCCGCTGACTGCCTGCGGTCAGGCCAACGCAATCAGCCGAACCAACCGCACCTGCGCCGAGGGCGGCTCCGCGGGCGTGCGACAGCACTTCGCCCTCCTGCTTACCATCGGTGGGGCCCTGGTGGCCTGCTGCGTCGTGCTCAACTTCATCGCCTTCTGCGTCAAGAGAGGCTACGGCTACCTAGACGAAAGCGATGACGACACCGCGGGCACCGAAGGGACGGAACTAAAGCGCTACTACCGCATTCAGGCCCGCTGACCTATTATTATGCCGCGTGCGTCCCTGACGTGGGCGGAGGGAAGTGTCCCCCTTTCCATATGTTGCGTCCCCCTTTCTCTCGTTGCTCCTTCACAAGTCGTTGTCAGTGGCCCTTCACAGTTATGCTTACGCGTTTGCTGACCGGGCAGCCACCAGAAATCGGAGGGAATTCCGTCGAAAGCTTGGGTTGCTTTGTTTCCCATTTGATCAAGACTCTGCACTGCTGAAGAGTCGAGACGAGAGCCCTTATGTCTCACGAGGGCGAGCACGTCTTCTTCAAACACCCAAAACATTCCTGGGTCGTAGGCACCGTCGCCGTCGCTGCAAAGGGCACTGGTAAAGAGGCGACCGCGTCCTGCAAGTCAAACGACCCCTTACGCGGCACCGTCGGCGAGATCATCGAAAAGCTAAAACCCGACACCGAGGTGACCAGCTGCCGCGAGGATTTGCTCGACGAAGTGCCGGATGACCTCCTCAGCCTGACGGTGCTGCACGACGCGACGCTGCTACGCTGCCTCTACAGCCGCTACATGAACGACATTGTCTACACCAACATCGGCGCCATCGTCGTCGCGCTCAACCCCTTCAACTTTAAGATTCCGCACTACATGGACGACATGATGCCGCGGTACCTTGCCGAGGGCGCCGTCATTGAAAAGAACCTCCCGCACTCGTGGGCGCAAGCGCACAACACGTACAACGAGATGCTCAGCGACAAGGTCAACCAGTGCGTGCTAATCTCCGGCGAGTCCGGGGCAGGAAAGACGGAGGCCACCAAGATCGTCATGAAGTACCTCGCCGCCATTTCGTGCCAAAGGGGCAGCACGGAGGAGAAAGCGGCCGGGCAAGCCGTCGGCGTCAAGCTCAACGCCTGCTCCCCGATTCTCGAAAGTTTCGGAAATGCTAAAACAGTCCGAAACGACAACAGCTCGCGATTCGGAAAGTTCATGAAAGTCAAGTTTTCGGTCACGGGCCAACTTGTAGGGGCTCACACCACGAAATACCTACTCGAAAAATCGCGCATCGTCACCGCGGCCAGAAACGAGCGCGTGTACCATGCCTTCTACATGACGCCTCGCGGCCACCTCGCGTCACGCATGGGCCTCGACCCGATCGCGAACTACAAAAGCGTGTCGAGCGGCCATTGTCTCGACAATCCGGAGTTCAACAGCGCGGAAGACTTCTCTGAAGTGTGCAAAGCCATGTTAAACATCGGGATGAAGGAGACGGAGGTCACTTCCATCTGGTATTGCGTCGGCGGTATCCTGTCGCTCCTCAACGTGACCTTCAGCTCCGACGGCGGTGAGGGCAGCGTCGTCGACGGTGCCACTCGCGGGTACCTCAACAAGGCCAACGAACTACTGAAAATTGATGGCAAGCTGTTCGAAATGGAGCTGGTCACCACCACGCTCGTGATCCAGGGCGAGGCGACAAAAAAGATGCTGCGGCCCGCGCTGGCGGTGGACATCCGCGACGCCACGGCCAAGGCGCTTTACAACGGTATGTTCGGTTGGCTGGTCGAAAAGTCGAATGAGCTCTGCGACGTGTCCTCGGGCGCCGGGCAGTGGATCGGGCTGCTGGACATTTTCGGCTTTGAGGACTTTGAGAAGAACTCCTTCGAGCAGCTGTGCATCAACTTAGCCAACGAGACCCTCCAGAACCACTACAATGCATTCATCTTCACGCGGGATATGGAGGAGTGCCGCGCGGAGGGCATCGACGTGACGGAAGTCAAGTGCCCGGACAACGCGCCGTGCCTGAAGCTGATCACGGACAAGGGGGGCATTCTCGCCTTGCTGGACGAAGAGTGCACGTTGGGCAAAGGGACGGACTTATCCTTCCTCGAAAAGGTGGACCAGGCCAACGGCAAGCATCCGTTCTTTGAGAAGAAGAAAACGAGCAAGGACACATTCATTATTCACCATTACGCCGCCAGCGTCGTTTACGATGTCGTCAACTGGTTGGAGAAGAACCGCGACACGCTGAAGGATGCTATGAAACTCATCGTCCGAGCATCGTCCGACGACCTGGTGAAGACGTTCCTCGAGGCGCCGGTGCCGCCGGATCAGAAGAAAGGGCGCGGCGTCACTGTGGGCGGCTTCTTCAAGGACCAGGTGATGCTGCTCATGGAGGTCATCACGTCCACGAGCCCCCATTGGATCCGATGCGTCAAGCCGCACCCCGCGAAGAAGCCGAAGCTGTTTGATGGCATTTCAACGATGAATCAACTGGAGTCCTCCGGCGTGCTGGGCACCGTCAAGATCCGCAAGGCGGGCTACCCTATTCGAAACACCTTCGACAAATTCAACATCCGCTACAAGATCATCGTCGGCGACGTCGCGACGAAGAAGTCAGGCCGCGATCTGTCGGACGCGATCTTGATGAACGTGAACATGAAGGATAAGGCCTTCGCGCAGCTCGGCAAGACCAAAGTGTTCATGAAGAGCGAAGCCTTCCCCCTCATCGAGCGCAAACGAAACGAGTTCCTGCAAAAACACGTGCTCAAGCTGCAAAAGACGGGCCGAGGGTTAGGCAGCCGCATCCGCAGCTGCAAGGACCGGTGCGTTGTCATCCAACGCAAATTCGCGGCGCTGCTCGTCGAGGAATATCGAGCGTATCTGAGACGGAGCAAAGAAATCAGAGAGCTGCGCGCCCGCCTCCGGCGCGAAGCAGAGGAAAAGTTTCGCGCCCTCAGACTCGAGGTCGACATGGAGTCGGCGAAGGAGCGCACGAAGTGCTACGACGAATTCCTCGCCGCCGCGGAGGTCATGAAGCGGCAGTTTGACGCGCAACTGGCGGCCGAAAAGGCGCGTATGGAGGCGACGCGGGCGGTGCGCGAGGCCTTCATGAGACAGGAGTACTTGGCCCGCATGCGCACCTTTGAGGAGTTCTGTGCCCAGTCGCAGTCCCTCTTGGATTTGTACAATCAAGAAATCAACGTGTTCTTCGAGTTAGAAATGCAGTTTTTAGAGGTCCGGGTCGATCGCGTGCGCGCCACCATCGTTGCGCAGGAGGGCACGGAGCGCGAGGCCCTCATGCGGCACTTCCTGACCGTCAGCGGGGCGGCTCGGCTCGAAATCACTGTCTCCACGGCGATCGCCGCCGGTCAGCGCCTCGAAGCCATTGAGGCATTGTCGCGCAGGGAGCAGTACGAGCGCATTTCGATGCTCAAGCGGAACCTGGTGGTGCGGGGCCACTACATGGCAGAAGTGCAGAAGAGTCGTCAACAGGCGCTCGCCGTCGAACGGGAACGGGACCTGTTCTTCCGCCATCGCGACCGGCAGTTGTTTCAGTTGGAGCAGCTACGGCGGGACGAAGTGTACCGCCTGCAGGCGGTCGCCGTCTCCAACGCGCCGGCGCCGCAAGTTGCCGACCACGACTGGGACCGGCTGATGTCGCAAGACGCGTCCTTCCAGCGTCGCGGGCTGGCCATGCCCCCGCCGCGTTTTTCGCCCAAGTTTGGTTCTCCGAGCGGAGCCGACCGATCCCTTGCTGCCCCCGGGATGACGAGCCCCGCCTCGGCGGTTCGCGGCGCTTTGCCCCCTGGGTCGCCGCCATCCCCAGGTGGCCCGCACGTCGGTATCTACGGATCTCGTGAGGCCGTCACCGCCGCGGCGGCGTCCTTCACCGTGCGGCCCGCCGCCTCCCCCGGATTGGCAACCACCGTCCCGAGCGGATTACCGTTTGCACTATCACCTCCCTCCGCCGCCGCTTCTCCAAACTATGTGGCCGGCAGCCGCGTGGACCCTCAGCCTCCACAGCCACCGTATCGAGGCTACCTGTAGCCACCGTGCGACGGCGACGGCGATGCGACGGGGACATGCTCGGAATGTTTGTATGATTGATAACATTTTCGAGTGCGTTTCCCGACGGACCGTTTTGGGCGCCAACGAATGGGTGGTACTTCCCATCCCCCTTTCGGCCACGAAGGCCTACGTACCAAAGTAACCCTAACTACTTACCAACCCGTATAATCCTTTGTCGGTTCACTCCAACATGGCATCCTCGGTGGCAACGGCCGCAGGCCAGCAACAGGCGTCCGCCGCCGGCATGCGAGGAGGACGGTGGTTTCGACGGCTACTGGTGGCGGCTACGGGCACCACCATCGGCGGGGCCGCGATCGTCCTCAGCGTGCCGTCGCTGACGTCGCCCTCTCTCGAACCGCCGTTCGGACGGAATCGCTTGAAGCATTTGTATCGCGCGCTCGGCAGCGACCTGATCAAGGACTCTGCACTCGACGCGACCGCCAACGAATTGGCCGCTACGAACGAGTCGAAGCGTGCGGTGGGGCCCCACTCCCCCTCAGCGGGAGGTACCCAACCCCCGCTGATCCCCTCGCGAGAGGCCGCGTGGAGCCGCCTGGCGACGCACGGCACGAGCGACAAGCCGCTCGACATCCTGATCATCGGCGGAGGGGCCAGCGGCAGCGGCACGGCGGTGGAGGCGGCAAGTCGCGGCATGTCGACCGCTCTTCTAGAAATGGGCGACTTCGCGTGTGGCACGAGCTGCCGGTCCACCAAGTTGGTTCACGGGGGTGTGCGATACCTGGAAAAGGCGGTGTTCCAGGCGGACGCCGCCCAGCTCAAACTGGTTTACGAGGCCCTCCAGGAACGCGGCACGATGCTGCTGCAGGCGCCCCATCTGTGCCGCGCATTGCCGACGCTCGTTCCCTGTTACTCATACTTCGACGTCGCGCTGTTGTGGTGCGGCATGAAGATGTATGACCTCATCGCGGCTGTCGGCCGTGGCAGCATCGGCTCGTCGCGCGTGCTGTGGCCTTCCCAGGCGCTCGAGGCGTGCCCTACCCTCGAGCAAGTGCGTCGTTCGGACGGCGCGCCACTCACGGCGGCGGTCATGTACTACGACGGCCAGTTCGACGACAGCCGTTTTAACGTCTCGGCGGCACTGTCCGCGGCGGCACTGGGCGCCATCGTTTTGAACCACGCCAAGGTAACGGGCATTACAACGGTGCCCGATACGACGGAAGGCACGCGACACAAACAGCGCGCGGTGGGCGTCACGGTGGTGGATACACTGACGGGCACCGCCAAGACCGTCTTCGCGCGTTCCATCATCAACGCGGGCGGCCCGCTCAGCGACGAGGTCACCCGCTTGGCCCGGCCCGACGCGCCCCGCCGCATCGTGCCAAGCGCCGGCGTCCACGTGGTGGTGCCAGGATCGCACATGAAGCAATGCGCCGTGCTAGTTCCGAAGACGCCGGACGGCCGCGTGCTGTTTGCCATCCCGTGGCTGGGCAGCACGATCCTCGGCACCACGGACACACCAAGTGAGGCGGTCGCCGATCCCGTCGCCCACGAGCGGGACGTCGAATTTATCTTGGCGACCGCTCGGCCGTACTTCTCCGTTCCCCTTGAACGTAAGGACGTGATGTCGACGTGGTGCGGGATACGCCCTCTGGCCAGAGATCCCTCTACCACGGACAGCTCTTCGACGCAAAATCTGGTCAGGGAGCACAGCGTTGCGGAGGATCCAGTCATCAAAAACCTTGTTTCCGTCACGGGAGGGAAGTGGACGACGTACCGCAAGATCGGCGAGGACGTTGTGCAGCACGCCGTGCAAACCAACAAGGATCTCGTCCATCCCTTCGCAAGTGTTCGCAGCGTGACGGCGTACCTTCCGCTGGTGGGCCACAGCACGAGTTCGCACCTGACTAACGACGTGAGCCGCTACGCGCGTGAAGCCGGTGTTTTGGAATGGCTCGACGACACCGTGCTGGAGCACCTCGCGGCTTCTTATGGCAGCCGGGCGAAAGGCGTGATTGACATTCTGGCCGCCGACAAAGCGCTGCTCAGATGGCGAGCCCAGCGCCTGTGCCCTCGACTCCCGGTCATCGAAGCAGAAGTCATCTTCGCCGCACGGCACGAAATGTGTGAAACCGTCGCGGATTTTGTCTCGCGGCGAAGCCGCATAAGCTTTCTAGACGCGCGAGCGGCGTGGTGCTGCTCGCCAAGAGTCGCCGCGATCCTCGCGAACGAAAAGCAGTGGTCCGCAGACCGCCTGAAATCCGAGGTGATCGACGCGGAGAAGCATCTGGCTTGTTTCTTTTCCGCGGAAGAGGCAAAACCAACCCCAACCGGTGGCGTCGTCGCAGCCTACGTCGATGCCACCGTCACCCCGCCTCGGGCGTGGTGGCGGCGGTTGCTGATGCTGTGACGAACCGACTACGGCTGGTGGGCATTGGACTCGGGGAAGGGACGACCATCAGAAAGATAACTCGGCGGCTAACGTGCTCCCTCCCTTTACACTTTCTTTTGTTCGATTTCATGGTAGTCGATCGGATGCGCTCGCGTCGGGTTTGTTTGGCTCTCTCCGGGCAGCAACGATCCAAGGGTGAGGGCCGTCTCTCAGGGCATATGCCCCCTCCGTGAGCACATCACTTCCCCCCATGAACGTCGCGTTGTTCTTAGCGGCACGAGCCCCAGAGCTCCGCGCGTTTCTCGACGCCCTCGGCGGTGAGCCAACGGTCGCAAAGAAGGCTTTCTTCCGGCGACAGTCGGCGGCAAATCGGCCGCCGACCGGCAAAACGTCGTTTCGTCGTGAACGTCGGAAATGTTTCACTCCGCTGCAGAAGCGGCGCTGCCGGAGTTTGCATCCGCGCTGGCGACGGCAGAGGCGATGGCGACTGATGAGGCGCCGACGCGCGCGATCCTCGTCGCTGGCCGCGGCATCCGCACCCTCTCGTCAGCGTGTTTTCGGCAATGTCATTCGGTCGGCACCGTGGCGGGTGACGCGGCTCGAGGAGAGCTTAAAAGGAGGGCGACTACGCCAACTGTTCCGACGGATCACCGGTAAAGAAACGCCCAGCGACGTGGCCGCGTGCCACTTGACCCCCCACGCCGCCTCCTGCTTCGGAGCCACGATTCGAGCTCGTTGCGGTTCGGCGGGGTGGTGCGGACTGGACGCCGAGCAGAGGGTTGCCTGGCTGGCGGAGTGTGTCGCTGAAGGCGTCCGTGCCGACCTAGGACAGGGCGGCTGCCTGGTGAGGGTTCGCAGACTGTTGGTTTCCGACGCCCCTCGGCCATCCGCCGACAGCAAGCGGCTCCGTCCTCACCTTGTCGGCTCCCTCGCACTGACGCGAGCGGTTGTGAAGAACATCGACGATCGTGACTCCGGAGGCGATCATCAACCGGCGGTGGTTCCCGTCGAAGTTTTACTATTTCGGAACTTCAACTCGTGCGCCATCGACGCGTTGGCTTGTCAGGAGGACACGTTTTCGGTCCTGTTCGCGCAACCGGCCACTGGCGACCGCGAAAGCAGTCGTCATCGGGCCTTTGCAGATTGGGTGCAAAAGATAGTGTGGACGATTCCCGATGGACCCGCGAGTGGTCCTGACGGTGGGGCCTCCTCCACCAGCTCGCCTGCTGGTGCATCCTCCTCGTGGGATGTGGGCGCCGTGTCTGAATACCATTTGTTGGAGTTGATGGGGTCCTCGCCCTCGGCAACGGCTGCCGCGGCCACGATGTGCGCCGCAACCTGGGGGCCCACGACGCTCGTTTGCCCCTGGGATCGCTTTGCTGAAACGCGTCGTCACGGGGACCGCGCCGCATCCACATGCTGGATGGCGAACGGCAGCGTCGACTGCGGTGATGAAGCGACGGCACCGATAGAAACACCCGAAGCAATGGGCCGCCACAGCCGACCCACCGCCCCACTCGTCGCCATGTCCCCTGGGGCGCAGCGGTCCTGGTTGCGACAGCAGCTCTTGATGCCGACGTGGCCTCAGGACTACCGCCGTCCACCGGGGTCGAAGCAAGGGGATGATGTCGCCCCGGAGCACACACCTGCGCTCGGCCGGGTTCGGGCATGGCAGTGGTGTTGGTCCACTGGCGGCGACGACGAGGCACCCGCTGACATCGCGGTCACCACCAAATTGCGATCGGCGTTGCTTCGTGGGGCGCCCACATCATTTGGGAACACAGTGGGACCGAGGCCACTCCCACCTCGCTCCTTGCAGGAGGAGCCCAATGGCGGCTGGCACCGCGCCGCGTTTGAGCACCTGGCACCGTTGTTCTAAAATGTTTACCCTTTGCTGTCTCTGTTTTTTGCGCAAACGTTCCCTCAACCGAAGTGAAGTTGAAATCACCGCTGCGTGTTGTCGAATCTGTCTCTTCCAACGCAGATACAGCGTTTGGCGTGAGAGCCGACTTCTCCTTTTTTTCCCCCCTCCCGCTCGCCGCAGTTGCCCCTCGGTCGCCTCGCTGACGACATGGCGAACGCTGCGGCCGCCGCTCTCTTTCCCAACAACATTCCCGATCCCGTAGGTTGCCTCGATGCCCATGGCAAGCCGATCTTTGACGCCACGTTCTCGCATCGGTACCGCGTGTCCGAGAAGGACATGACCGACGCGCAGAAAATGGCGTGGCGCACCTACCAGCTGTACCGCCTGACCATGAAGGTGGAGCGCCGCGACTCCGTCTACCAGGCGATGATGAGTTCCGACTACAGTAACTTCAACAGCGTCCACCACTGGCTCGGCACGCCGTATCCGATCATCGAGCCGCACCCATTTATTTTAGAAGCGTTCAGTGGCATTCGCTGGTACGAGCACGCCATTTCCCTGTCCGTCGGGTATGTGTTCTTCCAGGTGATCCGACTGAAGCCCAACTACAAATACACCACGTTGAACCCCTCGGCCAACCGTGCCGCCATGCTCATGCTGATGGGCATGAACGAGTTCCTGTGGGCCCACCGCAGCGTCGCGCGGCTTCAGGGTAAGATGGAGAACCATCACGAGTGCATGAAGTACGGCGTGATGGAGACCCCCGACCGCTTGCAAAAGAAGGCCGAGAACTGGGCCAAGTACAAGGCCTATAAGGATGAGTGGACGCAGCGGTGGGACTACTACGTCTGGGGTATGAGACCTGGCGAGCGATACACCTTCTTCTCCCAGTGCCAGTGGGCGCCACGCGGGACCTACTACTGCACGAAGACGGACTACCCGCAGCGCATCAATCCATTTTTGCTGTCCACGCGGCCGATCAACAAGTGGCGCATGGAGACGGCCATCGGGTACTACTACGCACCGGGTGCGGACACGTCGCTGGAGCGCACGAAGCCCGAAATCAACTACTTGTACAAGGGAGGTGTTGGTTGAGCCACCTGCGACTGCCGCCTTATGATGAGCTTTGTTCATTCC
>ERZ1292630.1520-Hain-H41-02um-R3-1520-length-22823-cov-5_pt1 | contig 22823 bp, 15 predicted proteins | sample MGYA00564408_ERZ1292630 | MGnify/ENA primary metagenome ERZ1292630 (study PRJEB36523, sample SAMEA6512641) | groundwater metagenome | collected 2019-01-08 | study: AquaDiva: Metagenomics assemblies of 32 groundwater samples
TGAAACTTTTACAAAAATTCTCCCATACCATTTAGATTTATAATCCAACATATTAAAAAAAGTTCCCCATCCAGCATCTAAAATAGATTTATTTAAACCCCCTTTTAGCTTTAGCTTTGTTTTGTTTAAATCCTGTTCCAGATTCATTTGGTTGTGCTTTTAGTTTTCTTACTAGATTTTTAATTTGTAAATCTTCAACTACTATAACTTGGTTCTAGTTTATTAGTTTTATTGATACTTTAGGATTCAGAATTAAATAACTTCCGTAAGTTTATTAATACACTCATATTACATTAATGACAGGCGTAAAGCACTGTCAGTACTGTAATATTCGTTATCCTGAATAAATATTAAAGAAACTAAACAAAAACTTATCTGGATAGGCGTAAAGCACGATCCAGACAAGTTTTTGTGATTTATTAAAATTATTTCTAATTTAAATATTATTTTTTTCTTAGTTCAAGAAGTTATTTAATTTACGATCCTTATTTATCTATAACACAATTTGGATAATCAGTTTTATCATTAGGGTTTTCAGAATTTGTTTCTTTTGAAGGACCACCAGAGGAAAAATAACGTGTTAGTGTCCATCCAGATTGGCTACCAGTTACGGTTGATTGAGATCTTTCCCAAATAACATAACCAAATTTTGTATCCCATTCATTTACAGCTTTTAAATTTGCTCCATTTACAGAAGGATTTGAGCTAGGTAAGTTAAAACTACATGGCTTATGAGTTAAACCAGAATCAATGTTTACACCACTATTACCTACAACATATTGAATAGGACGAATCCATGTATTTGAACTTGAACCAGTAGTATAAAATCTTATAGATTGGAGCATATGAATATGACCAGCTATTATTGCCTTTAATGAACAAGGTAAAGAATCAGTTTTCCAACAATCTGTATTTGGTATGTAATCAGATGGGGGATCATTAATTTCTCTAGAAACACCTTTATTTGTATTAGTTTGAATAGATAATTCTGAGATTGCTGTAGTCAAATCTTTTTGCATGTTAGATTCAACCGCTTTAGGTGTTTTTCCACTCTCATCAGTATGAACTCCCCAAAGAGGTTTATGTGTTACCCACCATGATGAAGTAACATCATTTGATAAATTAAGCATTGTTTTAAAATTATCAACCTGAATATTAGAACTATTATCTTCTGAAGAGTCCATCATTATAAATCTATGTCCCAAAGTACTTGGAGAAGTTGTTCTTACCTTAACATCAAAATACCATGGTGGTAAATTACTGTAGTTATTTGATGAACAACTTATCGAATCTGAAATTGTTCTATTTTGTAAAAAATAAAACCAACCTGTACCCCATGGAGCTTTTTTAGAGCTAGTATCTTCATAATTACAAGTTTCATGATTACCTCTAGAAGGTACCAAAGGAGCTTTAAGTAATAAAGATTGAACTGGATAAAAGAATTCTTGATACCAATATTTCCATTGGTCTGAACTACCTTTATTGCTATAACGATAATCTCCAGTGTGAATTACTAAATCTGGATTTTTATTTGCTGCATCTACTGAAAGTGAACGAGCTGGCCAATCTGAATCTTTATTGCAACTTTGATCATCATTATCACGGCATCCAGAATCACCAAATCCTGCAATTTTTATTGTTCCATTATTTTTTCTACCTACACTGTAAAGTGTTGGGAATGATGCTTTTGGAGCTGTTCCTGAAGAAGACCATAAATTAACATCTTTATTACTTTTTTGAAGTATTGCAGAAGTCCATGAAGGATCAAAACTTGTTTCACAAACAGTAATAGGAAATTTGCTTGAATCTGAATCTGTTGATTTGGCAGGATAACTACGAGCATAAAAATTTCCTGTAAATACATTCGCATAACTTCCACCAACTTTAGAAAGAGTATAATCACCGCAATTTTTGTTTGCCCCCTGAATAATAAATCGGCCAACTCCTGCTAATTCAGTATTGCTTGAATCGTTGCCAATAATTTGTGTCCAAATAGCCATTACAGAGCCATTTGGAGCATTATTAGGATCTGGGCTTAGACCTATTCCAGCCATACTTTCAGTTGTAAAACAAAACGAAAATAATAGCATTAAAATGCTACAATCTAATAATTTTATTGATTTTAAGTCTTTCAATATTAAACATCCTTTACTTAAATTAGTATAATTGACGTTCACTTAGGACAGAGTCACCAAGGATTCTTGAAGCACACCTAACCTAATGATTTTTGTGTTTAACTTCAGGAGTTCCGCCCAAACTCCATTTTTTTTGAATATTTATTATATTAATTTTATTTTTGAATATATATAAAGTACATAAGAAAATTTAAATTCATAAAAAAAAAATCTTTTAACTATAATACACTCTCATTATAATAGTAATGGTAGGTAAAGCCATACTATTTACATATTTTGTATCTACAATAAATATACATTATTTATAATATAACATAAAAAATATTAATTTTATGTAGGAATTAAAATATTATTTTCAATAAAAAAAGAACAGTTTTCACTGTTCTTTAATTTAAAAAAGAAAACTATCTTGCGTTAGCTAATTCAACGATTTCTTTAACAGCATCATCCATAGAGCTTCCTACTTTATATCCAGCATTAGAAAGCATTTCTCTTGCAATTTCTTCATTTGTTCCTGTAAGTCTAATTACAACAGGAATATCAATTTTCATTCTTTCAAAAGCAGTTAATAAACCTTTTGCAACATCATCACATCTTGTTATTCCACCAAAAATATTAAATAAAATACCTTTTAGTGGTTTAGACATTAATATTTTCATTGCTGAAACAACTTTATCAGGGTTTGAAGAACCACCAATATCAAGGAAGTTAGCAGGTTTACCACCATTATATTTAACTACATCCATTGTTGCCATAGCTAAACCAGCTCCATTAACAACACAACCAATATCGCCTTCTAATTCAACATAACTTAAACCAGATTTTTTAGCTTCTTCTTCTAACATATCTTGAGCAGTAAGATCTTTCATTGCTTCCCATTCTGGGTGTCTGAATTCTGCGTTATCATCCATATCAACTTTTGCATCAGCTGCAATTAATTCACCTTGAGGTGTAACAACTAAAGGATTTATTTCTGCAAGAGTACAATCATTTTCCATAAAACATTTAAACAATTTTTTAATCATATCAAACGCTTGTGGTCTTAATGCAGCAGGAAACCCTGTTCCAAAAACTATTTGTCTTACATGATGATCTTGTAAACCTACTGATGGATCAACAGTTACTTTTATTATTGCTTCAGGATGTTTTTCAGCAACTTCTTCTATATCAACTCCACCCATAGCACTAGACATAAAGGTTATACCTCTATTTCCACGATCTTGTATAACACTTAAATAATATTCTTTTTCAATATCAATAGCTGTTTTAACTAACACTTTTTTTACAGTAAGGCCTTTTATATCCATACCAAGTATTTTTTTTGCTGTTTCAAGAGCTTCTGGTTTTTTTACTACTTTAACGCCACCAGCTTTACCTCTTCCACCAACATGAACTTGAGCTTTAACAACAATTAAGTCGCCTAGATCGCCAAGACCTTTTTCAACTTCTTCAATTGTTGATGCTACAAATCCGCTTCCTGTCGGAATACCATATTTTGCAAAAAGTTCTGCACCTTGATATTCATGTAATTTCATTTTCAATTCTCCATAAACAAAAAATTATAATATTGGTAACTCTATATCTGGCATATCTTCGCAAAGCTCTAATAAAACACCAGATGTAGATTTTGGATGAACAAAAGCTATTTTTTTATTACCAGCCCCTGTTTTTGGTTCTTTATCGATAAGTTTTATATCTTTTTCATCAAGTTTAGAAATGTGTTCTTCAATATTTTCAACTTTTATTGCAATATGATGAAGACCTTCTCCTCTTTTTTCAATGAATTTAGCTATAGGGCTATCAGTTTCGGTTGCTTCTAAAAGCTCTATATGAGTTGAACCTAATAATAAAAAAGCTGTTTTAACTTTTTGCTCTTTTACAATTTCAATTCCTTCTAAATTTAAACCCAAAGCATCACTATAAAACTTTAAAGATTCCTCTATATTTTTTACAGCTATTCCTATATGATCAAGTTTCATTGATGTTATCTCATTTTTTTCTTCCATATTATTTAAGAAAAAAACATCTACAAATAATAAATTATGTCTTTAGAATTATAACTTATCAAGAGTGAACAAGGTAGTATTGTATTTAAAAATTATGAATTATAAATAGTGAAAAGTAAAAAGTGGTGAGTAACAAGAAAAAATCTATATACTCTTATCTTTTCACTTCTTACTTCTCACTTTTTACTATTATTATCTAACAAGTACTTAATCTCATAATACCAGTTTATTATTGAATCATTTTTTCCATAAAAAAAATATTTAAACACTTTTTCAACAGGATGTGCTACTATTTCTATAATTTCAGGATCTTTAATTGAAAAACCAACTCCTAGTTTACCTATTTCATTTTTTTTATCATGAAAAACTTCTCCTTTTAAATGCTCACACATTAAATTTACAATATATAAAGCAAAAAAAACTAATGAGTAATGAGGAAAATAATCAACATCGGTTTCGTAAATTGATTCATAGTCATCAATTTTTCTAAAATAAGTTGAAATTATTTTTTCTATATTCTTTAAATCTTCAGCAGGATTATTTTTTAAATCTATATTAAAATGTTTTGTTAAAAGCTCTTTAAATTTATTTGAAATATATTTAACTGTTTCAATATCTTCATAAGCTTTAAAATTTTTTATGCAATCAAATTCAAAAAAGGATTCTTTACTATTTCGACTTAAATATTTTAATAAATCAGGTAAAGGATAAAAAGAATAAAAATATAAATACGAAGAATCATCTGTTTTTGTAAAAGAATTTAATATTTTTGATATATTATCGTCATTCCAGTTAATATTAGTTACAAAAAAAGTATATTTTCTATTTTCTTCGTAAACATTAAATATTTTAGCAATGTCTTTGCATAAAACAATTTCATTAAGTAAATCTGGTTCACGAACATTTATATTATTTTTTTTAAACTCATTTAAAACATAAGAGTAAATAGATTCAAGTGAATTATTTTCTAATATCTCTATTTTAGGAAAATTTAACATATTTATATCTATTTATTTCCATCTTGAAGCAAAAGATCCTTCTTTTTTACTTTTACCTTTTTCATCTAGCATAATCTTAATAAGTAATGTTTGCCCATCTTCTAAGAAAAAAGTTTTACTTCCATTTGGATCTTTTTCTACAGAGTGAATAGGTATTGTTTTACCATTTACGCTAACAATTTCGGTAGATTTTTGAATTACAAAGGGTGTAAGGGTTTTAACATCATCTCCAAAATAAGTATTACCTTTTTGAGTTTGAACCCCAAAATACACAATTCTATTACATTGAGTTATTATTTTTTCCATACTCTATTTCCTAAATACTTTTAAATAATTCTAAAGTTTTCTATAAATTTATTTAACCATAATTTTAAAGTAATAAAAAATATTTTTTTGTAAAACTTTAAGTTCTAATAAAACTCTGTTAATTCTTTATTATGTTGCTTCAATAAAACAACTAAAAATAGTATTATCTATTGTAATGTAGTTAATTTATTTCGAGAGGTAATTAAAATGTCATCAGGACAAGTGATTCAATCAAGAGGAGCCGAAGTTAGAGCAGCTGGCGAATTAAATGTTTTAAAAAATGAAAGTAACAAAAGAGTAAAAGCTGAAAGCACATTAGGTGCAGCAAGAGTTCAAGAAAAAGATGCAAGATCTGGAGAAGCTGATGGATCAAAGAAAAAATATATTGATTCTTGGTATCAAAAACAATCTGCAGATTTAGCTCTTGAAGCAGCTAAAGACGCTAAAATGGCAGCTATTTTTGGAGCTATAAGCTCTATTGCAGGTAGTGTTGGTTCTGCGGCTAGTAGTAAAGAAGGATTCGATTTTGGTAACACCTTTTCAATAGTAGCAACATCATTTTCTGCTTTTATGAGTGTAGCAGGAGCATTCCTAGCAGCACAAGGAGCTAAAGCTGAAGCTCAAATGATAGGTAAACTATTTGGTCAAATGTCTGCTGAAGGCGCTGAAGATGATAAAAATATGAAAGCCCTTGATGGAAACGCAACAAGATAATTATATTGTTTGTTAAAGGTAAATAAGCCATGGGAAGTATACAAGCACTTAGATCAGAAGCTTTAGCAGCAAGATCTAGAGATGACACTGAATTACAAGTATCTAGTTACCTAGGTGGTGTAAATAAGAGTTTGGGCGGACAAATTCTTAATATGATAGATCAACTTCAAGGTGTTGTTGTAGAAAGAACAAAAGCTTATAATAAAGCAAACGCTGGACTCAAACAAAAAGTTGAGAAAAAAGGCGGACTTGGAGATAACATGGTTCAGTTTAGTTTTCAAGCTATTGATAGCTATATGAAAAACTTGGCTAAAATTTATGTTATTGCTCAAGTAGCAATTAAAGTAGCTACTGGTGGATCAGTTAATGCGAATACAATTATTGGTATGGTTGCAGATGCCGTTTCAGTTATTTCAGGTATTCTTGGAAATAATGCTATGATTGATTCTATTCATTCTAATGTTAAATCTGCTGTTTACGATTATGAAAAAATGATTAGCCAATTAGGTATGATGGACAAAGTTCCGCCAGACAAAGCAGGAAATCCAGGTACAGCAAGTGCTGGGGCTGGAAGAATTCTTGATAAAAGAGATGCCTTAATGCCTAGATATAAACCAAACGATACAACATTTCTACCAGCTTCTTTATCCACAGGTGGATATGTTGGTAGTATAAGAAGAGTATAAAGGAAAAATAATATGAATTTAACACAAGCTGGTCTTTCAACATCTTTTGCACTAGATCAAGTTAATAGACAACTTTCTAATGGTGCAACATCAGGTGTATCTTATGATCCTTTATCAAAAACAAGAGTTTCTGCCCATGAAACAGACAAACAAGCTGAAGATAATGCAACTTGGTATTTTGAATATAGAGCTTTATTAAACTCTAAGTTAACTACATTAATAACTTCATTAACAAGTGCTTATACAACAGATATGGATGCTGCAATGGGTAGTCAGGATAATGGTGTTCTTTGGGGTGCAAAAGCAGCTATGCAAGGTATAACAGGAGTTAAATTAGTTGCTACAGACCCAGCCCAAATAGATCCAGGTGCAGCAAGAACTACTTATGCATATTTAAGCGGTTTTACAGCTGATGCTACGGGAGCCTCTGCATTAACAATGACTCCTGTAGGTGCATTAGATTGGAAAGGTGATTTTGTAACATCTTCGGATCAATCAGCTTCATCTAAAGCTGTTTTTAACAATACACTTGGAGTCACAAAAGGTTCTATAACTGGAACAACTACTTTTATGAGTGGTGGGGCATCGGATTTTGTTGTGGATCAATTAAGAATTAATATGGATCCATTCACACAACCCCCAGCTTCTTTATCTGCAGCAATTAATTACGCAGATACATTTGCAACATACAAAATTAATAAATTTGATAATAACAAATCAAATAAACTCAGTTCTTATGACAGGCAAACAAGTACAACAAATGACTATGCACAAAATTATAGAGGTATTGGAAATAACTTTGAATATAGTTTATATAAATTTTTTGAAAGACCAGAAAATCTTGATTTAATAAGATTTGGTTTATTTAAAGATGTATATGTTGTAGGAACATCTTCATTACCAACAGGTAGTCAAACTCAAGGCAGTCTCTCATTAGATTGGGATGCCGTAAATCAAAAAGTAGTAATAAAACAAGAACGTTATGCTTGTTTCTTCCACTCATAAAATTTAACTTCTAGGAGTAATAATATGTCAATAGGTTTTATAGGAAATAATTATCAATCTAGCGTTGATGTTAATAATAATGGTTCTAGATTAGAATTATCTTTACAAAATGTTTTAGATAGATATGATGTAAGCAGAACTGATTTAGATAGACTTGGTTCAAGTGCTTTTTATAACACTTATGACATAACTTCTAGACAACACTACAATGCATATAATGCTGAATCTGCAAGTGGTTGGGCTGAATCATGGTATTCAGAATATAGAGCGGTTCTTCAAATGAGAGCAGATTCTTTGCAAAAAAAGCTTCAAGCTTCATATAATAGGGTTTTAGAAAAATCTGTTTATACAGAATTAGAATCTAATAGAGATTCTGTTTTTGCCCCTTATGCAAATAGAACAGATTCATTAACTGCTATTAATATGACAGGACCAATTTCGGAAGTTCTTTTAAGAGATGTTGATGTTGCAACAGTAGTAGCAGATGCAACGCCTGCACCAGATCCAACAGTTTTTACAACATTAGATGCATATTTAGCAAGCTATGTTCAGCCAGCAAATCCTGGTGAGCCAGCTGAAGTTGGCCCTCCAGCTATTCCTGCTGTTCCTGCAACACCTGCAACACCAATAGATGTAACAGATCTAAGTAATCCAGCTTTGTATTCTCAAAGTAATCCTACTTTAGCACAAAGCCAATATCAAGCTTTTCATGATGCAATTACAGATGCGTACAAAGAGGCAGGAATACCACAACCACCTGTAACAACAGCAGATCAAGAGGCTTCTAAAGATATTGCAGATGTAGCAATTCAACAACTTATTGCTACAATGAAACCTGTAACACAAGATCCAGATGGAGCTGGGGGGCAGGCTCCAATTACAGTAAATGTTGCTGAAACAATAACTGCCTTTGGTGTAAAATCACCTTTACGATTAGGTGGACTCCCAACTGGTAATATACCTCAACCAACAACTTCGACAAGTCCAACAACAACATATCCAACTTGGGATACTGCACTTGATTCTGGTTTTGGTAATTTGGGAGCATCAAATACTTATGATTTTCCAGAAAATCAAATTCCTGCAAGTACATTACCAGGAGCTGCTTTTGCTGGAAATGGTTATCAAGCTAATTGGTTGGGGGGATTTTCTCTTGATGTTGAAAATTTAGCCCCTTATAGTGATCCTAAAAGATTAGCTCCTTTTAGTAATCCACCAGTTCCTAGACCAGATATTGGAACTCTTGGCTCTCCAATATCTATTGCAATACCAGCTGGTGGTGCTGTTTATCCAACTGGTACGGAAAGTGCCATTATTAATGCCCCTATGCCAGTAGCACCAGCTCCTTTAACATATTTTGATGGTGCTATTTATGCTAATTCAGGTCCGGGAAATAATGGTAATTACTTTCAAGAAAATAAGATGATCCAAACGGGAAGCACTCCTGATATTTATGAGTTTTATTTAGATGATTTAGGACCTAGTCTTACAGCAGATAGTAGTTATGACGCATCTATATCTGAACATGTAAAAAAGAGATTTGTAGGTACTGCTGGAAGTAATGGACTAGTAGGGTATAAGAATGGAGCGGCATTTACTATAAATCAACTTCCTCCTGATAACGGTATTATGTTATTCAAAACAAGATATCCTCAAAATTGGTATATTTCAGGAGATCCAAGACTTGGTATTTCAGGACAACCTGGTTTGGCACCAGACGATAGTGCAGGTTGGGTTGCAAGTACTGCTGCAAATGCACAAGATTACGTAGGTAGAGAAGTTGTTGTTCCAGTTTCTGGAGCTCTTCCAACCATACAGGGGTGGATGTCAGGAACAGGGCTTTATTCTGTAATAAGAGGGGCTTTGACAGGTGTTGTTGTAGGTATAAAAGTATCAAATTCACCTCCTGATCCAACATTAGGCTCAACAATAATTCCTGGTACTCCTGATACGTTAGGAGGGCCACCAAATCCAGGACCAGCAGCACCAGGTGGCTCATATACTTATTCCGGAGGTGGTGCAGATGATCTTTATGACCAATCTATAGGAAATGCTAAATCTACAGAAGGTGGTACAATTGCAGGTAATAAAAGTAATATAAGAGATGCTGTACCAGCATTTGGTGGAGGAAACGATCCAAACATAACAGATTTATTTGAAGGATTACCAAATGATGTAAGAGACACTTTATTAAAAGATCCTACTGTTGTTGCAGATTTACAAGGTGCTTTAAATGATATTACAAAATCTTTTGTAGGAAGACAATATGACGATATTATAAAAGGAAATGGTTATTGGGGAAAATATAACTCTGCCGATGCGGCTGCTATAATAGGTATTCAATATGGTGTTGTACCAACAGCATCACCTATACTTCCATTGGTTAATACTGAAAAATCTGTAAATAAAGCAGGTGCATCTTATACAATGGCAGGATCAAATGGTTTGGCTGGTTTAATAAGCGATAGTACATATATGGCAATGGGAATTGGACCAGATTTAAATTTGGGACATGCTTCTGCAATTAGTGAAGGTTTATTAAAATATGGAACAATTGGTTTGGGTTCTTTTGCCCTAAATATACCAATCCCAATTCCACCTCCAATAAATATAACGTTATGGGTTGGTGGTAAAACTCAAGTAACAAGAGATGTTGTAACAGAAACAATTGTTGATTTTTTCGCTAAAATAAAAACTTTGATGGTTGAAACAATGCAAACTCAAGCTTACTCAGCTTCAAGCGGTACTGTTTTTGATACTTACGCGTCAAAAGGAGAAAATCATTTTAGTAATCTTGGTTTTGTGGAAGGTTTGAGAAATGTAAATATAACTATGATGGGTGTTGAAATACCAATAGGTAAAATGGTTTCATCCTTAATAAAAGGGGATGGTTCTGGAGGAACTAGTGGTATTGCATCTCTTCCATCACCTATTGGTTTAGGAATTAGCCCTGCACTTGCTTCTGATGCTTATACAGAAACATTAAATAAAGCCAATGAAGGTGAAAGAATGTTTGAAATGAAACATGGTGTTCAAACGCCTGAAACAAGAGAAACAGATACTGGTGCTTTTTTTGCTACTCAATCGTTCTTAAGTCAATTTTCTATGCAAAATATGGAATCAAATTATTGGGTAGGAACACAACAAAATGAAGAACTAGTTGATACTGATTTTTTAAGATCATTAAGTAGTGTTGGAACTATGTTTTTAAATACACTTCAAACATTATTACAAATGATTGGAGGCTCCTCTAATGCTGGTGCTGTAGAAAAAGCTTTATCTGCGGCAAAAGATCTAGTACTTGAAAAAGATAAAATAAACTTATGGAATAATCTTTTTTTCAAAGATCAAAATACTAAAAATAAAATGAATAACGTTGTTGAGCTTGCAATTGCAAATCCAGCAGCTGCTATTAATGTATTTACAGGTGGTTTTCCTTTAGAAATACCTGTAGATCCAACAAAAGGGGTTCTTATAAATACTCCTATGGTTGGAGCATTAATAGGAGGACAAGTTAAAAAATCTGAATTTAAATCCGAAGCTTATGATTACCTAGAATCTGATCATAAACCATTTGAAGGTGATTCTGATTTTAATTATCCAGAACCCCCTACATCTATGATTGGTTCGATTCTTAGTATGACAGGCTCAGGATTAGCGGATCTTTTTAAAGGTGATGTACCACCAAATATAATGGAAGGTTATGCAGCAACAATGAGATTTACATCAAAAGATGGTAGTGGAAATCCTATTGAGCAAATGTCAATATCAGATTTTGACCCAAATCCACCTGCAGGTGATTTTGAAACACCTTATGGTATAGGGCCGAGAGCCTTAGCTGGTAGAAGTGGTGCAGCTGGTCTATGGACTGATACTCAACTAGGTGATATAAATGAAGTTTATGTTGGCTCAAGAAAAGTTGTTTTTACTGATTTGGAAAATGGATTTAATACATTTGATGCAGCCGCCCTTAAAGCTAATATGATTACTGATACAGGTTTAGCTGGAGCTTCTGCAGTAGGAGCAGATACAGTTACAGGTTCATCTACGGATAGGCAAACATTTGCGTCTGCACAAAGATATATAGGTGCAGATACTAGAGCTTACGGAAGAAGATATGATGGTGGTGAAGCTCCTAGTTTTGAATCATTCAATACAAATATTTACACGTCTGCTGGCGGAAGTTATAGATATGATAGAAAAAATGAATATTCTTTAAAGTTTACAACTAAAGCTTCAGGAAAAGCCCTAGATCTTCAAGGAGCACAAGCTTTAAATCCTTTTATTGGTGGTTTTATAAAAATGGCTGATATTGAAAAAAATAAACATGACTCAGTTCTAATGAATTACGATGATATTGACAGGGTAAACAAAATAAGATGGGATACAATAAAAGATGATTTGGGGAATGTTGTTGCATCTAATCAAGGAGTAACAGCTGCTCCAGCACTAAGAAAAACAGGTGCTACACTTGAAAATACAAAGAATATTATTGCTTATAATGCAGATGATCAACAATTTGGTGGTGCATCTGACGGAACAATGAATGAATTAAATAAAACTTTATATGAGCACATGCATTTAAGAGCAGATGGACAAAATCTGTCTTTATTTAAAGAGTATAAAGATGTATTTAATATGGGTTTCATGAAAAATATTTTTGTATCAGGACAATCATATCATCCTTCAGGTGGAGGTATTAGTTCTTCAATAGAAATTAGGTATGATCCTTTTGGTGGAGCTGGTATAGATAAAGTTCAAACTGATAGTAGAGAAAGTTATGATTCTGTATCAAATAATGTTATGTTTGATCCATATAATTCAATAACTCTTCAAAAAACAAGAGGTAAAGCAAGCGTTTATCTAAATAATTATTTTGCAAGTAAAAAAAGATCTAGTAGTAAATAGTAGGGGATAATAATATGACTTTTTCTAATGTTAATGTATTCAATAGTTCTTTTAAGGCTATAAGTGCTTCGACACCAGCTAAATCAGATTCAGCTGTGTTAAAAGGCGGAGCCTTTTCTCCAAATGCACTAGAAACTATTTCAATCATGAGAGCTTCTTTTGATGAGCAATGGGAAAATGCGTACATCATAAAATATCAGGCTTTAATGCAAAATAGATTAAATTCTTTAAAGCAAAAATTGCAAGGTGCTTATAATAATCTTGTTCAACAATCAACTTCTCAACAAATAAGAGAAAATGGTTCAACAAATGAAATATCAGCAACTACAGATGTTTATGGAAGAATGTTACCAGGAACTCAAACAGGTGTTAGTGGTGATGTTAACCAAGCTTTTAAAGGATTACAATATTATGGTGATATTACAGCTTTAAATGCAGCTGATGGAAAAGGACAATTTGATCAAAATGTTGGCTCGGGAACTGATCTAGATGGAATTCCTAGTTATTATATGCAGGGAGAAACATATAAAGTTAATGATGCTGGAGTAAAAACAACTGAACAAAAAGTTTATGAAATGAGAAAGCTTTATAATTCTGGAGCAGCTATGCAAATCTCGAATACAATGAAAGTAACTTTTAGATCAGAGGAAGTTCCTCCTAAAGCACTTGAGCCATCTATTTTTTCAATTATTAGTAAAAGTGATAATCCTTCAAATAAACCTGGAGAAAAAATATCAGAGGGTAGTACAGAGGTCAAAACAGGTGGTTTTTGGTCAACAGTAAACTATTTGTATAATTTTGCCCCTAGAGAATTAAAATACTCTTATGCAACTTCTTATAGTACAACTACAGAAGAAGCTGGAACTCGTAATGTAGGAGATGAACAAGCTACTTTATTTTCAAGAAAAATAATTGATGGTAGAGATAGCCAAAATACAACATCTGGTGATTTACATAATGATGAAGATTATAGTATAGGTGCATTAGATTCTAATGGAAATGTTTCAGATGGAAATTATCCAAAATATGGTTCTAGAATAAAATGGGCTACAAGTAATCCAGAAGATGGATATACTACAGAGAGAAATGTTCTTGCTAATATGGCATCTGGTGGAACTGATGATGATTTTATTAATAGTGATGCAATTGTTGGAGAAGGTGCTGATAATGAGTCTAAATATATTGATAATAGATTAATTGTAAGAAGAACGGTTGATAATGAAGCTTCTTTTTCTAATTTTGATGAAAATTTTAATAGTTTTGCAGATATAGTTAAAGGTAATCCAGGAGTTGCGGCAAATGGTGGTGGAAATAAACCAGCAGATCCTTGGACAGGTTGGGAACAACCGCCTTCACTTGATAATCAACCTGAAAATAAAGTTAAGATTTATGGTTCAGAAGAAGGCGGAATCACTGGTATAAACGATAGAATAGTATGGGAATATCAACATGATGGTATTGGAGCTTATGATCGTGATAGAGATGGTAGAATAAATAGAAGTGATACACATGAGGCAACAGCAGCTTTTGTAAATCATTATCAAGTAACACTTCAAACTGTTGAATTAAATACAAATCCAGATTCTTATGGAAAAGTTTTAGCTCTAGGTCATACAAGAAAAAATTCAACTAGTGTACTAGATAATCCTTATGAGTTTGTTGATGCTGATAGTAATAATCTTGATGATGAAACGGGGCAATCAGCAGCTTCAATTGATAAGTTAAATTTGGTTGCAACACAGTTACTTCGTTCTGGTGGAATTGATGCTTCAGCAGATCATGTTTTTTCTGATACAGATCCTGTTCAACTTGATGCATTAGGAAGAAAAATAATGACTCGTGTAGATGTTCAACCTGATGGTAGCGACTCTGAGAAAAATGAAAAATTACTTCTTGCAGGTTCTGGAAAACTTGCTAAAAACTTTACAGCAAAACAAGTTGAAGGTTTTCATGAAATAAATAGTTATAATGGTCAAAGTTTGGGTGCACATGGAGGTAATATACAGATATCTGCTGAAAATGCAAATTCTGAGCCAATGATTTTAGCTGAATATGAAGGTTTTAAAAGAGCTCAAATGATGAGTATTGGTTTGGCACATGATACTTACAATGACTATGGACAACAATCAAGAACACTTGACGCAGCTATTGCATTAAAAGATAAACTTGAAGCGGAAGTAAATGCTTCTAGTATGGTAGATACAGATTGGCATTATTCTGAATATAATGATGCTGCAACAGCAGGAACTCTTGATGGTATTATGTTTAGAAATATAAAACAAATTACTTATAATGATCCTGATAAGGGAGCTGGAGTACTTGATATATTTTACGATAGCAAAAAAAGAGATGATCCAAACGGAAATACATTTCAGTTTGTTGATCCAAAAACAGGTCAAGCAACCTCAGTTCAAGGTGGAACAGATGACACTTTTGATGATGTTAATGTTGGTTTCAGAAAAACTTTTACTCTTGAAAGAAAAGATTTTCAAACTCTTACTTATGAAGCAAAACAAGAGCCTTTCTATGTCAACACACCAAGATATGATCCAAGAAATGTTATAATAAATGTTGGTACCCAAAACGCTAATACAGCAACAATGAATTTAATTGTTAATGGAAATATTGTTTCTCCATTCGCAGCAGGTCAATATAATATTGGTTCATTTTTACAAGAAGGTGATAATGTTATAGCAGCTCAAATATTGTTTGATGATAATTTAGCACCAAGAGATGGTGCAGGAGATTTCTTTAGCGTAAAAGCAGATCCAGGTAATGATAAAGATATTACCAATTGGATTTCTTCAAAAATTTCTACTGTTAGAAGCAAAACAGGTGATGATAAATCAACTGAATTAACTACAGCAACTAATGCTGGAACAATGTTATCTGGATGGCAATCAAAAATTATGACAAACTTGATTACTCCTGCTCTTTATGCAGGTATATATCCAGTAGTTTTACCAGCAGAACCAGTTTTTGCACATGTTGAACCATCAACAGGATTAACTGTTCCTGCCGCAACAGGTACAAGTACACCTATGTCTGAAAGAGCTTATAACGAATATATTAATGCGTTAAGAGGATTAGGAAGTACTCAAACAGCGACTAAAGTTAAAGATAGTAATGTTTTTGCAAAAATACTTATAGATGCAATGAATAGTAAAGAATATAGAGATGTATTTACTTTGGGACTTTGGAATAGTAATCTTGGCAAAGATATATCTCTTCAAGTTCAAGTAGCATCGCCAAGTGGTGGAAATGTTCAATCTACGGTTAGAATAAAATATAACCCTGTGAACGCTATGTTTTCTATTCTTCAAACAAAATGGGATGCTTCTGCTGCACCTCAGCAATCTTAGTTTATATAATACTAATAAACCCTTGATTTTTAATTCAGGGGTCTATAGTGTATTATGTTAGTTATATAAAAAATTTTGATTTTTATTATTTAAGGAGTTTATGTATTATGGAATTGTCAGGAATTAAAGCTCAAACTAATCAGGAATATGTTTCTTTACTATCTAATCCTGAATTTTTGAAAATTGTAAAAACAGCTAAAGGTGATTCAAGATATTCATCATTAATGTCTTCTCTTGAAAAGCTTAATTCGTTATTAGAGCAATCTGGTGAAGTTTCTAGCAAAACAGATTCTCCTTTGAAAATTATGACAAACAATAATTCTCCTACAAATAAAATGAATGATACAGTTGATGAAGAAATGGCAAAAAGTATAGAAGAATTAATAAAAAATGCTGATGAATTAGAGTCAATGATGAACCTTGAAATGGTTGACAACCCAGATATTACAGATCTATTTGAAAAATTCAGAGAAATAATTGGTAAATTAGATAAAGAATTAAGAAATATACAAGAGAAACAAAGAAATTCTAAACCAAAAGAAAAGTTTTTACTCGCTCCTGATGCTCATTCAAAAAGTGGATTTCAAGAAACACTTACTTTTTTAGTTCAGTAATTTTATTTTTATTAATAATACAATAAAGATTTGATTTGGTGTTAATATAAAGGTCCTAAAGAACTCTGAGATTTATTATAAAACAGCACTTCTTAACTAAATTAGAAATAATTATATTAAAAAAACAAGGTTAAAACAACCTTGTTTTTTTCTTTTCTTATATTTGTTTTTGTTGTAGAATTTAAAGATAATTTATTTTATTATTACTTTGTTGGATTTGTTATGGAAAAACTTGATGAAATTCTTTTTAGAACAGCTGATTTTATAAAAAAAGGCGATAATGAGAATGCAGAAAAAGCAATACAAGATGGATTAAAAGTCTATCCAGATTCTGCAATACTTTATACCAATTTAGGTATGCTAAAATTAATGAAAAAAGAAATTGATACAGCAATAGATCTTCTTGAAAAAGCAATAAAACTAGATTCAAGAATATTGGAAGCATATCAGAATATTGGTAGCTGTTATCTTTATAAAATGGAAATAGAAAAATCAGAAACAGCTTTTTTAAAAGCATTACAGATAGATCCAAATAATTTTAATACATATCATAATATTTCTACTCTTTATATTCAAACAGATCAACTACCTAAAGCAAAAAAATCTTTAGAAAAACTTATACAAATAGATTCTTCGAATATACAAGTTTCATTTATGCTTGGTATGGTTTCTCTTTCTCTAAAAGAATATTACCCAGCCATTGCAAATCTTTTATATGTTTTAATCGAAGACCCTGAAAATATTAATGCTAGAGCAGGAGTTGCAGAATCTTATTACAGAATGGGAAGATATAAGATGTCTTTAAAAGAATATGATAAAATAATTAAAATTAAACCAGATCTTTTATCTCCTTATATAAAATCGGCATTAGTTTTAATAGAACTAGGCTTAAATCCTGAAGCTATACCATATTTATCAAAAGCATTAGAAATAGATAGGACAAATTTAGAAGCATTAGAAATTTTAGCAATTCTTTATGAAGAAAAAGCTGATTTTGAAAAAGCTGAAGAACTTTATCAAGAAATTTTAATACTAGACCCACATCATAAATCTGCTGAAGAAGCAGTTAAAAGATTAGAGAATTTTTTGAATACAAAATCATGAATAGTGATGAGTAAGAAGTGAAAAGTTAAAAGAGAAAATAATTGTAATTCTTTAATAATTTATATTCATTAATTTAGATAATTTCTTTGCCCCATAAAAGATTTGATGAATCAAATCTTTGCTCATCACTTCTTACTTCTTACTTTTTAGATTAATAAATAATAAAATTATGGTTATCTTAAGTTTAAAATAAGAAAGTTTTTTATTGTTTTTTACTATAAGTAATTATGACTTGTTTAATTTTTAGAGGCGTAGTAAATGGGAAACGAATTGGGTGTAGGTGGTTATTCTAATAATTATGACTTACCTAACATAAATACAGTAGTAAAAAACCCTCCTGTTCAAAATCAAGGAAATGAAGATTTACCTTCAATTGATGTTATTTTACAAGATCAATCTTCGTTAAATACTGCAACAGGTACTAAAGGTCGAGTTCCATCTTCTGGTGTTAGCTTTGAAAATTCAGAACAACCTATTCAACAACAAGAAGAAACAAATGGAGATCTACCGTCTTTAGATAGTTTTGTAGTACAAAAAAATGAACCTTCTATTCAAACAGATGGAAATCAAATGTCTGATGAAGATTTGCCACCTCTTGGACAAGTTGAGCGTCAAGAAGGATTACCTGAAGAAAATGATTATAAGGGTGTCTCAAGTAAAGATCATTCTAAATCAAAAATACTTGTTCATTTAGAATCTTATGCTGGGCAAAAATTTTTGACAAATACAGCTACAAGGTTTATAACTAAAGCAACTGAAACTGCTGTAGAGAAAGAATTAACCTCTGTTATTGCAACCGTTACTGCAAAAAAAATAGCGGCTAAAACAGGTGCTTCAGTTGGGGAAAAAATTACTGCTGGAGCAACAGAAGGTATGCTTAAAACAGTTGGAACTCTTACAGGAAAAGGAGTGATGCCTATTGGTGTTAGAGAAGCCGCTAGAGAATCAGGAAACCTTGTTAGAGCTTTAGAAAAAAGTGCTTATGAATCATCTGAAATTTTATTAAAAGGTGGTTTAAAATCTCTTCCAAAAAATACTGCTCAAGCATTAGTTAAAACAGGTGTTGGTGCTGGAGAAAAAGCTATTTCTATCGGAATGAAAACAGGTACAGAAACAGCTATAAAAAAAGTTCTTACAACTGCTGGAGAGCAAGTAACAACAAAGATTGGTTCTAAAACACTTCAAAAAGAAGCAGCAATAGCAGTCGAAAAAGCAACTGTAGAAGTTGCAGCAAAAGGTAGTACAAAATTTGCAGTAAAAGTAGCGAAAGCTGTTCCATATATAAGTACTGCGGTTAGTGTTGGTATAACAGCTTGGGACGTTAAAGATGCTGTTGAAAAATCAAAAGATTCTAAAGCAAGTACAATGAGTAAAGTTTTAGCATGGAGTACAGTTGGTCTTGATGTAGTTTCAACTGTAACTACAGCAACAGGAAAAGGAAAACCTATTGGTTGGGCAGCAACAATACTAGGAATAGGAACTTCAATCGGTTCAGATTATTCACGTTAGAATATTAAGAGGATTTTATGGAAGCTAAAATATCAGGTTCTTCAGTTGCTCAAACAATTGATCTTCCTAAAATTCCTCAAATAAAAAAAGTTGATCAAGTTGATAAAGAAGTTTCTGATCTTTTACCAAAAGATAATAAAAATATAGATAAAAAATCTTCTGCCCCAATAAAATCAGAACCAATTAATTTTTTATCTGATCCTTCCCTCACCAAACAAAAAATTGAAGGTGTTGCATCTAAAGCAATTATATCGTCTGTTTCAAAAATTTCTATTCAGACAGCTTCAAAAAGTATTGCCAAAGTTGAAACCAAAGTCATTTCTGAAAACGTAGCAAAAATTGCTACTAAAACTGTTGGTGCAACTGTTGAAAAAGCTTTTTTAAAAAGTTTATGGGTAAATGGTTCTCAAACTGTTTTTATGAGTGCAGGAGAAGAAGTTACTCTTAAAATTCTCGAAAAAAGTGCTGCGAATGTTGCAAAAAAAGGTGGGCAAGAAGCTTCAAAAAGAATTTCTGCTGCTGTCCCTATTGTTGGAGCCTTAATAGAAGCTGGTTTTACTTTATATGATGCTAAATATGCTTACGAACTTTCTAAAGATAAAAATGCAACCATGAAAAGTAAAGTTTTAGCCTGGGCAACTGTTGGACTTGATGCAGTTTCTATGGTTTGTACAGCGACTGGAGTGGGAACACCAATTGCTTGGGGTGCAACAGCACTTAGTGTTGTTACGTCAGTTGCGTCAGATATGACAAGGTATAAAAAGTAAAAATTATGACAATAAATGGTTTTGCAAAAATAGATTCATCACTAATAAATTTAAATAGTGATAAAAATAAACCTAAAAATACAACTGAAATAAAAAATGTAGTTCAAGAACAACCTCAAACATCAGCTGACTCACTATCTTCAACAAAATTAAAAAGCTCAAAAATAATACCTGCAAATGCTGTACCTTTAATTAAAATAGAAAAGAAAGGCAGTTCAACTGATAATGAAAATTATGCAAAATTTACTAAATTATATGACAAAATAGATAAAGGTATTTTAGAAAAATTATCAGGAGATGAGGTAAATGCTTCAATAGAGATATTAAATAATGATAATTTAAGAAAATTTACTACTCCAGATCAGAAAACAAGGTTAATAAAAGCAATTTCCTTTTATATAGAATCTTTTAAAACATTGAAACCTGAAATGTATAAATTATCTGTAGATGGAATAAATAAAGCAATTGCTGATGAAAAAAAAGCAGGTAGAGCTGATTTATTAATGGAAAGTATTTTTGTAGATCTATCTAACACGGGTGTTATGGCATCTAATATGGATGATTGGGGAGCAAGAAAAATAGTAGAAACCCCAGAACTACTTAAATTAACCACACCAGAACAAAAAGTAGTTTTATTATATAGTTTAAAAATTGGTTATACAGAGAAAAAAGAAGAACAAGGAATAAATAAAATATTAAAAGAAGCTGTTAGTAAAGGTGAATTGAAAACAGTTATGAGTCAGTGGAGTAACGGGTTAGATATGACTAGTACTTCATTTGATTCTCTTTATCAAAATCTGTCTAATACAGAAAGAAGAGTTTTTTTAGAAACAGTAGCTACAGGTCTTGATCTAGAATGTACAGATCCTTCTTTTTATGTTAATGAATATGGTGTTCATAAAATATTAGATGATATTGGTCATTTAAAATCTGCTAAAAAATTTGAAAAAACTGGGAAGTATGAAGAAGCCTCTTCTGAATATGGAAAAATAAAAGATAATTTTAAAGCAAAACAAATGATAGAAATGGCAGGATATAAAAACTATAAGAGTAGTAATTATTTAGGTCTTGTAAAGAATTTTGTTTCACATGCAACTTATGATGCAAAAACACTCGTAAATGCTACAGGCCAATCACTTCTTTCTGGTGGAGGCTCTATTGTTGCTAATCAAATGTCATCTTTTGCAGGAGAAATATTAATAGATAGTTCTTTTAAAAACTTCCCTATTTTACAGTCAAAAAATATTTATGAAATAAAAAATGAAAGAAAAAAAACATTAGATAAATTAAATAATATAAAAACACCTGTTATTTCAGAAGCTCAGAAAAAAGCAGATAAAGCAAATTTTGAATCAAAAATTGATAAACTTACAGGAACAAAATCAAGAGAAAATAATAGCGTTTCTATGTTTATAGATGGTGAAGCATGTTTTGAAAGATTAAAAACTCGAATAGAAAATTCAACTAAAAGTATATACATGGAAGCCTTTCTTTTTCATAATGATGACAAGGGAAAAGAAATTGGTGATATGCTTATAAAAAAAGCAAAACAAGGTTTAGATGTAAGAGTTATAGTTGATTCTTTTTCTAATACTAAAGAATTTCCTTTATATAAAAAAATGAGAGATGCTGGTGTTAAAGTTATAAAAAACAAAGGTAGTTTTGATAATGTAATAGAATCAAGAGGACTTTCTGCATATCATAGAAAATTATATATTTTTGATAATAAAGCGGCATTAACTGGTGGAGCTAATATAGGTAATGAATATCTAACAAAAGGAAAATGGCATGATATGCTTGTAGAAGTTCAAGGGCCTGTTATGAGTGATACTCTTAATGATTTTTATAAACATTGGAGTTTTTCATCTGGAGATAAATTAGAAAAAGCTCCGCCACCATCATCTTTTAATACTAAAAATGATGATTTACCAAAAGATATAGACGGTAGCAAAGTAAGACTTTTAACAACAGATCCAACAGATAAAAAGAAGAGTATAAAAGATTGGATGCTTAATGCTATAAATAATGCAAAAGAAAGAATTTTAGTTCAAGACCCTTATTTTAATGACCCTGAAACAATAAATGCGTTAAAAGAAGCCATAAAACGTAAAGTTAAAGTAGATATTATTTTCCCTAATTCTAATGATGTAAAAATAATGCAACATTTAGATGATAATACTCTTGATGAATTATATGCTGCAGGAGCAAATACTTATAAATATAATACTAGCGGAAAAGAAAGTTTTAATCATCTAAAAGCAACTGTTGTTGATGATATGGTTTGTTTGGGATCTGCAAATAAAGATGTAAGAGCAATGAATACAAATCAAGAAATAAACTATGTAATAGATGATCCTAATTTTACTAAGCAATTTGTTGAGAAAGTTTGGAATAAAGATAAAGCTAATTCTAAATTTGCAGAACCAACACCAGAAAATTTTGTTAAAAGATTAGTAAAATTTGGCTTTAAATCTATGCCTTCTTTATTTTAAATATTCATAGCAAAGCTAAAGTATTTTGAAGGATACTTTTTTGCAGGATTTTTTTGTTTTTTTAAATTGAGAAATTTGCTATAGAAATCTTAAATACCCCGTTTTTATCTTCATCTAAACCATTCCATAAAGCAAGAATATTAAATAAAGCTAAAGTATAGTTCATATTTTACTAAAGGCTAGAATATAGAAAAAGAGAGCCTTGTAGTATAATACA
>ERZ1292630.1527-Hain-H41-02um-R3-1527-length-22734-cov-5_pt1 | contig 22734 bp, 22 predicted proteins | sample MGYA00564408_ERZ1292630 | MGnify/ENA primary metagenome ERZ1292630 (study PRJEB36523, sample SAMEA6512641) | groundwater metagenome | collected 2019-01-08 | study: AquaDiva: Metagenomics assemblies of 32 groundwater samples
GCTCGGGGAATGTGAAAATGTTGTGTAGCGGGTTGTGGCGAAATTGATGTGGATTATCGTACGGAGAGTCTTAAAGTAAAAGGCTATGTGCTAAAAAAAGGCGATATCATCACTTTGGATGGATCCACGGGCGAAGTCTTTCTGGGTGAAGTGAAAACCATTGAGCCTAAATTAGATGATGATTTCCGTCGCGTAATGAAAATGGCTGATCAAGTTCGCAAACTGGGAGTGCGTGCTAATGCCGACACTCCAAAGGATGCACAAACGGCGCGGGATTTTGGCGCTGAAGGCATCGGGCTTTGCCGAACGGAACATATGTTTTTTGGCGCCGACCGCATTGATTCGGTCCGCGAAATGATTTTGGCCGATAATCGGATCGAGAGAGAAAGAGCTCTTGCTAAACTTTTGCCTATGCAAAGAAGTGATTTTTATGAGTTGTTTAAAATCATGGAAGGCTTCCCTGTAACGATCCGATTGCTTGATCCGCCTTTGCACGAATTCGTGCCGCATTCAGAAAAAGAAATCGCAGAGTTGGCCAAAAGAATTTCATGGGATGCCGATAAGCTCAGAAATAAAGTTAAAGCTTTACATGAATTTAATCCCATGTTGGGTCATCGCGGTTGTCGGCTGGCGATAACCTATCCCGAAATTTATCAAATGCAGGTTCGAGCCATCGCTGAAGCAGCTGCTCAGCTAGTGCTTGAAGGAAAAAAATTAACACCAGAAATTATGATTCCTTTGGTGGCCACTTCTCAAGAATTAGAAATTCTACGAAACCTGACAGTTATAGAAGTTGAAAAAGTTCAAATCGAGAAAAAAATAAAGTTTAATTATCAGGTTGGCACAATGATCGAACTTCCGCGAGCAGCGCTAACGGCCGATGCTATTGCGGAATTTGCTGATTTTTTCAGCTTTGGTACTAATGATTTGACGCAGACCACACTAGGTCTTTCGCGAGATGATTCGGGGAGATTTTTGGGAAGTTATGTCTCTCATGGGATCTTCACAAAGGACCCTTTTGTAAGCATCGACAAAGTGGGCGTTGGGCAACTTGTCAAAACCGGTGTTGACTACGGGCGCAGAACCAAGCCAGAGTTGAAAACTGGTGTGTGTGGTGAACATGGTGGAGACCCTGATTCTATTGAGTTTTTTCATAATGTTGGACTCGATTATGTCAGTTGTTCTCCCTTTCGTGTTCCCATAGCCCGACTGGCAGCGGCTCGCGCCGCTTTGCAAGCGAGAAAGGTGCAACATTGAGAATCAAAAAATTAGACATCATTGGTTTTAAATCGTTCAAAGATAGAACCGTTATTCAGTTTGATGCTGGAATCACGGGAATCGTTGGTCCGAATGGTTGCGGAAAGTCAAATATCGTTGATGCGCTTGTGTGGGTGATGGGAGAAATGTCAGCTAAGGATCTGCGTGGATCTACAATGACTGATGTTATCTTTGCAGGTTCTGAAGGTTATGCTCCGATGGGAATGTGTGAAGTCTCGCTTATCCTCGAAAATGATGGGGGGCCTTTTCCAGCAAAATTTTTGAAACATTCCGAAATCATGGTGACTCGTCGTCTTCACCGCAGCGGTGAAGGTGAATATTTTATCAATAAAGAGCCAGCACGGCTTAAGGATGTTCAAGAAATTTTCATGGATACCGGCGCTGGTGCAAAAGGTTTCTCCATTATCCAACAAGGTATGATCGGAAAAATCATCACGGCAAAACCGGAAGATCGACGTCATCTGATTGAAGAAGCCGCTGGAATTACAAAATTCAAAGCACGTAAAAAAGAATCGCAAAGGAAATTAGTATCGACCGAACAAAACTTAGTGCGTTTGCAAGACATCATTGGTGAATTAAAACGCCAAATTGATTCTTTGCAAAGACAGGCGCAAAGAGCCGAACGATATCGCAATATTAAAAATCAAATTGAAGATTTGGATCTTTGGTTATCGAGTCGTCAATTTTTGGATTTAAGAGCCGCCGCCAATGAAGCGCAAAATATTTTTAATGAAGCACAAAATTTAGAAGTTGAAGGCGAAAGTGGATTGGCCGGGCTTCAGGCTCAACTTGAAAGTTTACGTTTAGAAATTTTAGAAAAAGAAAAAACCGTTGAAGTTAATCAAAAAAGATTTTTTGAAACCCAATCTTTGACACAAAAAAAAGAAATGGAAATTCAAGAGCTGCGTTTTGAAATCGAACAGGCTCGTCGCAATGAAGTGATGACTGGATCCATCTTGCAAGAGCAAAAAGCGCGACAGGCTTTGCTTCAGCGGGACCAAGCTGAATTGGAAACTCAATCTGAATCTTTAAAACAAGAGTCTGAAACGCTTTCAGCAAGTTTTATGGAAAAAAATCAGAATTTCCAAGGGGCTCAAACTCGTATTCAGATTTTAGATGAAGTTTTAACAGTGACACGTCGAGAGCTGTTTGCAATTGGCCAAACTGAGTCTTCGATTGATGCCCGTGGACAGTCGTTGCAATCCCAGATTGAAGATTTGAATGCACGACAAGAAAATGAACAATTAACTTTGAACGAACTTCGCGAAAAAGGTCTGGAATTCGAGACCCGTCGTAAAAAAGTTTTTAATGAACTCGAAAAAGAACGACAACTTCAATTGGATCTTAGCCAAGATGCCGATTCATTTGAAGCAAATAAAAAAGTTCTGACCGAATCTTTAGCGGTGAAACGCCAAGAAGTGGATCTTTTTAAAGATGAATTAAATCAAGTGGCGTCTCGACTTTATGGTCTTGAAAATCTGCATTCTAATTTCGAAGGTTTTGAAGAAGGCGTTAAGCACGTTATGCTTTGGCAAAAAGCCAAGAGCCAAGAAATCAGTGTTGATGGCAGCGTGAATGTTTCGTTTCAACCCGTTTCCGAAGTTGTTGAAGTTCCCGGAGACTATGAAGTTGCGATGGAAGCGGCTTTGGGCAATCGATTACAGATGTTATTATCCAGTGACTCTAATCAAGCTTTAGAGGCTGTTGGTTATCTGAAAGAAAATAAATCTGGTCGTTCTAGTTTTATCTCTGAAGATGCCACCGCGGTTTCAGGTCGATCCGAGGCTCCCGCTGGTGAAACTGGCGTGCAAGCTTTGCTTAAAGACGTTGTCCGTAGTCATGAAAAATACCAATCCACTGTCAGTTATTTATTGGATGGTGTAGCCATTGTTGATTCTATTCGCACGGCTCTGGGACTGCGATCGCGCTATCCAGGTTGGACTTTTGTGACGATGGACGGGGATACCTTGTCTGCGGATGGAGTATTGACGGGTGGAGCTAGTGATTCCGCGGATACGGGTGTATTGAAACGTCGTCGAGAAATTAAAGAGTACACGCAGAAGAAACATGAATGGTCCGGAAAATTAGTCTTGGCCCAGTCCTCTATGAAAAAAATCGATGAGCAACTGAATAATGTTGTGAATGATTTTGAGGGCGCCCAAAAACGAAAAACCGAACAGGAAATTAAAGTTCGTGAACTAAAAAAAGATCTTGAACGCGCCGAGCACGAATTTGAAAACGTTCAGCAATCTGTCGAAAGACAAGATCGCGAAGTGCGACGGCTTCAAGAACAAGTTGAATCGCAACAAACTCGTTGGAATGAATTGAATCAATCCTTGATCGAAGCACGAGAAAAGAAAAATAATGTTCAGGAACAAGTTCGTAAATGCGAGACCGAACTGAGCGAGACTCAAAAAGGTTTTGGGGCTTTACAATCGGAAGTCACTGATTTGCAAGTGCAGTCAGCTTCTAAAACCCAAGAATATCAAGGTTTGTTAAAACAACTCGAGATGGTGAATCGTTCCTTGAGCGAGCTCGATGCCCAACTTTCACGCATGCAAGAGGAATCAGAAGCTTCGAGTTTCAAAATGACTGAGGGACAGATTCTTCTTGAGGAAAGAAAAATTGAGTTTGAGCGAAACGCACACGAAGTCGAAGAACTGAAGGCCTTGGTTTCAAAAAATAAAGACGAATACGAAGTTATGTCTTCGCAAGCGCGCGAGATAGATGAGCAAGTGCAATCGGCACAAAAATCTCGTAATGAGCGACAATCACGTATGAACGAAGCTCAGCTGAAACTTGAACAAGCGAAGTTAAAAGAGCAATTCCTTGTCGACCAAGTCCGTGAGAAATACATGTTATTACTTTCCGAAGTGAGTGCTAAATACGAAAATCGCGAAGGTGACTTGAGCGAAGTTGAGATTCAACTTAAAGATTTACGAGAGAAAATTTCAAAAATTGGCGAAGTCAATTTATCGGCAATTGAAGAGTACGAAGAAACGGCTCAACGTTACGAGTTCTTGACTCAACAACATAAGGATTTAACCGAAGCGAAAGAGCAGCTGAAACGAGTGATCGAACGAATTAATCGCATTTGCTCGAAACGATTTAAAGAAACTTTTGATTTAGTTAATGATCGTTTCACGCGCGTTTTCCCTGTCTTGTTTGGTGGTGGTGAAGCCAAATTAGAACTTCACGAGGATCCAGAAAAACAAGAAATGGGCATTGAAATTATTGCGAAGCCTCCTGGAAAAAAAATGCAAAATGTCACTTTGATGTCGGGTGGGGAAAAAGCCCTTACGGCTGTGGCATTGGTATTTTCGATTTTCTTGGTGAAACCTTCCCCGTACTGTTTGCTGGATGAGGTGGATGCGCCATTGGATGACGCCAATGTCTACCGATTCAACGATCTTGTTCGTGAGATGGCCAAACGCTCACAAATTATTGTTGTGACTCACAATAAGCACACTATGGAAGTAGTCAAAAAACTTTACGGAGTGACGATGCAAGAGCGCGGCGTTTCGACGATGGTTTCTGTTAGTCTGCAAGATTTGAAAGCTTAATATTTGTGGATAGTATTTTATTTTTAATTGTATTTTGTGGAGTGCTTGTATTAGCCATAGCAGCTCCATTTATTTTAAAGTTATTTAATAAAAATAAAACGACTAATGATAAGAAAATTGTTCAACCTTCACATCAGAAAGGTGATGAACCCCGAGATTTCTCAGAAAATACCGCAAAAATTAATCGCGAAGCTCTGCTTGATGATTCTCTGACCCAGGAAATTAATCTGGAAAGACTTCAGCGCGAAGAGCAACTGCAAGGCAGTTTGCGAACTGCCTTAACGAAAACCGAAGAGAATATTTTTGGTCGAATAAAAAATCTTTTTTCTTCAAGTTTAGAAAACCCGGCAATGGAGGACATCGAAGAAGTTCTTTACACCAGTGATTTAGGGCCGGGGACAGTGCAAATGTTGATGGATGGTTTGAATCGGGATTTATCGGGCTCTCAAAAAAAGGATTTTGAGGCCATAAAAAGTTCTCTTAAAAAGGAAATCTCAAATATTTTTGCAGCGGTTCCCCCTTGTGAAGTCATTCGTTGGAATAAAACAGGGCCTACGGTGATTATGATTGTTGGTGTCAATGGCGCTGGAAAGACGACAACAATTGGAAAGATTTCGGCCTATTGGGCTCTGCAAGGGAAAAAAGTTTTAGTAGCGGCGGGAGACACCTTTCGAGCAGCGGCAGAATCTCAATTAAAAGTGTGGACCGAGCGGGCGCAGGTGCAGATTTTTTCACCACCAAGGGTGACCGATCCTAGCGCGGTGGCTTTTGACGCGATTTCACGAGCGAAATCCCAGAGCTATGATTTAGTTATTATTGATACGGCTGGGCGTTTACACACTCAGACTCACCTGATGGAAGAGCTTAAAAAAGTAAAACGAGTTTTAACAAAAGTGATCGAGGACGCACCCCATGAAATTTGGATCGTGCTTGACGCAAACTCCGGTCAGAACGCTCTGCTGCAAGCTAAGGAGTTTCATCAATCCTTAGGCTTAACTGGGGCTATTCTTACGAAGTTGGATGGCACTGCTAAAGGGGGAGTTGTCGTCGGTTTGACTCAAGAATTACAAGTGCCAATCAAGTGGGTCGGCATCGGTGAAAAAATTGGTGATTTAAAGTCTTTTTCTTCGCAAGAGTTTATTGACTCCTTATTTACTCGCTGAATCATGCAAATGAGGGTACGCCCTAGTGAAAAATAATGTTGCTACTTTAGCGGATTTATATAAACTTAAGACTGATTTTAGAATTTTCAAGAGTTTCAAAGACTTGAAGGAAAACATTAAACGAAGAAAGATTTTTAAGTGATTGAAAAGAGCTCAAGAAACTCATCGCGAACTTTCGAATTCCTAATTGCAGGCGTTCCTTATAAACTTCGCACCAATCATGATGAATCTACTGTTCAGGAACTTGTTGAGTTTATTAATTTAAAAATGGAGCATTTTTTACGCGCGACTAAAAACGGCTCATTTCAGAATGCGGCAGTTTTAACTGCAATGAATTTAGCCGAAGAACTTCTTTTCTTGAAAAAAAGAGCTCATAAAGAACTTGAAAGACTTGAGGAAAAAACACTCAAAATTTCCATGGACCTCGAAAATTCTAAGATCCAAAAACTGTAATAAGAGATTGGATCTGCTCTCATGGTTTCTAAAGCTGAACTTCGCAAGAAGTTTAAATCTATTCTTGGATTGCGTAGTGCAAACAACGTAAAGCGAAGTGAAAACGATTCGCATCAATTTGGCCAACAGCTTGAATTATTTTTTAAATCAAAAACCGGTGCATGGGGTGCTTTTCACCCATTAGATAGCGAACCGGCGATTTTACCTTGTTTACCCGAAATCAGACATATCAATTGGTTTTTCCCGCGCATTCAGGGCGAAGTTCTTGAGTTTTCAAATAGCAAAAAAACTCAAAAAAACAATCTTGGTTTTGCCGAACCTGTTGGGGGCGAAGTCAGAAGCGTGCAGGAACTGGACGGCTTCTTGATCCCAGGGTTAGTTTTTGATCGTAAGGGGAATCGTTTAGGGCGTGGCAAAGGATATTATGATCGCAGTCTTGCTCAGTGTCGGGGCGAACGGGTCGGAGTTTGTTACCAAGATCAATTAATTGAAAAACTAGATGTCGCCGAAGCTCATGATTTGGCGATGGATTATATTTTAACTGAAAATGAAGCAGTGACTTGCAAATCACTGGCGAAAGGAAGTTGAGTCAATGGAAGTTCTTATTTCATCCGTTATCGGATTACTTATCGGTGGTGTGGCGGTATTTTTCGTAAAAAGGATTCAAGACGAATCTCGCAAAAAATCGGCCCGCCAAGAAGCTGAAAAAATTATTAACAAAGCAAAATCTGAATCAGCTAAAATAAAAAAAGATTCTGAAAATAAAGCGAAAGATTTTGAGTCCAGGGCCAGGAAAAATGTTGAGGCCGATATTCATAAACAAAAATCACAGCTCAAGAACAAAGAATCGCAGTTTGATCGCCGCTTAAAAGAAATTGAAGATCAAGGAAATAAACGACAAGACGAAAATGAAAAATATCTTTTGTCTTTAAAGCATCGTGAAGAAAAAATTGCGATCGGTGAAAATCGCCTGATTGAACTTGATAAAAAATCTGTGGAAGCTATCGATGAGCTTAAAAATAAACTTGAAAAAGTAGCGTCGATGTCAACGGATGAAGCCCGCCGCCATTTGTATCAAGCACTCGAGGATGAAGTGAAGCTTTCCTCATCTAAAAAACTAACTCTGATTGAAGAAGAGGCGCAAAAGGAAGCTGATCGAAGAGCGAAGAAGGTGATCAGCACGGCGCTGTCGCGTCTGGCTTCGGACTACACTTCTGAAAGAACGGTCAGCGTGATGGCACTTGCCAATGACGAGATGAAGGGAAAAATAATCGGGCGAGAGGGCAGAAACATTCGTACTTTGGAAGCGCTTTGCGGCGTGGACTTAATTGTGGATGATACTCCTGAAGCCGTAGTTATTTCGGGCTTTGATCCGGTTCGCCGCGAGTTAGCTCGACGAACAATTGATAAACTGATGGAAGATGGACGAGTGCATCCGGCTCGAATCGAAGAAGTTGTTGAAAAACAACGAACAGAATTGATGAAGGTAATTAAAGAAGAGGGCGACAAAGTTATTGTTGAACTTGGCATCACAAACATGCATCAAGAGCTTATAAAACTTTTGGGTAATTTAAAATTCCGTTCGACACATGCTCAGAATACTTTAAATCACAGTATGGAAGTCGCTTACATCGCTGGATTAATGGCTTCAGAACTTGGTGTTAACGTGAAGACCGCAAGAAGAGCCGGTTTACTTCATGATATTGGTAAAACCGTTGATCACACGGTTGAAGGAAGCCATTCGATTGTTGGCGCTGAGGTTGCTAAAAAATATGGTGAATCCGAGGATGTTTGTCACGCCATTCGCGCTCATCATGATGAAGAAAAACCTCACAGTATTTTGGCTTGGATTGTTCATGCCGCCAATGCGCTTTCGAATTCGCGACCTGGAGCAAGACGACCTCAGATGGATAATTACATTCATCGTTTGGAAGATCTTGAATCTATTGGCAACAGTTTCGATGGAGTCTTGAAAACATTTGCCGTGCAATCAGGTAAAGAGATCCGGGTTTTAGTTGAGTCCAGCAAAGTCACAGACGATTTAGCAGTCATGTTGTCCCGTGATATTGCTCGAAAAATTGAACGAGAAGTGCCGCAAACGGGTGCAGTTAAGGTCACCGTTTTTCGTGAAACACGTTCTGTAGAGATGGCTCGATGACTTTTGCAGACCCTCAGGAGCAGTTGGATCGAATTCAATTTGGTTGTGCCGAGCTGATTAGTTCGCAGGATCTTTTAAAAAAATTGAAAAGATCTAAAGAAAAAAACCAAGCTTTAAAAATTAAATTTGGTGCTGATCCTACACGGCCCGATATTCATTTTGGTCACACAGTGGTGATTAATAAACTCAAAACATTTCAAGATTTGGGTCATCACATTCAATTTCTTATTGGTGATTTTACCGCGATGATCGGAGATCCTTCGGGGCGAAATTCAACCAGACCAATTTTAAGTCGAGAAGAAATCGCTGAAAACGCAAAAACCTATGCGAAGCAGATTTTTAAAATCTTAGATCCTGACAAAACGGAAATAGTCTACAATTCGACGTGGATTGATCCATTGAAACCTGCGGATATTATTCGGTTAACTGCACAATACACAGTGGCTCGAATTCTCGAGCGCGATGATTTCACTAAAAGATACAAAGCTGGAATTCCAATTTCGGTGCACGAGCTTTTATATCCCTTAACGCAAGGGTACGACTCAGTGGCTTTAAAATCTGATGTTGAACTTGGTGGAACAGATCAAAAATTCAATCTGCTTGTTGGCCGAGATTTGCAACAGTCCTATGGGCAAGAGCCGCAAGTGGTTTTAACGATGCCAATTTTAGAAGGCCTTGATGGCGTTAACAAAATGTCAAAGTCTTTGGACAACTACATCAGTGTTGTCGACACTCCTAAAGATATTTTTGGAAAAACCATGAGAGTTTCAGACACCTTGATGTACAGATACTATGAATTACTTACAGATATTTCACCCAAAGATCTGGGAATTTTAAGAAGTGATGTGGAGTCTAAGAAGAAACATCCTCGGGATGTAAAAATAGCCCTCGCTAAATTTTTAGTAAAAAGATTTCATTCGGAAGCAGCAGCACAAATGGCCGAAGAAGAATTCCACCGTATTTTTGTTGATAAAGGTTTGCCCGATGAAGTTCCAGAAATCGAGTTATCGGCAGAAAATCAAAAAGGATTTTGTGTTTTGATGGTTCAGTTAGGATTGGCACAAAGTAATTCAGAGGCAGCTCGTTTAATTCAGGGCGGTGGTGTTCAGTTGGACGGTCAGAAATTGAGCGATGCTAAATTGAAATTAGATTTGAAGCCTGGAAATGAACATATGATCAAGGCGGGAAAAAAGAAATTTGTGAAAGTTAAGGTCAAAGGGCTATGAAAGTTAAATTTGTTCCACAAAATATTGAAATTGAAGTGTCGCCTGAAAAGACGTTGTTGCAATCTTGCACTGAAAATCGCATTGATGTTAAGTCGATATGCAAAGGAGTTCCTTCCTGCGCAGAATGTCGCATTCGAATTATCGAAGGTGAGCATAATGTTATGCCGCCGACAAAAGTTGAATTGAGTTTAATTGGTAATAGTTATTTCCTAGACGGTCGTCGTTTAAGTTGCCAAATTCGTTGTTTTGGCGATATCACCGTCGATTTTTCCGAACAACTTGACCGCGCTGAAAATCAAAATAAAAAAATCCGCGGATTTAAGTCCAACAGAACAGTAGAAAGTCAGGCCGTACAAGATACAATGTTGCTTTCCGAAAAAAAGCCAACGACTCCTGTTAAATAAACAACTAAGCAATTTTTTTATCGAGTTCCCGATTCGGATTTTGTTTTGCGATTTCGCTATTTAGATTTTCAAAAACAAGTTGGGGCGCTGAGAGCGGCAAAAGATGACCACCCGTTTTGACAGTATGTATGTGATCAAATTTTTGTTCTTTAGAATAATTCTGATAGGTTTGCAAAGAGAAGAGCGGATCGTCTTCGGAAACAAGAAGTTCAGTGGGACTTCGCTGTTGGAATTCATTTAAAGATTTTGTTTTCCACCATGACCAATCTTCATTCTTTAAGATCCAAGAAAAATGATGAATCATTTGCGCGACGAAAATTAGTTTTCTTCCTTTTAAATCATCCATTCGTAACAGATCACGTTCAGGATCGTTACCCAGGATAGCGGATGTCTTTTTAAGGAATTGTTTCCCCATGGGAGTTGAAAGCACTAAGGACAAGGCTTGAAAATTAAAGGGAACTCGAAGCATAAATTTTAATTCAGGAATTTGCACATGATCTAAAGCCGAAGGCAACATTGGGTTAATCAAATGCACACGTTCAAAAATGGAAGGCTTTTGCAATGACATGGCCCAGGCCAGAAGACCACCGTAGCTGACTCCGGCCAGTCGAATAATTTCGTTCTGAAAATGATCTTCAATAAATTGCAGAACAAGTTCAACTTGTACGGTAAAAAAGAGCGGATCCTTTGACATGTAAAGAGAACTCAAATGGGGAATGATAACACGATTGTTTTTGGACAAGTGTTCAGCCACCGATTGCCAGTGACGTGGACCTCCGCCATATCCATAGAGCAGGATATAAAGAGGCCCCTTTTCGCCTAAGCTACGAAAATGAATTTTATGCTTCATTATGGAATGAATCGGCGGCTTTGAATAAAAGATTCAGTTTATGTATTATTCTTTTTATTAACTTTTGGAACTAGACCTTTGGGACTTTTGATGACTTCACTGAACCACGAAAGAAGACTATCCTCTGGTCCCGGCTCACGCCATTGAATTCTTTTGCCTTCAATATTCAATTTTCTGATGAGAAACTTAAGAGATCTTGTGGAATCTGAGGTATGGACAAACTGAACTCCAATACCCATTTCACCTTGACGTTGGTGATGAATGGCAGTGCCAACGGCTATATAAAGTGTCCCATCATCTTTAAAGCTAACTTCTATTCGAGAGCCATCGTCAGGCATGAAGTCTTTCATCTGAGCAAAGAGACCACTTTCTGACAAATTCACAACTTTTGCGTGAGCTACTGTTTCATTAAATTTAACTTCGGCATCATAATCGACGCTGTACCTTGGCTTAGTTTCCCACCAACGCAGACGAGGATCGAAATAAATGGTTCGCACAGCTGGAATTAAAAGATAAGCCACCAAGACAATGTTTACTGTAAATAGAATTAATAATGGCACAATCGAGCCCACTTCAGGTCGAGATCCCCAGTTAATTACGCTATGAACAAGTATCACCGACATTATCCCAAGATAGACCCAAAAACTCCATTTTTTACAGGCATATATTGTTAAGCCAGCAATGGGCGGCAATAAAAAGAAAAACAAAGAACCCACCAAATTTTCTTGAATGAAATGCGCCTTGAAATAAGCCAGGCGATTGGCGTTCACGTATTGTGCGTTGAAAAAAAAATTACCGACCGGAGAAAATATATGAAAAAATGCTAATAAAACTATTGGCCAAGGACGACGTTTCATTACCTCTCATAGTAAAGAACAGTTAAAAAAAATCAACGACTTCTAGTTTAGGTCTAGGGTTGTTTGTTTTTCACTTTTGGTCTGTCTCAGAATGAGACTTCATATTTTTTGTTAAAATCTAAAACAGGAAACAACTTTGTAGACAGTATCTTTGTTTTTACAAAAACCTAGTGATTTTGAGCTGGTACGTATCTTGATATATTTAGGGTGGGAGGTCTCCTGAGATCTGTGGTGTTAGTTTTCAGCTTATCGTTTTTCATGTTTTGCGAGGCAAATTCGCAGGAGCGGGAAATTAATAGTGTTCAAGATTTTATTCAGCACATCCAGATGCACAATGAACGTGTTCAGAAATTAGGCCTTAAATTAAAAGCATTATATCCTGAAAAATTTTCTGGGCTTAGTGAGAAAACAATTTCTGAATTTTTATCCCTACACGATAAAGGTAAACTTAAGCCAGAGGTATTAAAAGAAATTTATAGTTTTTTTGGCCGTTCTGAAGGGACCCGACCAGCTCGGAAGAGTTTGGTAAAAAAATAGTCAGGGCAAGTGAAAGTAAATATCTGAAATCACAGAATGGAAAGAAAATGGCTGCTGTCTTAGAAGGTGAGTATTTTAAAACAACAAAAGGCCTTTCCTTAAGAGAGCATAAAAACATTATGACAAAATTTATTACTAAATCTTTACCGCTGGCATCTCGTATTGGCGTAGGAACGGCGAAGTTTTTAAGCTCGCGGGTGTTTTGAGTTTTCTCGGAACTGATACCCGCAGATGATATCGCTGATGATGATGAGCAATTTGAAATTTATTATAAAAAACATCCGGAGTTTACGCCTCACAACTCGCCCTTGTTGATGAAAGCCAATCGTTAATTTTTTTCCGAGCTTTTTCAAAAGCCTAAATTCTAAAATTAAACGTTAAATGAAGATCCGCAACCGCAATTTTTCGCTGCGTTGGGATTATTGAAAATGAAACCTTTGCCATTGAGGCCGCCGGAGTAGTCGAGGGTCATGCCGACGAGATAAAGAAAACTTTGTGCATCGACGACCAGCTTTTGTCCGTTAGATTCAAAAACTTTATCGCCATCTTTAAGAACAGAATCAAAATTTATTTTATAAGATAAGCCAGAGCAGCCGCCCTTCTTTACTTCAACTCGTAAAAAAGCTGCGTCTTCTTTTTGTTCTTCTTGCTTCAAACTTTGAATTCTTTTTGCAGCAACTTCAGAAACTTGAATCATAATAACCTCATTTGGAATTATAGCATAACTGGGCAAATCACTGCAAGTGGCTAAGATTACTCTAGTTATTTAAATTTAAATGAGTAGATTCAAAGACTTGAGATACTCGGTGCACAGCTTCCTTCAGGTCAGATTCCTGGGTAAAGCGACCAAAGCTGAAGCGCAGTGTTTTTGCCGCATCTTCAGAGGATAACCCAATTCCAGTTAAGACATGGCTGGCAGACATTGAGCCTGTGCTGCAGGCAGAGCTTGCACTCACTCCTAAATGCGGATCTTGAAATCCTCCGGCAGGAAAGGCTTTGTTAAAAGTGACGGATAGATTCACTGGTGAACGAGAAGTTTTATCGAAGCCTTGGGTGAGCTCAGTTAAAGGACTGCCATTCAGCCGAGCTTTCGGACATTGTTTTTGAATTTCGCTCCAAAAATATTTTTGCAGTTGCAAGGATTTCGGAATTTCAAATGCGATTTCCTCTTTTAAAATTCGACAGGCCTCGCCTAAGCCGACAATGCCGGGGACATTCAAAGTTCCCGAGCGCAGGCTACGCTCTTGTCCCCCTCCACAAAGAAGAGGCTCAAGTTGCACACCAGATTTTTGCCGAACAATAAGAGCGCCAACGCCTTTAGGGCCGTACATTTTATGAGCCGATACAGAAAGTAAATCAATAGCTGAGTTTTTTAAATTTACCGGAATTTTGCCAATGGCTTGGGTCGCATCGGTGTGAAAGACAATGTTATTCTCGTGGGCAAGCTGAGCTAAATCCTCGATAGGATTAATCGACCCGATTTCATTATTTACCCATATGAAACTCATTAAGCGGGTCGAAGGTTTAATTTTTTGTTTCAGTTGTTCGATGCTAACTAATCCTAAAGAATTCACCGGCAAAATTTCAAGCTCAATGGGAAAAAGTTTTTGCATTTGAAGTAATGGTTTTAAAACTGAATTGTGTTCGACCGAAGAAGTCAGAACATGAAATTTTTCATTTGGATTTCTTAAAAAATGATTTTCAATTAAACCGCGTAGAGCCCAATTATTACTTTCCGTGCTTCCAGATGTAAAAAAAATATCAAGAGCAGTGCAACCAAGCAACTCGGCAATGTGTTGTCGAGATTTTTGCACCGCGCGCTCGGCAGACCAGCCCCAGATATGTCCCGAACTGGATGGATTTCCAAAATGCTCGCGCAAATAGGGAGTCATGACTTCCACTACGCGTGGGTCAACAGGGGTGGTCGCATTGTAATCCAAATAAATCGGTGTCATGATAATAGAAATCCCCTGAGATCAAAGAGAGGTCAACCTGAAAAAATCAATTCGAATTCCTTCGTTTTGGACTCGTGGTAAAAAAGCGGAAGCACATTTTACATGGAAAAAATCCCATAGTTTGATCAGTAGCCCCAACGGCCAGACCCACTTTGAAATGAAAAATGTTGAATCCCCAGAATCATGGGGACAAATGGCTATTGATATTGCAGCCAGCAAGTATTTTCGGAAAAAAGGCGTTCCTGGAAAAGGTCACGAACATTCCGTGAAACAGCTTGTTGAGCGGGTGGTTAAGTCTATTCAGACTTCAGGAATTAAACAGGGACACATCACTAAAAAAGAAGCGTCCAATTTTTACGAAGAGCTTAAATATATCTTATATTCTCAAAAAGCCTCTTTTAATTCTCCGGTTTGGTTCAATGTTGGCCTTCATCAGGCTTATAAAATCAAATCTCCCAGTCAACATTGGGCTTGGGATTTTAAAAAAAAGAAAGTCGCTGTTGTTGAGGATGCTTATCTTCGTCCTCAGGCCTCGGCTTGTTTTATTCAAAGAATCGACGATTCTATCGAAGGAATTTTTGAATTGGCTAAAACAGAAGCTAAATTATTTAAATATGGCTCAGGATCTGGAACAAACTTTTCTACACTTCGAAGCCGGTACGAGGAATTAGGTTCTGGTGGAACTTCATCAGGCTTGATGTCCTTTCTTGATGTCTTAGATCGTGGTGCTGGCGCGATTAAGTCCGGAGGCACCACTCGTCGAGCCGCTAAAATGGTCATCGTGGACGTTGATCATCCAGAAATTGAAGATTTTATTTCATGGAAAAAAAAGGAAGAAGAAAAAGCGAAGATGTTAATCGCGGCGGGCTTAAGCGCGGATTTCGAAGGACCTGCTTATAAAACAGTCTCGGGTCAAAATGCGAATAACTCGGTTAGGGTTACCGACTTGTTTATGAAAGCTATCGAAAAAAATTTAGATTTTAATTTAAAGACTCGTGCAACTAAAAAGATCCTTCGTCAAATTCCTGCAAAAAAATTATGGGATGAAATTGCCCAAAGTGCATGGGCTTGTGCTGATCCGGGGGTGCAATTTCATGACACCATAAATTCCTGGCACACTTGCCCTAAGGGCGGGGAAATTCGTGCCAGCAATCCATGCTCAGAATATATGTTTCTGGATGATAGCGCCTGCAATTTAGCTTCATTGAATCTTGTGCAATTTTGGAATGTTAAGACTGGTTTTGATTTTGCCGGATTTTTACATACTGCACGGGTTATTTTTTTGGCTCAGGAAATTTTGGTCGATGAAGCCAGTTATCCTACCGAACAAATCGCTTTGAATAGTCATCTTTACCGTCCACTGGGAATTGGTTTTGCCAACTTAGGATCTTTGCTGATGCGTATGGGAATCCCTTACGATAGTGAAGAGGCTCACGCCTGGGCAGGAATGTTAACGGCTCTCTTAACTGGGCAAGCCTATTTAACAAGTGTAGAAATGGCTCAACAATTGGGTCCTTTTTCCGCTTATGCAAAAAATAAATCAGCAATGTTGAAAGTTATGAAAAAACATCAAGCGGCAGTTAAAAAAATAAACTTTTCTTGTTTAAAGCTAAGATCCCCTCAAGTCCTTGTGCAGGATTTGTGGAAAGACGTGATTGCTCAAGGATCTCGTTATGGATTTCGTAATGCCCAAGCTAGTGTCATTGCTCCAACCGGAACCATCGGATTGATGATGGGTTGTGACACGACGGGGATCGAACCTGAATTTTCTTTAGTAAAAACAAAAAAACTAACTGGCGGTGGAGTTTTTCAAATTGTTAATACCGCGGTCGAAGACGCTTTGTTAATCATGGGATTTTCAAATACAGAGAGTCGACACCGAATTTTAAAAAAGATTTTGCAAGAAAACTCTGTCACTGAAATTTCAGAATTAAATGCTGAGCAGAAAAAAGTTTTTTCATGTGCCGTCGGCGATCAAGCCTTATCGCCAGAAAGTCATTTGAAAATGATGGCATCGGTCCAAGCTTTTATTAGTGGTGCGATCTCAAAAACAGTGAATTTGCCTTCGTCCGCTAGTCACGAAAATATAGCGGGTGTTTATTGGCAAGCCTGGAAATTAGGATTAAAATCAGTGGCGATTTATCGCGATGGTTCAAAAATGAGTCAGCCTTTAAATCGAAAACCTTCAGATATCCCTGAAGGTTTTCAAAAGTGCCCTGAATGTGGCGGCGCTACTGAATTGCACAGCGGTTGTTACCGCTGTAAAAATTGCGGATTTAGTTTAGGTTGTGCTTAATACATATTAATGTGAAGCGAAACTATCTACTGGCAATAGGCGCATGATATTATTTTACTAAAAAGCTACTCACAAAGTTGTAAACATATACGTTGACAACTTTGTGAGTAGCTTTTTGCAAGACAGAGGTTTGTCGGAATGCTTTAAAAACGGAGCTATGCTTAGTAAAGCCTTTATTATTGCTTAGTCAGTTGATATCGGCGGGAAGCCACAATTTGATCGGGAACATCGCCTGTAAAGGTAACAAACACGTCACCCGAAGCTGATTTTTCAAATAAAATTACTGATTCTTTATGATGTGAACCTTTTAAGTCGATATATTCCGCGGTTAAAAAGATCATCATAAATTTTTTGTTAATTTTACCGCTTTGAACAACTTTAATCAGTGTATCGTTTTTTAACATGCGACTTTGAGCATCCAGATGAAATACTAAATCTTGTTTATCAAAAGCGAAATGAAGAGTGTTGCATTGCTGTTGGCTCATGGTAATCGTTGGAACACTAGGTTCGCTGATAGCTTTATAAACGCCCGAAAAATCGGCGCAAACAGTTGGAGCAGCTGCCGAGGCAAGATGAAAGCTAGAAAATAGTGTTATTAGACTCATCATTCAGCACACTCCATTTTGGGTTCGCAAATTAAAAGATACTTATCAGCGTTATTATTTATTAATCCCTCCCACACCATCGGTGTGGGCATTTCGGGATTGAGGCGGAAGGGAATTGGTTCTTCGATTGGCAGAAATAGATTTTCATTGTGAAGAAAAAACTGAGCGCTATATCCTGAATATTGCTTTTCGTTCTCGAGCTCTTTTTGCACTAAATTCATTTTTATTTGTGCGACAATCTCATCTTTTTTGAAATGCGATAATCCCGTATTGAAAGTTCTTATTACGCCCGATTTCAATCGACCAACGCAGTGTTTGGTAAACCCGAGGTCAGGGCGACCGACTGTATGTTCATTAACTTCGATAGTTGTATTTGGCGCTACAAGCGCAATTGCGCAGCTAATGGCATTTGCTGGCGCGACAACAGGAGCACCATTCCCTTGTTGCTCAGCAGGGATTGAATTGTCTTGAACATCTTCATCTGAAGGCAGCGGTGTGCTATTTACTTTATTTTGTTGGTCATTCATTAATTGCGAGCTGGTTTTGGTGCATCCAACAACGGCAAAGCTAACTATTAGAATTAAACTTAAATTTTTCAGCATAGATTGGTTCTCACTTCGAAGCAGACATAACACCAATCATTAAGATTTTCAGGATCGATTGCTCTTTTTGAAATTAATTTAGGATAGGGAGCAATTTTTTACCGGGTGTTTGTTACAATCGCCCGTTGCTCCCTTTTTATAATCAAACGGGAATTAGTAACAGTAGTTGTAATAAATAAAAGGCCAAATTCCGTAAGAACCGCAAGCGTAAGGATAGCTTGGAGCCACATAGGCACCGCCATAATAGTATGGGTAATAGGGTGCTACAGGAGCATTGTAATAATAAGGGGGATTGTAATAACCTCTGTTATTATTGTAGCCACGGTTATTATTGAAACCACCGCGATGTTCTCCACGGAATTGTCCGCCGTTTCCACGACCATTATAAGCAGGTGGACGTGCTGGGCCAGCAACTGTCATTGCTACAGCCTCGTTTTGTGACTGCTCAGCGAATTGCAATTCACCAAATTGTTTTTGGTTTGCAGTAACTGGAATCCAATTGTGTTGCTCTGGATTTTGTAAAGACTGTTCGGTCACTCCATAAGCAAAAGCAGTTTCACCATTTTGTCCTACTCTTAGGGTGATCATTTTAGAATCTTCTGCGGCAAAAGTGCTCAGTGACACCACTGACGCAATCATTACCAATGTAAAAAAGCTTAAATAATTTTTCATAACTTTATCCTCCTTATAAAAATCTAATGTATTTGGTTTTGCAATTTGAACGCCTACGTTTGCTGGCTTGTAGGTCATCTTCGTTAACTAGGCAATAAGTATTGTAGCAAAATGCCCATTTTACATTGACAAATTTACCCGGTTAAAAAATAATGGCCCTCATGAAAAACTTAAGTAATAACGATGAGTAGCGCCAATTATAAGCAACTTGATATTTATAATCCCTCTGAAGAGCACGCCATACTGCGTGAGACTGTTCGTTCCTTTACTGTAGCCGAAGTAGAACCTCAGGCCCACGAATACGACCGTAAGGAAAAATTCAATTTAGCCTTATTCAAAAAATTAGGGGACTTGGGGCTTTTAGGAATCACCGTGCCCGAGGCCTACAATGGATCGGCATTGGATGCGACTGCTGCAGTTATTGCTCATGAAGAACTTTCCGCTTCAGATCCAGGATTTTGTTTGGCCTACCTAGCACATGCCATGTTGATGGTGAATAATTTGGCGGTGAATGGCAGTGAAGAGCAAAAGAAAAAATATTTGCCGCGATTATGTTCTGGCGAATTTATTGGAGCTATGGCGATGTCGGAACCAGCCGTTGGGACTGATGTGCTTGGTATGGCAACCACCGCTGTTAAAAAGGGCTCTGATTATATTTTGAATGGTCGAAAAATGTGGATCACTAACGGCACTATTGATGAAAATAATACAGCCTGCGATGTGGTGCTGGTTTATGCCAAGACCAGCGAAAAAAACGGGCGCGCGATGATTTCAACATTCCTGGTGGAAAAATCATTTAAAGGTTTTAGCGTTGGACAAAAAATCAAAGATAAGTTGGGAATGCGAGCTTCTAATACCGCCGAGTTGGTTTTTCAAGATTGCGTGGTCCCAGCTTCAGCACTTATTGGTCACGAAGGCGATTCAATGCTGCATATGATGAGGAATTTAGAGATCGAGCGGCTGACCTTAGCTGCTATGAGCTTAGGTATTGCCCGACGCTCGATTGAAATTATGAATAAATATGCTATCGAGCGCGAAGCTTTTGGGAAATCACTCAATCACTTCGGACAAATTCAAAAATACATTGGTGATTCCTACGCAGAATACAAAGCGGCACGAGCTTACGTTTACGATACCGCTTTAAGATTGAATTTAACTGAAGAAGGTAATCGACTTGATTCCGATGGTGTTAAGCTAGTCGCTACGACGATGGCAAAAAATGTAGCTGATCGGGCGATTCAAGTTTTGGGCGGCTATGGTTATGTCGGCGAATACACGGTCGAGCGTTTATGGAGAGACGCAAAGTTGCTTGAAATTGGCGGCGGGACTCTTGAAGCTCATCAGAAAAATATCACTCGTGATTTAGCTAAATCTCCAGAATTAATTGGTCGATAATTTTATGCAATCAACAGAATCCAAGAATTTGCGCTTTCCATTTGCGCCGGAAATCGAAGTGAGTGAGAATTTACGAATTCATTACACTCTTGTGTTGCAACAAATTGCTCCTAATCTTACGCCAGATCGTTTAAAAAAAATCGAATCGGTTATCCAGAATCGCTGCTTTGATGTCGCTGTCGTTCTTGAGAGCATTTATGATCGCGGGAATATCAGCGCCGTGATGAGAACCTCCGAGGCCTTAGGTTTCGTCAATTTTCATGTAGTTGAAACTCAAGAAAAATTCAAAGAGGCCAATCGAGTGACCCAGGGGTCTGATAAATGGGTCGAAACTCAAAAATGGAAAACCACCGGCGAAGCCGTTAAAAACTTGAAAGCTCAAGGCTACAAACTTGCGGTGACGACTCTTGAAAACGCCCGACCTATTGGCGAGATTGATTTTTCCGAACCCATCGCTTTTGTCTTGGGAAATGAAAAAGAAGGCGTGAGCCGTGAAATGATCGAGGCCGCTGATCATCGAATTATTATTCCCATGCAGGGATTTGTGCAGAGTTTTAATATTTCAGTTGCGGGGGCCTTGGGACTTTATCACATTCAGCAGGATCGATTGCGCCGCCTTGGAAAATTTTCAGAGTTAACTCAAGAGCAAAGAGACATTTTAAAGGCTCACTATTGCCTAAGGACCCAAGATTCGGCTAAGGATAGCTTAAAAGAACTTTTCACTCGCGGACATTTAAGCTAGAAGGTCGTCATGACAAAAAAATCAAAGTCGCCAGTTCCAAAAAAACTTTACGGCACAATTGCCATGGAAGAAAATAAGCTCGAGCGTTTTGCCAATCGCACAACGGCCCGCCGTTATACCATTGATTTTGAATGCCCTGAGTTTACTTGCCTGTGCCCACGCAGCGGTTTTCCGGATTTTGCAACGATTCGAATTAAAGTAGTTCCCGACAAATGGTGTGTTGAGCTTAAGTCTTTAAAACTTTACATCAACTCCTTTCGTAACCAAAACGTCTTTCACGAAGATGTAACCAATAATATTTTACAAGATTTAGTGGATTTATTGAATCCTCACGAAATCACTGTCGTTGGTGATTTTACGGTGCGTGGAAATATTCATACGGTGGTTACGGCCACTCATAAGAAATGATGACCAGGAATAAGAGTTTAATTTTAATCTTAAGTTATCTGCTTATCAGTTGTGTTCAGGTGCAGACTATTCACTCCGAAGGAATAGATGCTGAAAAAGTTTTAGTTTCGGACTGGGATGACACCATCGCTTATATGCCCACCAAAATTTTCCTTTTCAAAAAACACACGGGTGAGACTCTCGAAGTATCTACCGGAGAATACGCGAATGAAGGAAAAGCGATTGGTAAAAAAGGAAAATACCTAAACTATCAAATTAAAAATGAATCATTTAAGTTTTTTAGTGTTGCCGGGGAGTTGGACGATCAAGAAAGTTATTTTAAAGATGATGTTGTGAGTATGTTGCAAAGACCTCAGAATGAATGGAAAGGTCCTTATTTTGATAACGTGATTAAAATGTTGTCGAATCCACAGACCGCCGAATTAACTTATATCCTAACGGCGCGTGGACATTCTTCATACGAAATTATGTTGGGCTTGAACAAACTTAAATCCCATTTACAACAAACATCAGGCCTACAGATTATGTTACCACCAGAACAGAATTTGCTTATGGTTAGCGCCGCTGCCGACGTTCCAAAAAAAAAGGGTGAAGAGATGGTTAGACTTATTCGCAAATACGCTGGGACAAAAGTGAAAATAATTGAATTTGTCGACGATGATTTTAAAAATACTGATGCGGTTGCAAAAGCAGTTGCCGAAATTCAGAATGAACTTAAGATAAAAATAATCGTGACGCATGTTTCGCGCAATAGTCGTTCATCAGTTGTGTTTACCGGTCTTAATTAAAACGACACATTTTAATAATCTGTGAATTGAGCTCAATTCATAATCTAAACCGGGAATGGGATTTGGCTGCAGGCTCAGTTTATTTTTCATTGCCCAGCTCTTCATTAACTCTTGAAAGTCTTTATATTCCCATTTTTCGTAATTTGTTGAAAATAAAATCTTTCCTTGTAGAGCTAAAACTTCATTGCAAAGATCTAATAATTGGGTCCAATCTTTTTCAATCTTAAAAACCTGATCTTTACTGCGGCCAAAAGATGGAGGATCGACAATAATTAAATCGAATTGTCTTTTTCGTTTGGCAGTGCCTTTAAGGAAAAGCAAACAATCCTGTGCCCAAAATTCAAATTTTTTTACATCCAGATTATTGATTTCAAAATTTCTTTTACCCCAATCTAAAAATTTTGCACTGGTATCAACACTGCAGACTTCTTTTGCGCCACCAGCCGTAGCTGCGACACTGAATCCGCAGGTGTAAGAGTAAAGATTTAAAACCCGAAGATCAGCGCCATTTTCTTTAACCCATGCGCGATTGGCCCGTTGATCTAAGAACAGGCCAGCGGAAAGGCCCTGATTTGTTCTAAGTTCATAGTGAAGACCATTTTCTGCTGTTGTCCATTGATCTGGAATCTTGCCTAGCGACCAAAACTGATTTGTATTGGGATCTTGGCCTCGATTGTTCATCTTGCGAACAAAAACGGATTTATTGAGTGTGTGGAAATAACTTTCAAAGGTCGTTAATATCTGGTCGGTGGGATTTTCTTCTTTATACCAATTAATCCACG
>ERZ1292630.965-Hain-H41-02um-R3-965-length-28980-cov-7_pt1 | contig 22712 bp, 16 predicted proteins | sample MGYA00564408_ERZ1292630 | MGnify/ENA primary metagenome ERZ1292630 (study PRJEB36523, sample SAMEA6512641) | groundwater metagenome | collected 2019-01-08 | study: AquaDiva: Metagenomics assemblies of 32 groundwater samples
CAAGGAAGCGCTGGTGAGAAAGGAACCCCTCCACCCAAAGAAAAAACTACGAACAAAAAAGGAAAGACGGCGACGAAGAAACGTAGGAGATAGTCATCCGTTTCGCTCACGTACGGTTGGATCTTGGTTCCATCGATGGGCTCTGGGTGGGAGGAGCTGTCACCGGCGTTGTTCTCGAAGCGGCTCGTTGCTGGCGGATGGCGTCCAAGAGTCCGTGTATCTTCTGCTGCAAGGCGGCCCGCTCGTGTGACCATTCGAGCCTTTCTTCCTCGATGCACTGCTCTCGCATCATGTCCTTGTGCTGCAAGTCGCCCTTTAGGCGCCTCAACTCCTCCGCCTCCACGCGCAGCACAGCGCTCAGCTGTTCGATGGCAGTGCCCGCTTCGAGCATCGATTCAGCCGCGAGAGCCGACGCCCCGGCCGTTGACGTCGTGCCCTCCGCCCCCACACCTCCGACAGAGGTGAGAACGTCAGGCACACTATGAGGCAGCGTCGCGAGCCGAATGTGACCTCGCGGAGTGTCGGCCGCCATCGCGGGAATCGCTGTCGGTTGAGGCACCACGGCTCGGCGCGACGCAACCTCTTGTCTAGCCGCGGCGACCCCTCTTGCCCGCAACATCTGACAACACGTTTCCCAGCCTACGGCCCTGGCGGCTTCCTCGATCGCCGCGCGTTGTGCTGCCTCTAAGTCTTCCAAGCCTCGCCGGAGCAATGCTTTTTGGTGGTTGTGACGATTTCTGAGGCCGACGCACTCCTTTTCAAGCATGCGTAGTCGCTCACCAGCCGGGCCCTGTGCTGCCTGCTGCTGGCCGGGAGGCCCCAACACGCCGCCTCCCGCCAATTCCCCCGCCCGACCAGGTGACTGCGGACTACTCGAACGGGGCCCCGGTGAGCCACCTGGCGAACGGGTTAGTATTCCGGCAGGGCGAAAGGGCACTGGGTGCCATGTCGGTCCACTCGTCGCGTCGGCTACCATCTGCGGCGTGGCGGCAACGCTTGCGGGAGGGGGAGGCCGAGGGGGCAGAGCCGCCCCGCGCATCGTGGAACTCTTATGGAAGATCGGCGCCGCCGAGACCGGTCGCTGTCCGGATATTATTCGCGTCTCCGACCTGGCCGGCCCCGTCGGGATGGCGACATTCTGTACGAAGACATTGGATCGAGTCACTCCGGCACTCGATGCGTGGTGCAGAGGCTGCTGCCAGTGCGCCGGGACGCCGCCAGCGCCGCGTTCCGGTACTGTGGTCACTTGGACAGACTGCGACCCATCAGCGGCCGAGGTCGAGCGCCCCGACGTTGCGCCCCCGCCCAGCACGTCCGTTCTGGTGCGATGTCGAAGGTCACCGTCGGTCCTCGGCGATTCGGCATAGCGCGGCGCGTGGAGCTGGGCAGCAGCGGGCGCCGCTCGCGACCAGTCGGCTGCAGACGCAATTGGCGAGGCGACGTTGGCATTGTCGTGTCGACGGGGCGTTACCTTGGTCCACATGATATGCGCGGGTTGGCTATTGAGTGACGCGAGGGGCGTATCGCCGTGGGCAGCGCCAAAGTACTCGGGCGTCACCGCGTCCACTAAGGCCGACATCATCTTACCGGCTTCGCGCACAACAACAACAACAACAACAACAATTCCGTCCGTTTCACGAACATTTTCGTGCGTTCATGATTGCCAGGTTGCGCTGGGGGCTTGTTACCACTCTTCCGCCGTGGCCGTGAAATTATCCGTTAATTCGAAGGGACGTTACGAAATGGAGGTTGAAGGGCGAAAAGGCGGGTGTGAGAGAGAAGTGTTCGAGGAGAGTGTGTGCGAGTCACCTCACGTGCGGACATCAACGACCTCCTTTCTTCTTCCCAGCGCCACTGCCGCCGCCCCCTTTCTTCATCTGCTTCTTGATGCGCTGTCTGCCTCGTTTTTGCTCGCCTCGGGTGCGGGAGTCCGACGAGAGCTTCTGCTTTCCTCCGCCGCGCCCTTCGGGGCCGTGTTTCACGGTGCTGCTACGCATCAGCTTGCGCACCGACAATCCCTTGACCTTATCGCGCACGCGAGGGTCTGTCCTTCCCTTGTCCAGCAGGCCGCGCAGCATTCGCTGCGCCCGGCGACGCTTGCGACCCATCGCTTCCATCACCTTCTTGCCGGGGCGCGAATTAAGTTCGATGAAGCGCTGCCGCTGCGCGTCGATTTCCGCCGCGGTCACCGGCACTTGCACGCGACAGTTGCGGTATTCGTCCTTGATGAACCAGTCGGGTAGGTCTCCGTCGTCGTTGGCCATGTAGCGGTTCACGCTGTTTTCGAGCATGTCGCGGCGCGTACGTTTGTCCAACATCTTGGTTGCCATCGCCAGCGTGCGAGCACGCACATCGGGATCCGTCATCGCGATGGGGATTTCTTCAAAGTTGGTGTCTTCCTTGCCGTCGTTTTTCTTCTTACGTTTGCCAGAGGTGTCCTTTTTGGCGTTGCGGGCCTTTTTGTTGAGCTTCTCGACGGCTTTGCGCTGTGCCTTCGTCACCGCCGTCGCTGTCAAGTGTCCAATGTCGGGCACCACGAGACGACGCCCCTTGTTCACCTTTTTCATCAGCCCTGCGTTTCCCTCTACCGCACCGACCACGTCGTCGTCTTCGTCTTCGTCCTGCTGGTGGGCAGAGTCAAACAAATCGTCGTCCTCGTCGTCTGCCGACTCGTCTCCAGCGACGACGGCGGATGCGGGCCGCCGCAGTTCGGCGTCAGACTTCTTCTTTGCCGATCCTTCGCCAACAAGCGTCGAACTGATGGGCGCCGCGCGCATTTCGACGCGCTCTTCCTCGATGACGTGAGACCTTGGCCGCTTGGCGTCACGGGGCTTAGGGAAGGTGCGGTGCAACACCTGATCGATCAGCTTCTGTCGCCGCAGCCACTTGGCTTGCTTCCCGGCCGTTTCCAATTCTTCGTCGTCCCTGGCGCGGCGTTTGTGCTCTTTCGTAGTTTCGGGGTCCTCTTCTTCGTCACTTCCCGCGCCGCCGTCCACGCCAGGGACTTTGAAGTGCTCGAGGCGCTCCGGCTTCGCCGCCGCGATGTAGTTGCCGTAGGCGTCGACGTCGTAGAGCTCCTCCATGCCTTCGATGACGTGCAGTGGGCGCTCTTCGTCCTCTCCTTCGGCGCCGGCCTTGCCCATGTCCACTTCCTCGTCGTCGTCGATGTGCACGTCGGTCACGGCGTTGAGCGGCAGGTTCAGCCGGTTGTCGGCAATCTCAAAGTGCTTGTCGAACATTTGCGTGACGCGGTCGTCATTGAGCCGCGACACGTCTCCGATGCTCCAGTCGCCTTCGGCGTGGCCGGGAGGGAGATCGTCATCGGCATCCTCGTCATCGTCGTCATCGTCATCGTCGTCGCTTGCGTCATCGTCGTCGCTTGCCGCGTCGGGTTTCTTTTTTCGCGCCGGTGCCATTTCAGTCGGGTGGCGCGAGTTTTCGACGGGATCGTAATTGATCAGACCGCGAACTTGCTTCAACTTGCGGTCGATCATTTTTTGCTGCTTCTTGCGCTGCTCCTTCGCCTGCTTCTTACGAATCGCGAGAAGTTCTCGCGCGAGCACATCGGCCTCGACCGCGTCGGGATCTGCGTCCTCTTCCTCCTCGCCGCCTGCGACGTTTTCGTTGTCATCGTCGTCGTCGTCGTCATCGTCATTCTCATTTTCGTCGTCACTCTCGGCGTCCTCCTTCTCATCGCCGGATTCTGCGTCGTCTGCTTGCGGTGCCGCTGCATCGGATTCGATGGGACCGACCTGCGTCGCGTCGGCACCGGGGACAGGCAGGCCGCGTTGCTGCAAGGCCGCTCGCTCCTTGAGCAGATTTTCTCGCCATCGGAGAAGCCGACGGACATCCGCATCGCCGACTTGCTGCAAGTCCTGGCACAAGTACGTGAGTTCCTTCCGACTACACTTAAGGCCGAGGTAACATTTTCGCTCATCGTCCGTGAAGCGGATTTCATGGTAGTGAGAGAGAAACCCTTTGGCGTCGTGGCTGTTCATGAATTCGGTCAGATTCGCGACACGGCCGGCCCCGATGATGCCCATCTCGTCGTAGCCTTGGGGCACGTTGGTCTTGGGGGTGTACAGCTGGCCAGATGCATTGAGAACGCGTTCTTGGCCCGCGTCCTCGAAGACCGCTTGCGCGTTGAACAGCTTGGGGTCGATGACCTTTGGTGCTTTGTAACCGGCGCACACGATGAAGCCCTCCGCCGACTCCATGCGCGACGCGAGGGGTTTCGTCATTTCGGCCTTCTCGAAGAACTGGCGAATGACCCACATGAGCTTCGCGGAGTCCGGCGATCGGAAGACTTTCGTGATGAACCATCCGCCCGGCTTGAGCAAGCCCGTCGCGAGTTTCAACGAAGAAAGAACGAGCGCGTTCTGTGCGAATAAATCTCGCGCCCACACGCCACCGACGTTCGGCGCGCCGTCGTGGATAACGGCGTCCACGAGCTCCTTCTTCAGAAACGTCAGAATCACTTTGCGGGTCTTGTCATCGGTGATGTCGCCAACGAACGTTTTGACGCCGCGGATCGGCGCGATGGGAACCAAGTCGACGCCCACGATCTTGCTCCCCACCGGCATGTACTTCGCCGCCACTTGGCACCAGCCACCCGGGGCGGCGCAAAGGTCGACGAGGCTGCGGCACTTGGCGAGGATGTCGTACTTGCGGTTCAGCTGGATGAGCTTGAAGGCGGACCGCGCGCGGTAGCCCTGGTCCTTGGCTAACCGGTAGTACGCATCCAACCTCGTTTTGGCCTTCTTCTGCGACTTGACGCCCATCGGTACGTAGGTCGGTGGACGGTAGGGCGGAGCTTTGGACTCTAAACAACAGAGGGGAGGGGGAGAGCGTGCGCCTTTCAACGACCATGCTGATGAACGGATGGTCACCATTCACATGATGGGTTTCGATCAATATTTACAACCAAGCGGTGTGTGGCTCGACACGTTGGACCGTGTCACACGACTACCCTCATCGGTGCGTGACGGGCGTGGATCATGTAGGCGAGGGCGATGACACCCTCCAGCCAGTCGAACGCGGCGACGGAGACAGCGTTCGCGTTCGTTGACGGAAGATCGGTCGCCACCTCGGCGGCAGCTGCCTCGGCTGCATCGGTGCCGATCGTCAGCGGTGAAAAATTTGCTGGGAGCGCCACGGCGGCGCCACGGCTGGCGGCGATGCGCAGTGCGTGCGCGAGGGGCGCCTTGACGGCCGCGAGCACGACGTCCAGAGGCTGGTCGACGATGGCCGAGCGGATGCTCACAATGATTGCCGCGCACACGCACGCGTGGAATTGCGCGAAGCCTTCGCCGATGGACAAGTACGTGTCCCACAGGCGCAAGGACAGCGACGGGCCGAGCTCGCGCACGAGGAAACAGTGGATCCAAGGAAGGAAGAGATCTACCGGGCCCCCGCCGGTCGCCTCTGTGAGCTGCCGCAGAGATGCGACCACCTCCGCACAATAGGCCTCAAGCACCGCGAGCAAGAGAGCCGCCGTTCGGCGGACGCCCGGTTGGGCGTAGGTGTAGTGGTCCTGCACCCAGCCGAGTACTTTGCCGGCGCACCAATACGTGTCGGCTTCCACGTCGTCGAGCGCCGCCGGGGTCCATCGTGCCGCCACCACCTCCAAACTCGCGCGGTTGCACGTCCAGGCGCACGGCGACGGAAGTGGCGATCGTGTGGTCGTGACGATGGTTGGGAGGCTCTGGCCCCCGGTTAGAGCGACCGGCGCGGTGTCGCTCATCGCCCACGCGATGGCCTCCTCGAGAAATAGGAAGTAGAAGACAGCGAACAGGTCGTCCATGCCCTGCACGAAGCCCGCGGCCGGGTGGCGCACGCTCCAGATGAAGAGCGCCCGGCCCAGGCGACGCGCCAATTCGGGCATGTGAAACATGGCCGCGGTGTGGCGCGGGAGGTCGAGCTCCAATTGCTTGACGATGGCGCGCTCCTGCGACTCTAAGTCCAGGTCGGCGTTGTTCCACCGTGGCAGTCCGGAAGCGGCGCTGACGTGATGGCTTGCAAAGCAGCTGCCGTACGTCGCGGCGTACTCCATGTATTCGGCCCGCTTCCGCCGCGTGTCCCGCTGGCGGAGAGAGGCCGCCGCGGGAGCCCAGCCCACCAACAAACGCCACGCCAATGGCCGGTAGCTGGATAAATGGCGTTCCTGCGACTCATGGTCGCTGAGCCCGAGCCACACCACGCGCCGCAGCCCTTCGCCAGTATGGCTTCCGATCCACACGGGATCGTGGCTCAACGAGGAAAGCAACATGTGGCTTCGTGTGTCCGAACCGGAGAGCGCGGGCAACTCGCTCACGAACAACGGTGCGTGAAAATCGGCTGGGAGTGACGGCACAACACTCGCGGTCAGGGACGATCCATCGCCGCGAAGAGCCGACAGGGGCGGCGTCGTGGTGGCTTGGGGCACGGGTGGCGGCTGCTGGGGACCCGTACTAACATTGTTCAGGATCACCCCCGTGGTGACCGGCGCGCCGACGTCGGCACCTGTTCTCCTCGACACACGACGGACCACGCCTGGGGTAGACAGACTGTCCCGGCGGGCGCCACCAGCCGACGTGATGCGGTTCATGATGATGTTGAGGGGTTGTTTTTCCTTCCGCCGTCGGACGTCCCCTCTACTACTCTATTGCTCACCGAACACGAACTACAATCGAAAAGCGATGTCGGCGCTTGAGCACTTATGTCGTTTGTCGTGGCGTCTAATGTGCGTGCTCACAAACGCTGTGCTGAAGCTCAAGCATCATGGTCGCCCCTGTGCATTCCGTGGGCGTAGATCAGCACGTTTCAAAGTGTCGGGAGAGGGTGTGGGAGAGCCCGGGCTTTGGGCCACTACTTCTCTGGGCACGATCACTCTTCGTGTTGTTGATCGTGCTACTTTTGAGAGTCATGGCGGTTGCGTCTCTTGTTGATGGTTTTTTGCACATAAAAAAAAACGCCCCCCTCTCTCATCAGAGGCCGCTCGACAGCTGTGGATCGTAAAGCTTCCTCTCATTAACTCTGTCTATTGAGGGAAAAGCTCGAGTGATCTTGGGCCAAAGGTGAGGGGGAAGATGGCGGAAGGCAACAACGGGTGACAATGAGCGGAGGAGGAGGAGGAGGGCATAATCCGAATGGGAAGGGGGACCCGGCCGATGAGGAAGGAACAAAACGTTAACAAAGGGACGCGCGGCGCTGACTAGACGGGACCTCATGGAGCGATAGAATAAAAACTTGACGGTTTTGAAAACAGTCGCGCGGTGCTTCCACAATTGTGACTTCTTTGTACCACGCCCGAAAGGGCACGTCCGCTCCCACCGTTTCCTCGTCGGTCACCATCAAACTGCCGTTTTCGCCCCCCTTCCGCTTCCTCCCTCCCTCTACTGCGCAGCCTGTACGGTGTAGGCATACTCCGCCTTGTTGTGCATCACCAGCTCGTTGTTGACGAAGTAGAAGGAGTCGGACTTGGTGGCCCAAGGGGAGTTGACAATTGTGTGCTCGAACTCCGGCGTGAGGACGGGCATGTCGTAGATCGCCTCCCACGAATTGGTGCTATTAGGAATGCAGAAGCCGAAGGTGAAGTCGAAGCTCTTGATCAAATAGTCACCGAAGTAGTGGCGCTCGATCATGCGGAAGTTAGGAAGCGGGTTGGGGCCGACCGCGAAGACTAACTTGGCCCCAACCTGCCGCAGCCTGAGGAACGTGGGGTGAAAATTGTATCGAATGCTCCGGGCGGCCCACTCTTGTTCCGGGGTGAGCACCGGGGGCGGCGCCATAGGATCCTCCGACCGCTCCCGTTCGACGTCGAAGATGACCTGATTGCTCGCCATGTCGCGGATGGTGAACTTCAGAAACTCGATGCCGTAGATGTTCGCCGACAGCGGGCACAGGAATTGGTCAGTTGGCTTTGTAAAGCGGAGCACATCGTCGGGGGAGACACCTGCCATGGTTCGGACCGGACTATGGGAGTTGTGCTTTCGGGATGTGTGTGCAAGGGCGCCTGTTATGGGGTTTTACGGTGACGAAGAATTCCCTTTTGTTCATGTGAATGGGGGATTGAGGGAGGAAGGCAATCACCAGCACCCCTTCGCCCTGCAGGCGATCAGGTATCACCTGCGCGCGATGCAGGCTAGTGAATAGACGACAACACAAAAGGACCTGGGGGAACAGAAACAAAAGGCACACGAACCGACGACCTTTTTTCCCCATTTCCCGCGGTCTTTCCCTTCGGGCTCCAGAATATTCCAGAGAAGAGTGGGAAGGGCGTGTGGGTGAGGACGTCCTCCCCCGGAGGTGCCGTATTGGGCGCCACGTTCAAACGCGCGGCCCGGAAAGTACAAACTTCGGTTCGACCCAAAAAAAATTTGGAACGTACAAATAGAAGAAATGGAGCAGGGGGCGGGGGAGGGATTAGCCGTGGCGGACAAGATCAGTACTGCGCCGAGGAGGGTGTCATGCGGGACTGGATCGCCAGTTGCTCCTGGGTCACGCGGCGAAGCGCGTCGAACTTCAGCCTCTCGAGTTGAGTGCGGCGTTCGAGTTCCGCGCGCTCACGGTCTAGCACGGAAGCGTGATACTCCAGCTCCTGCTGCTGGCGACGCATCTCCCGCTCTCGACTCATGCGCTCGGTTTCAAACCGAACTTGCTCCATCTTCCAGACGTAATCCTGGTGCTGCTGGCGGGACACCTCGACGTCCTGGCTATTCACGGGGAGCCATTCGCGGCTCGGCTCGATGGTGACCTCCACGTCGACGTCCGCCTCCTCGTGACGCAGCGACCCCACTTCGTGAGCGTACGCCGAGCGCTCCTGTTGGTAGGCAGCATGCTGACCCCCGTGCGTGAGTCCGTGCCCTGCGGACGACCGGGAAAGCGCGCGAGACACCGCCGGCGACTGCACCAACGAGTGGCCTTCACCCGGAAAGTACCGGCCGGTCGTCGCGACGCGGTAGTCCGTCTGCGCCCTACGCATGTCCGCCTCCTGCTTGCGAATGTCATCGATCTCGGCGTCGAGTCGCGAGATGCGGTGAACGGACACGTTGTTGTTCATGCGCGAAGGGGACGCGGCGGCCTGTGGGACGCTTCCAGTCGGGACCGACGAGTACGAGATCGAGGGCTGCGGCGGCGACGCGCGACGCGGCGGCGAGGGAAAATGCACTGCTTGTCCTGTACCGGCAGGGGCGGCGGCGACGGCCCCCCCAGTGGACTGCCGCGACAAGTCCGCGTTGGTCGACGCGACGCGCTGTGCGGCCTCCTCCGCGCGCTGCATCACGTCCAGCAGCACCGTGCACCCGTCCTGCAATCCGACGGTAAAGCCAACGGCGTTGGGGCCGAACGGCTGGCCGTTGAAGCTCATGAGTTGCTGCCCCGCCGGGATGCCGCTGACGGTTTCGACGTGCGCACGTAGCTGCTGCCCTGTGAGCCGGCCGATGTCGCCGTCAAAGATCAAGTGATAGACGATGCTTTCGCGCACGTTGCGCACCTTAATCGTCGTGCGGTTGGCGGTCGCCGAGGACGAACTCACCATCGACTGATTCTGCTGCGCGCGCGCCGCCGACGGTTGTCCGATGACGGTCGCACGGGGTGTTTCGCTGGCCAACATGCTCTTCAGTGCGTCTAAAGTGAGAGAGAGAGAGAGAGAGAGGGGTGTTTTAAAACTCTGTTCTGTTTTGTGGGAATGCACCACTCTCCGCGCGAAAGAAGTCATTTGGTGTTCGCGATGGTCCCCACGGCCAGTTGCGTGAGGGTACTGCCTCAGCCGCACAGCAAGGTTCCCGTAGTTGGATCGCCGCCCACTCCGCGGAGCACCCGACGGCCATTGGACCGACGAGGTTCGGACCGGGCCACCCCTCGCACAGGTGGTGGATCACATAACACAACGCGACCTCGGATGACGACGAGGTGCGCAGAATGGGAAGAAAACAAAGGGGAGAGCCCTCCCGGAGGGGGGCAAAGAAGGGGGAAGAACGGAGAGGGAAGGAAGGAGGGGGAGGGCGCATCGCGCTGCACTAAAGACGACATCTGCAACGTGTTCGGTTCGTCTCTCCCTCTGCGATCGAGATGCGACAATCACTTTGGCAAACAAAACAAAGGGGGGCGCAGTACGGGAAGAGAAACACGTGAGCGGTGAATTTGTCGTCCCCGCTACACGTCGCCGAGGTCGAAGTCCAGGTCCATGTTCTCGAAGCCGTCCAGATTCTGATCGGCGTTTGCTCCGAGCTGCCCGAGGTCGCCGACCACGAGCTCGACGTCGATGTTGGATGGTCGGTCCAATGCCAAGCGCCGCTGGCGGTCCGCCTGGGCGGCGGCAATCTTTGATGCCTCCGCCTGCGCCTTCTCCTCCTGCAGCCGGATAGCTTCGTCGTTGGCAACGTCCGTTGCGTTCGGAAGGTCGTCGTCGTCGATGATCAGATCCAACTCAATATCCGGTTGCCGATGGGCTTGCCGCTGAGATTGGGAGGAGCCCGGCGCGCTGGGCATGTCGTGTTGTGCTGCCTGGCTACCCTCTTGCATCGCATCGCCGCCCAAGTCATCGCTCGCGGCGCCCGCGGCGGCCATCCCGTCTTGGTAGATGACCCCGCGAGCTTCCTTGAGGGTGCGCTTCTTCGGCTTCTTTTGCGGAACGTACACTTTGATGAACTCCTCGAACGACAGGGTGCCGCTTTGGTCGGCGTCGAGCTTGTCGAAGTACTCCTCGAGTTGCCTCGGGTTCAACTTGGCGCCCATGACTTGATTGTAGAAGAGGGCAAATTCCTCGCGAGAAATATCGTTGGAGTTATCGCGGTCGATCTTCTTGAATTCCTCACGGAGCATTTCCACCTCCTCGGGACTGAGCGTCGACTCTCCGCGCTCAGCGCGAATGTGCCGCAAGCGCGTCACGTGCAACTTGTTTCGTTTGACGCCGCAGCCGACGAAGAGGGACAGAATGAGCGACACCAACATCACGAAGCAAAAGATGACGCCGCCCACGGCCGCGGTGAAGAACTTTTCCAGCACGAATTCACGGACGCGAAGTACGCACGGGTAGCCGATTCCATTCGATACCTCGCAGTTGGCCGGGCAGTCGCTTGTGCCCGCGGGTGTGTTGACGGTGATGCAGGAGTTGTTGAAGCCCGAGCATCGCAACACGGACTCGAGCGTGCAGGTCCCGACGGGATTGCTGGCGACGCCGCGGCGCCACTCGGCTTGCAGCTGACTGCGCACGCCGTCGGTGTCGATGTTGTTGTACATGTACAGAAGCAGCGACGTGAAGAGCAGACCGCAGCCAAAGAGGAGCAGCAAGAAGACGAAGTTGAAGAACATGACGGACCGGTTTTTGTAAAAGGCGGCGCAGAAGCCAATGAACGACGCGAACCACACGACGACGGCGCAGCAGATGATTCCGATGATGATCGTGCGGCCAAAGACGCTGAGCACGCCGAACATGTACGCCGCGAAGATGATCGTCATCGAGCTGCCACATAGCAGCACGATCTGCGAGACCATGAGGATGATGCGGAAGACTTTGATGACCGTCGTGAGCGGCAGAATCTCACGGACGGTGTTGTCGTAGTGGAGTTGCATGGACTTCCAAATCAGGCCGAAGCTGATAAGGCCCAACGCGATGAAGAAGCCACCGACACCGAGCAACCAGTCATCGAGGCCGTTCAGCTTGCCCTGCACGTCGTAGGCTTTCTCGATGGGCGTGCTCGTGAACGTCAGAGCGCACTCCTGCTCCTTGCCGGTGTCGCAGACGACGCATTGATCAACGCCGGCGGGCGTGGTCTTCGTCTTGCAGCTTGAGGTTCCTTCGTAGACAATGACTCGAAATTCGTGGATCTGCCGCATCGACGAGATGTTCGTGGCGACGGACATTTTGGTGCGGTCGCTCGAGAGCACGAGGTTCGTCTTGTCCGTGATTGTCACCACGATGGTGTACGTGCCCGCGCCGTTGGAGTAGGTGTAACCCGTATAATTGGTCACCGCGTTAGGCGCGTTGAAGCCGAGCACGTGCGTGGCTGACGCCAGCCGCGTGGTGCCGATGGACCACACCACATCGAAGACGCCCGTGTCGTCCTTGTGGTACGGCACACGGTTGTTCATGAAGAGGGCGCTGCTCTCGCCGTTCTTGACGTACAGCGTTTCATAGCTGCCAGGGTACCGAGGTGCGGCGAGGCTCATGCCTTCGGTGTACAGGATGGACACGACGCTTTGTCCGCACACAGGGCACATAGTGGGCTGCTCGGACTCCATCAAGCATGCGGAGGGCGTGGGTTTGAAATAGTTCGTGTAGGTGCACACGGGCGTCGGGCGGGGGATGATGCCCGCGAGGATCCACTGGTTCCACGGGGGCGAATCCACGGAGTAGTGGCAATTCTTGAGCGGCACGACCTTTTGTTCGTTGACGGCGTAGTCGTACTCGTCGCTGAGGTCCGCCATCGCGTGGCCCATCTCGTGAATCATCACGACGGGCAGGCGGCTGCCGGCGTAGACGGAGCAGATGCGGCCGCCGCCCGTGCCGCCGAAGAGAACGTCGTTGACGATGACGACGTAGACGGCACGCTGCGGCGGCGGCGGAGCGTAACTGCCCACTAGCGACACTTTCGCGCGGTTGCAGCTCAGAATGCGGTAGGAGTTCTCGCCGTAGGCGCAGTCGAGGTTGTTTTTTACGACGGTGCCGTCGCCCGCGGGCAGCGGATGCGACGCGCCGGCCTGCACGGAAGGGTGAAAAACGCTGTACATGTTGAAGGTCGAGTAGTACCGGCTGTACGGTTTTGGGGAGACCTTGTCCGGGCTCGCTTGGGTACCTTGCAAAAACGACACGAGGCCAGACACCTTGTCGTCGAAGTCCTTTTTTTCAGCCGTGGTGAATCCGGAACTCACAAAAACGAACGCAGGCTGCTGCGATAACGGGCCGACGACTTGAAGTGGGGTCACCACAATGGAAGATGTGTCCACCTCCACTTGCAAGGTTTGGAACGCCCGGTGATGCTCGTCGGTGACCTCGAGCACCCGTGTCGCGGGGTGGTCGACGGTCGTGGCCGACGACGACGCCATCGACATGGTTCGCGGAGTGGGATGCACGGCAGCAGCAGGCGACGCGGCGGTGGCGGTTAGTTGCTTCAAGTCGGTGACAACAAAGCCCGTTACGGCCGCTCTCAGCGTCACTGCGAATTGCGCCCGGGGTAGGTGGTGCACGCCGCCGGTGAGCTTGATCTCCGGGTCGACATTCATTGCCTGTAGACCGATCGGCGTACGCGCCTGCGATAGAGCGGAGGCTTGAGTGCTGTCCTCGTTGGCATCTCGATCGTGGTACATCTTCCGCGGGTTGCGAACATGCATGTGGCACAGGTGCGCAGGCGTCGGAGAAGGAGATTCCTTGCGGGCGGCATCGGCGGGGTGCAAGTATGTCACGACCAACGAGTCCCCGTCGTGATGGAACGCCGGCAGCTTGTGGGGATTGACGTGAAATGGCACGCTGCTGGAAACGGCTTGGCCATCACCGCCGCCGCGCTGCGGATGGTCGTCCTTGTTCCAGGGTTCGCAAACGGTCGTTTGGTGAGTGTGGCTGCTGCTGTGTACACCATGGCCATCATCCTGTGTTGGAGGCGTCTGGCCATGGTCGAGGGTGGGTGATTGTCGGAGCAAATGCGGACGCCGTTGATAGTCGTCGTCATGCTCATGCTCGGTGTGGCGAGCCGCGGTGAGGGAAACGTCGCCCGCGTCGGTGACCTCGAGCAGCAGCCACCGGGACCGGCGCGGCTGTTCGTCCGTGGCGGCTGCTCGCACGCCAGTCAATGAAGCCCCAGCAACGATTAGCACTACCACCGCCGCTACTGGTCGCCAACGGGTTGCCCACGGGGTCCGGGTCAGTTTCTGGTCTGGGGCCTGTGGTGTGATGCGCATTTTCCTGAAATCTTTTGTACAAAGAAAGAAGTGAAAAAGCAAGGGGAGGCTCTTCCCGAAAATGGGTGACTTGGAAGGCTGAAGCAGCGATTGGGCACGAAACAGGCAAAGCCGTTCCGATCGATCATCGTCAGCGGCTTACCCCATGCCGATGGTGCCGATGTTGCGGTCAACACACTGTTAAGAGAGAGGACATAGAAAAGACACGGACGACAGAGAATCTTGACGGCCGCTCGCCAGTATTTTTTCGTCTTGGTGGCCACGACAGCCATGATGGTGACGGATTTGTTTGTTGGGTTGAAACCGCGGTGCCCCTCCTCCCCCATTCGCACCGAACAACGTCCACAATACAGCAGCAGATTCGCTTTGGTTAGCGGGCGATATCCCCTCCTTTGGAGTGAAGGCGGTTGCCTGGTGCCCGCGACTCGTCGACGTCAAGCAGTGTCGGCAATTTTCACCGACCACGGATGCCCCTGTGTGCGGCCATACTGAATGTTGACGAGCTTCTCCATGAAGCCGCGCGTCACGCTGGTCTCCGGGCACGGCACGGCGAGGCCCTCCTCTCCAAACTGCAAAAAGTTAACCGCCGTCACGATCGCTGCCGTTCCACAGCCGAAGAGCTCCTCAACTCGGCCTTCTCGCAGGCCCTTCATGATGGCGTCGATGTGGACTCGCTTCTCCGACACCACGTCAATCTCTTTCATGTCGCGCGCTAGCTGGAGAATCGAGTTACGGGTCACGCCCGGCAGGATCGTGCCGTCCAGCGGCGCGGTGATCAGCTCGCGCTTCCCCTGCTCGTTCTTCCACAGCATCATAAAGTTCATCGCGCCGACCTCGTCGACGGTGTTGTCGGGCGCCAGCCATAGAATCTGCTGAAAGTTCTTCTTGGTGTACTCCACCTGGTGCATGATGGGTCCTGCGTAGTTGGCGCCCAACTTGTACGCCCCCGTGCCGCCAGGGAACGCTCGTCGCGCCTTGTTTTCCGCCACGAGCCGCACGGGCTTGAAGCCTGTGGGGTAGTACGGACCTACGGGGCTCGCGATGATGTAGTGCAGGACGCGATCCGACGGACCGACCATCAAGTTGTGGTTCGTCGCAATGGTCGTGGGTCGAAGATACAAGGAGTGCTGTTCCTCGGCGGGAATCCACGTGCGGTTCGCGAGGACGAACTCCTTCAAGCACTCCACCCATTCTTTCTCGTCGACGGTGGGGAACGCGAGCCGCTTGTGGGACGAGTTGAGCCGCGCAACGTTCATGTCGGGACGGAAGAGACGGATGCCGTCGGCGGTGTGATACGCCTTCATCCCCTCGAAGCACTGCAGCGCGTAATGAAGCGACCCAGACTGCGGCATCAGCGACAAGGGGCCAAAGTCGCGGATCTCCGGTTTGCCCCATCCTTCGGTTGTGTTGTACTCAACACACATCATGTAGGGCGCGAAGAGCGTCCCGAACTTGACGCCGGCCATGGGTGGCAGTGGCGGAGCGGCCTTGGTGGCCTTTCGAACCATTTCCGATGCCTTGAACGCAGTGCGCATGTTTTGGTATTTTCCGTCTAACGGAAACACAAAGGGGAGAAGACGGGAGGGGAGGAAAGTGGGCAAAAAACCCTTTAATCGAACATCCCGCGGGGTACTCTCAACAAATGCACACAAGGTGGCCCTCACGGTGTCGATGACGCAGGCGGCAGGGGAGGATCCCCAGCGAGGAACGTCATCACGCGGTGCGGCTTTGCTTGTCATCCCCTCTGACGGCCGCGAGGGGGGCAGCTAAAAGGCTCGAAAGCCACCACACACCTCGCTGCGTGCGGCGGGCGCTGCTCCACTGGTGTGCGTTGGTCGCGGTCAACAGCACGGGGGCCTCCACTGATGCCAGCGCCCCGATCGCCACGGGCACCGCCGAGCAAAGTCCAAGAAACGTGAAGAGACGCACGGAAAACGAGGCAGAATAGAAGGGAGACGCTCTCTCAACCTGCGATGAAGAAAAAAGCGTCGACGACCACACGGCATGGTCGATCACCGCTACAAGACCCGAGACAGCGACGCTTTGGGCCGAACCGACCCACGGGAACGACTTCACGTGCCGGCCGTAGACTCCCAACGTTACCGCGATGCTGAAGCCGTGTCGCAGGAGCAAACTGACGAGCCCCTCAGTCGTGGATCCTTCGGTCATTAGTGCGGCCGCCGCGAGAGCCATGTGAGCCGCCGTGACCGCGAAGATGCTCCCTCGCAGCATCCGCCGTGCCCCGACGGGGTGGTCCTCTGCCCAGCCCGTGGTCGCGGAGAATACCACCGCGACGATGAGCAGGACGATGCCAACGGCCACGAAGACGCCGAATGCCACGACGCCATGCTGCACGACGGCGGCGAATTCAGACGGTGGCCCGAAACCCGTGGTCCCACCCGGGGCGGTCCCGAGAACGCGACGTTCCCGCAGCGCCGCCTCGCGGTCGCGCATGTCGTCGTGCAAGAAGGATTGCTGTCCGTAGTAGTCCAGCGGGGGCTTCTCGACGCTGTAGTCGTCAGTATCCCTCTCGGTTCCGTACTCGTCGTCCAATGCGCGACGGCGACGCATGTGTGTGGGAGGAGGAAGATGCCAATCAATGTCTCAATTCTACACAGTGAAAGATGGCTGGGAAGGTGTTTCGCAGGGGGGGAAGGAAGGGGGCTAAATTGACATTTTCATTCCGCGAGACAGATGGCAATGTGCCATCGCGCCAAAAGCAAAAGGGAAGGGGAAAACGATCCCGAAAAGGAACGGATTAGTTCTTCAGTGCTTAGCACTCCGGGACGACTGTTCCCCGTTTTCGCGAATCGGAGGGGGGCGCTGCCGGAACTTCAGGGTGACGCGGGTGATGGGGCACAGCGCCGCCTCCTCCGTTGCGGCGTGGTCGTCTGGCCGGGGTCGTTTGGCGGATGCCTCCTCCGTCGCTTCTTCCAGGGACCACCCGGTCGGTGTCCCGCTGGAATCGCGCGGCGCTTGACTCGCCTTCGGTGTCGCTCGCGTCGACACTCGATACTGCTGCACGATCACTGAATTCGGGCGGACCGTCAAAAAAACTCTCTGGCCAACCACCAGCCCCGGCTCACATCGCACTAGGATCTCGGCAGGCGGGCTGCTCAGGAAGGCCTCCTCCGCCTGCAGGTGGCGGTCCGCGGGGCGCACCACGCACGCCGAGAAACTGTCCACCATGTTGACGACGGTCGCGGCGGCGAGCCCCGGCCGCCTGATCACGGCGACCGCGAGCGTGGCGGCCACGACCATGGTGACGGTTCCGGCCGACAAGCGAACCCCGGAATTCGGGGCGCTGGTGTCTAGCTCGCAGCTGTCGATGTTGACGATGATCACGGACTGCCAGTAGCCAGGAAACTTCGCAGCCGCCACGGACGTTCCTGCTATTTCGCAGTAGGGCTTCAGGAGCAAGGCGGAAAAGGCCTGCTGGAGGGCATAGTGCGACAAGCCGTTGGTGAGCCCGTCGCCCTTGCTCGAATCGGGTAGCATGCGAGCCACGGGCCCCGCGATGCAGAGGGAGACGGGCTGCGCCTCGTGGAGGAACGTGATCAGCGCGGACGTGTCGAGGAACGAATGGATGGCGCGGCCGTGGGCCGTCGCCGTCATGCCGGCGGCGACCCCCGCGACGGGCACCGACTCGCCTGCCTCCGCACCGACTCGCCTGCCACTGAGCGAGCTGAGGCCTACGGCGCGGCGCACGGTAGAGATCGCGCTGCGTCTCGATACAAGCGACGCCGCCGTCGGTGCGCAGCTTTTCAGCAGCCGTTGCTGCGCCTGTTGCACCACCTTCGACACGCGGAACACCAAATCGTCGCCATCGTCCTCCTCTGCCTTATTCGGAAACGCTGCGATGGCGACCGCGGGAGATGGCGACGACACCACCGCTAGGGGGCTGCCCACGGCGGAAACCACGCGGAGGGGGCCTGCCGCCGCACTCGGCTTTGACGGCGGCGGACGGCGATGGGGCGGCATCCTTGTTTTTCAGCTCACAATCGCCTGCAACCGTCGGAAACACCCCCAAAAATGACGAGACAGAAAGCCACAGCGCGACAACGTGAGTGGTCGCCTCGAGAAGGTATGGGATGGGACCAGCCGTCTGGTCTGCGGGCGGGGAAGGAACCATTGTCACAGCTTCGCTACGGCGGCATGCGCTGAAATGGGATGCGCCGATCTACCTCGAATGTCAGACGGCATCGCGCCGAGGACGTCGAAGTCAACGGGAAGGCCGGCCACGGGATTGCTGGCGAGGTCTGCCACGGCCATCCTCGGCGTCGCCGCAAAAAAGACTCCGGCCGCTTTCGCAACCGACTCCGCAAGTGCTGCGGCGGCGGTCAGTCCGGTGCTGCGAACGCCTGCCACCGTCATCCACCCTGTAGCATCCGCGCGAGCGGTGGCCGCAGCAGCATGGCATCCGGCCGCCACGACCAGGCCTTGCGACAAGACATAATCGGACGACGTCCGCGTCGCTGGACGGCTGCCCGCGTACTCCCAGGCGATCGAGGCGGATGCCAATTTGGGCACTTTCTCCACTGCAACCTGTTGTAAGAGACTGCGGATTTCGCGTTGGGGCGGCCGCACGTCGTCTGGGTCCTCGGCCGTTGGCCCGGAAACCACTGCCCCGTGAACGGTTTTGAACACGATGATCCCCTTCGTCTTGGGCGTCGGCAACGGCAGCAGGGCGTGGGACCGAATCAGCGAGCTGTGCGCGGTGTCGAAGGCGATAAATCTTCCAAGCCGCGGGACAACGCGGAACGTCGCCAGGTCCACGACGTTGCCCGAGACGACGGCTGGGCCGCGCTGTTCCCCCTGTGCCCCGAGGAGGGCATCAACCTTGTCGCCATGAAGCCCTGCGCAGTTGATCACGAGGCGCGCTCGAACAGTTGATTGCAAGCTACTATCGCCTCGAACACTAGGGCTGCCGGCGATGACTGTCGCCGCTCCACGATCCGCGGAAGATGCCGAAAGTGACCGGAACAGACGTTCGCCTGCGTCGTCCACGTCGATGTCGCTCGCTGAGCTCCTGCTGCGGATCGTTAACCGCCACCCGCTGCCGGCGGAGTCATCGATCCGTTCGGCCCCAACGACATTTGCCTGAAAGCGCAGTTGGAATTTTCGCTGTGGGAAGGCGACGCTCATGTCTCTGCCTTTTTCATCCTCGCTGTCAGTCGCACCCAAGCGGCACGCCTGCGCCAGCCACAACATGGGGAGGACGAACGGATCGACCGACCACTCTTCCGGAACGTGCAGGCCGCCCACCACGTTCCCGCTGACATTCGGCTCCAAGGCGACGACGGCATCTCTCGTGGCCAGCAACCGACAGGACCCGACGCCGTTGAGTCGCGCCTTGGGTAGGATGGAATCTGTTATCGCCGTTAGGTCGCTCGGCCGCATCGCCAACATGATGGCGCCGGATGGACGCCATGGCAGCACCACTTTACGGGTCGCACACGCGGATGCAAAATCTCGAAACAACTTGTGGCCACGGGTGACAAAGACGCTTTCCAACGTGCCCGGGGTGCAGTCAAAGCCGCAGTGCACCATAGCACTGTTACCTCGGCTCGCGCCGCAGAGCGGCTGTGACATGGCTTCAAGTAGCACCACAGAGTACCCTGCCGCGACGAGATGCCGAGCGACGGCGCAGCCAACCACTCCGGCGCCGATCACCGCGACATCAACGGAAGCCATGTGGCGGGCGTATACCCTCGCGCGCAGCGGCGTAGGGAAAAGCACTAGACTGAACACAGATTATTGGAACGGCACAAGCAAATCAAGTCATATCACGGTTTGGCTCCTTAAGTAGAGCGACCGTCGCGTGTCCAAAGTCGCGGTACCCTGGTTACCTTAGCATTGCTCCTGACGACAGAGGCCGAACATCATCCCAGTGTCGGTAAAGCGCATACCGCTGCTCCTCCTGGCACGGCCCCTGCCAACGAAATCCGTCGGTGTGAGTATTCTATTTGCGGCCGTCAGCGCTTCAAAATTTCATCCACGAAAGACGACGGCACGTGCATCTCGGCAGCGGATCCTGCGCTGAGTACAATAGGGGCGATGCGCGGTGCGGTGGACTTGAACGATGCCGAGGCGAAGAACTGCCGCGGAGTGAGAACGGTGGACGGCAGCGCCAACATGTCGGCGTCGCGGCTGGCGGGGGCAGTAGACTGCGCGAATCGAGGGGACGTGGACCGCATGGATGCCACCGCTCCCCTGGTTACGCCACTCGCGAGATCGGAAGGTCCAGTGAAAAGCGCGTCGCTAACACTGGCTTCCTTTTGCAGCAACTGCGGGCGTCCAGGGGCCTTGAACGCCGCGGAAGGACGCTGACCGAAGCGGGACTCCTCGCCAAGACCACCTGGAACATAGTAGTCCGCGTTATTCGTCGTGGATTTCGCGCTCGCGAACCGTGGTGCGGAGCTGCGGACCAACCCGCGGTGGGTGGACTTCGCTACCTGTAGCGCGATGCCAGGCACCACGTCTCCGTAGTCCGGGGTGCTTGACGACTGCGTCACGGGTGCCGTCCAACGTGGCGACTTGGACCGTGAGAACAGCCCCGAGGCACCCAGCGACCGTGCCCCAGCCATCCCCGGCGGGTTGTACAGTTCCGCGTGGGCCGTGGCCTTCGATCTCAGCTCGGCATCCCACAGTCGCGCTCGCTCGGGTCCCAGAAACGCCGCGGACCGCCGTGAGCCCTGTTGGCCGAGCGATCCAGAGATGGTGGTGGGGTCGGTGTAACTGGCGCCCGATGCCGCGGCAGTCCTGATGGCGGCATCGTGGCCCTTGGATTTAAAGCACGCCGAAGCGCGTCCGCGGCTTCTTGCGACCGTCTCCGAGATGGAGTAGGGGTCGGCCGACGTGTCAGGGTACGAGCCCCCTGTGGCGGCACCATCAATGGAAAGCCGCGCCGCTTTGGACTTGAACGCGGAGGACGCGCCCCCTTTGGCGCCGAGAAGCGTCGACGGCGCGCAATAGGATTCGGAAATACCGGTCGAGGCGCTGCGCGTGAGGTAGGAGCTGCGGTCGCCCTTGCCGCGAAAAGCGGAAGTGCCGTAGTTGCCGAGACGAGGGGTAGTGCTCATCGCTGACTTGCTGTCTACAAAGCGAGCGTGCGTGCGCGAGTGCGGGAGGGCAAGGTGCTGCGATATCGTGGACGGAAGCGATCAAAAACCAAGTCCCCGGTCAGGCTGGGGCATCGCGCCCTCTGCAAGCAAGAGTGACGACGTAAGAGAGTCATAGTGTTGGGAGTGACTCGGGAGTTGGGGCGATCACATTCGAACCGGCGAAAAACCGGGGTCTTGGCTCCATTTTTGAGTCGGTGGAGCTTCATTGACAATCGACAAAGTCTCTTGGCGCTCAACGTTCGCCACCCCCCGCGCGAGGCAGACGTTCAGCTTCATGAAGAGCTGCGGGATGGATTGCGACGGACTCATGTCGAGGCGCCGGCCCCACCGCGTGGCGACCAGGCGTTTATTTTTGTGTCGATCGAGTGCGTCCGTCCCGCCGGTTTCGGCCCACCGGCAATCCCGAAGCGTGAGAATGTTCGACATTGTTGTGCCCTTGTTGACGCGGTCACTGGAGGCCTTGTGCCGCGGAAGCCGCTGACGACCGCGGCCTGGCGCGGTGACACCACCGAGGCGGTGAAATCTGCATTGGGGGGGGGGTGGATCCCAAAGCCGCTCCGGAGGATGTCGTGAAATTCCTCTCAGAAGCCTCGGGAGTCGCCATTGTGTTGCTTGTCGTCCCATTCGCCGACCTCAGCGGTGTTGTGGCCGGCGCCACCAGGAGAGGTTCCGTCAAATTGAGTTGCACCGATCGCCGGATCCCACCGCGCCGCTCGGCGGTGGGGCGGTTTCCTTCTCGAACGATCGCCTTCAATTGGAGTAAGTGGAGTCGAGTCTGCAGCTCTTGGCGCTCTGCGCGCTGCTGCAAGCCGTCCACAATGCGCCGACAATTGGACAACTGGCTCTCGCCACTCACACTTGGTCGTCACACCGTGTCGAGGATGAGGCCGAGAGGCCACCTCAGCCAACACAGCAACCCGAAGAAAGTGATCTCCGCCCGCTAATTATGGTTGCGCCACCTCACAAAACAACAGTCCGAGTCAACCACCCCACTCAGTGCATTCGTTTCACGACATGATCGCTATTCTACAATAGATGATCACAGCAGAAGCGCAAAGGTTGCCACGTAGTGGTCCAAGCCGTTGTTCTTCCTGCAACTCCATGCGACAAAGTGAATTCGGCGGCGGTCGATCTAGCTAGCCAATCAAATACGAAATTGAGCGAATAGGGTCGCGACCGTCCATGTGTAACTGCCCGCACGTGCCGTAAATGCTATTGCCATCGCTTGAGCAGCCAGGAAGATTCGCGGGAAACCCATTGCCGTTGACATAACAGTAAAAATCGAACGGCGGAGCGGCAGGCACGGCTCCAGGGGTAACGTACGTCCAAAATACAAACGCCATGCTAACCTGTGCCGGTGAGAGGATGGTCCACCCCGTCGTGTTGGGGCCCGCCAAGCAATAGGTGTTTTGACCGCATTGCGGATAGCCGTGGATAGTGACACCGGGGACGGTGGAGACGGTGAACGTGGAGGCGAACTGTTGGCAAGTGGCCGAGGATCCGAAGGCGAGGGTCATCGACCATGCAGCGGAGCTGTCCACAAGATTGCATGTTGTGAACGGCGTGCCCACCGAAGCTGCGTGGATCGCGTGGCTCAAGGCGGCCACCACGAGCACGGTCATCATGCCCGCCGTCTCGATATTTATCCCACGCATGTGTTGTTTGACACCACGTGCACTCGAGGCTTTGAGTTCGGGGGGGGGGGGGGGGGGG
>ERZ1292630.1540-Hain-H41-02um-R3-1540-length-22633-cov-7_pt1 | contig 22633 bp, 12 predicted proteins | sample MGYA00564408_ERZ1292630 | MGnify/ENA primary metagenome ERZ1292630 (study PRJEB36523, sample SAMEA6512641) | groundwater metagenome | collected 2019-01-08 | study: AquaDiva: Metagenomics assemblies of 32 groundwater samples
CGTAGCCGACGAACTCGGTCATGAGGGAGAGTCCGGGCCCTGAGGTCGCGGTCATGGAGCGCGCACCCGCCCACGAGGCCCCGAGCACCATGCCGATCGCCGCGATCTCGTCCTCCGCCTGCAAGATCGCGTAGGTGGAGGCGCCGCTCTCCGGGTCTTTCCGGTATCGCTCGAGATACGTCTGGAGCGCCTCGGCCAGGCTGGAGGAGGGCGTGATCGGGTACCAGGCGACGAACGTCACGCCCCCGAACATGGCGCCAAGCGCGGCGGCGGCGTTTCCCTCGATGAGGATCTTCCCGCCGGTGAGGTTTCTCCGCTCGACCCGAAAAGGGGCCGGGGGGAGATTGGCCCGCGCGTACTCGAGTCCGGCGCGCACCGCCTCGCGATTCACGGCCAGGGCCTTCTGCTTCCGCCCCAGCTGCGCGGTCAGCGCGCGATCGACCTCGTCCGGATCGATCCCCACCAGGTGGCTCACGACGCCGACGTAGACCATGTTGACGACCAGTCTCCGGAGCCTGGCGTCGGGGACGATCGGCTCCACCAGTTTCGTGAGCGGGACCACGTGAACCGTTCGATCGGCCGGCACGTCGGGGAAGGAAATCCCCTCGTTCACCACGATGACCGAGCCGGGTCCCATCGCCGCGATGTCGGCGGCGGCGGTCTCCGCGTTCAGCGCCACGAGCAGGTCGTTCGCCTTCTGCCTGGCGAGATAGCCCTTTTCGTTCACGCGAATCGTGAACCAGGTGGGGAGGCCGGCGATGTTCGAGGGGAAGAGATTCTTCCCGCCGACCGGAACCCCCATCTGAAAGATGGAGCGGAGGAGCGTCGTGTTGGCGGTCTGGCTCCCCGAGCCGTTGACCGTCGCCACGTGCACGTTGAACTCGTTGACCCGATGTGGAGTCGGCGCGTTCAAAGAGGAAACCCTTTCGTGAATGGCCGCGTCGGAAGAGGAGACGGAATCGCCCCTGGGGCTGGCCGCCGATTCTAGGGCCCCGTGGCGGCCCGGTCCAGGGGAACCCCGGCGCGCCCGCCCTCGGACAGGTAACGGGGCGCGCCTCGTGAACTTAGACGCGCGCGACGCGGGCTCGATTCGACCGCCCTGGCGGGGGAAGCGCTTGACGCCCGGCGCGTCGCACCGAAGAATGAAACGATGACGCGAACGATGCTACCGGAAGTCTACCTTTCGCTGGACGACGCCCAACTGGCCCGGCGGATCGCCGAGGCGAAGCACGCCCTGGGGACGCGGCTGGTCATTCTCGGCCACCACTACCAGCGCGACGACATCATCCGGCACGCCGACATCACCGGCGATTCGTACAAGCTGGCGCGCCTGGGCGCCGAGCGCACCGACGCGGATTATCTGGTCTTCTGCGGGGTCCACTTCATGGCGGAGAGCGCGGACATTCTGCGCGCGCCGCACCAGACCGTCATCCTTCCCGACCTGAACGCCGGCTGTTCCATGGCCGACATGGCGCAGACGGAAGACGTCCACGAGGCGGGCGCGACGCTCGAACGGCTCGGGCTCCACTCCGTCACGCCGGTGACCTACATGAATTCGACCGCCGAGTTGAAGGCCTTCTGCGGCGAGCGCGGGGGGGCCGTCTGCACGTCGTCGAATTGCCGCGCCATCTTCGAGTGGTCCTTCGCCCAGCGCGAGAAGGTCTTCTTCTTCCCCGACGAGCACCTGGGACGAAACACCGCCATCGCGATGGGGATTCCGGAAGCGGAGATCGCGGTCTGGGATCCGGCGAAGCCGCAGGGGGGCCTTTCGGAGGAGGCGCTCCGCGGGGCCCGCGTGATCGTCTGGAAGGGGTGCTGCTCGGTTCACACGAAGTTCACGCTCCGGCACGTGCACGACCGGAAGGCCGAGGACCCGGAGTTCAAAATCCTCGTTCATCCGGAGGTGCCGCACGACGTGGTGGCGGTTGCCGACGCGGTCGGATCGACGGAGTTCATCATCCGCACCCTCCGCGAGGCCCCGGCCGGCTCCAAGTGGGCCGTGGGGACCGAGTATCATCTCGTGAACCGGCTTGCCAAGCAGATGCCCGAGAAGCAGATCGTGATCCTCTCGAAAGACTTCTGCCTCTGCGCTACCATGTACCGAATTTCGCCGCAGAACCTCCTCTGGGCTCTGGAGAGCCTGGTGCGAGGCGAGGTGGTCAACCCTATCCGCGTCCCGGAAACGACGAAGAAGTGGGCGCGGGTCGCGCTCGACCGCATGCTCCAGGTCCACTGACGGACCGGGCGCGGTCGCGGAGGAACGAATGGCGTACGAGATCGTAAAGGACATCTGCGAGGGAGAGTCGTCCTGCGTGGATGTTTGCCCCGTGGATTGCATCAAGAAGGCCGACGGCCAGAACGCGAAAGGGCTGACGTGGTTTTTCATCGTCGCGGAGGATTGCGTTTCCTGCAACGCGTGCCTCGAGGCCTGTCCGATCGAAGGGGCCATCCTGCCCGACTAGGCCGCGCCCAGCGCACGGCGCCGTCCAACGGAGCCTGGCCCGGAGGTTCCGGAGTACCTCTGGGTTAGGGCCAGCCGGACAACATCGCCGGCCTCTCAAGAAGTCGCCCCTTCGGGCCGATAGGAGTAGGAGCCGGCGGATCGCGAACACGGGCCCCCCCGTGCCGTCCGGCCCCGGCGCCGGAGATCGAGTCTCATGGATTGCAGCGAAGCGAAGCCGCAGTTGACCGCTCTGGTCTCGGGACGCCTCAGCCCCGACGACGAGGCGGAGCTCCGGACGCATCTCGAGACGTGCGAGGAGTGCTCGCTCGAGGTGAAACTCCTCCAGGGGAGGAGCGCGCCGTCGCCGGCCGCGCCCGAACCGAAGCCCGAGCCGCTCCTCAAAGTGGCGCCGCTCGCTCCTCCGCATTCGGACTGGACGGTGGAGAAGATCTTCGGCGACGGCGGCGCTTCGGGCGCCGCGCCGCCGGGAGACGCCGTGGCGTCGCCTGCCGCGCCGAGCGCGCGTCCGTCCCCCCTCTTCGCAGCGGAGGAGCCGACGGCGATCCCCGCGATCGCGGCGGAGACGGCCCCGCCCAAGCCGAGTTCCGCAGCGAAGCCTGCTCCGGACGCGTGGGATTTCGAGCTGGCCGATGCCGCCCGGGATGCGACGCCTCCCGAGGAGAGTCTCCTCTTCGCCGAGCAGGCCCTGAATCGCCGCATCGACGATCCAAGCCGCAAGGGAGCCGCGCTTCGAGCGATCCTCTGGAGCGGAGGCGCGGTCGCGGGCGTGGCGCTTCTCGGCGTATCGCTTTGGATGGCGATGGCCGTTCACCGGGCGCCGCCTCGGGAGATCGCGGCCAGGGTGAAGAACTCCACCGCTCCCACGAGCGAGGCGAAGCCGCCGATGCCCGACCCGCCGGAGAAGCCCGAGGCGCCCACCTTGGACGCCTCCGCGAGCAACCCGGAGACCGGCGAGGCCGCGCCGAGCGCTCTTCCCGCTCAGACCCCGCCGGCCTCCAGCGCGGCGGCGCCGGCACCGATCAAGTCGAGCCTCGCGCCGAAATCTCCGCCGGCCGCTCCTCCGAGTGCTCCGGCTGGAGCGAAGGCATCGGCACCGAAGCCCACGCTGCCGCCGGCCTCGAAGAGCGCCGACGCGACGGCGCCGGCGGCTGTCGTCAAATCCGGCGCGACTTCCGTGGCGACGAAGGACCCGCCACCGGCGGCGAAGCCCGCCGCGGCGGCGTCCGGCCCGGCAGCGGCCACTCCGCCGGCGGCGAGCGCGAAGCGGGACGACGACGACATGTGGCCGACCGACGATCCCGTTCATGCGACGCCGGCGGCCCCGAAGTCCGCCGCGCCGCCGAAGCAGGCCGCCGGCTCCGCGCCGGAAACGCAGCGGTCCGTTTCCGCGGCCGAGACGGCGACGCCGGCCGCGCCCGAGACTCCGCGCGTCGACTTGAAACCGATCGATCGCATCCACGCCGCCACCGATCAGGCGGCGAAGGATCAGGACCTTCTCGCGCTCCGCGAGCTCAAGACGACCTGGAAGAACCTCCTTCGCACCGTCGTCGGCCCCGATCGCTCGCGCGCCAAGCGCGAACTCGCCGACTGCCTCTGGGTAATTCAGGCGCTGAGCGGGCGCATCGCCGACCAGCGCGAGACGCTCCTCGCCTATCGCGACTATCTGTTGAGCGCCCCGGCCGGTGGCGCCGACGCGCGCAGCGCCGCGCGACTCCGCGAACTCGAAGACGCGATCAGCGAGCGGCGCTGAGCGGTCGGCGCGCGGGGTCGCACGCGCGACGTTGACGCGCCGACGGCCCGTCCGTAGGCTCCACTCGTGACCCCACCGACCTCGCCACCATCCGGCGGTACGTCGCGCCGCGACGGCGGACCGGCGCCGCCGATCTGGACCTGGCGGCCGTCGTGGCTTCCCGCGGGACGCGCCCGCTGGTTCCTCTTCCTCCTTCTCCTCCTCGTGGGATTCCTCGGATACGACTGGTTCCGCCTCTCCGCCATCGGATCGAATCGCTACGCGGGGAAGGGGTGGAAATTCCCGACGCGCGTCTACGCCGACTGGCGGGAGTGGAAGATCGGGGACCGCGTGGCGGAGGACGACCTGCGCGACGCGCTGGAGCGCGCGCGATACCGCCGCGTCTGGAAGAAGCCGGCCGCGCCGGGCGAATACCGCGTGCGGGGCGCGACCTACGATCTGCGCCTCCGGCCCTTCGTCTTCCCCGAGCACGTGGAACGGGGCGGGGAAGTTTCCGCCACGATCGGGGGCGGAACCCTCTCGACCTTGACCGAAGGGTTCGAGGATTCTCGTCCCCGCGGAATCCTCCGCATCGAGCCGGAACTCCTGGCCGAGTTCTCCGACCTGGAGCGCGAGCGGCGCTCCTTCGTTCCACTGAACGAGATTCCGCGGCACGTCGTCCAGGCGGTCGTGGCGAGCGAGGACCGGCGCTTCTTCCGGCACTACGGGATCGATCTCCTCGGCCTCGGGCGCGCCACGATGCGAAACGTCCGCGCGGGCGGGGTCGTCGAAGGAGGGAGCACACTCTCCCAGCAGCTCGTGAAGAACCTCTTTCTCTCGCGGGAGCGAAACGTCTTCCGCAAATTCCACGAAGCCCTCCTCGCCGTGATGCTCGAGCTTCGCTATTCCAAGGAGGAGATCCTCGAGTTCTATCTCAATCAGATCTATCTCGGGCAGCGCGGATCGTGGAGTCTCTGCGGCGTGGAGGAGGCGGCGCTCTTCTACTTCAACAAGCACGCGCGGGAGCTGACCGTTCCGGAGGGGGCGCTCCTCGCGGGAATCATCCCGGCGCCGAACCGACTCTCCCCGTACCGCGATCCCGAGGTCGCCATCGAGCGGCGAAACGAAGTTCTCTCCGACATGGTCGACTGCGGCTGGCTGGGGAAGGACGAGGCGAAGAAGTTCCGGCGCCAGCCGATGCGGTTCGCGCCCAGCCCGCCGCCGACGACGAGGGCGCCCTATTTCATCGACTACGTGCGGGAAGCGCTCTCGCGCGACATCGCCGAGGCCGACCTGAACGCGCGCGGGTTCTCCATCTTCACCACGCTCGACTCGCGTATGCAGGGAACCGCCGAGCGGCTCGCGCGGGACGGCGCCCGCGAGGCCGACTGGCGCTCGCCCATCGGAGGCTCGGAGCGGCATCCGGCGCAAGCGTCGCTCTTCGCGATGGAGCCGGCCACCGGCTACGTGCGCGCGATGGTGGGAGGCCGGAATTACGCCGAGAGTTCCTACAACCGGGCCGTCGATTCCCGCCGCCAGCCCGGATCGGCGTTCAAGCCGTTCGTCTATCTCGCCGCGCTCGACACGCCCTTTCAGGGCAGGCGGCCGGCGCTGACGGCGGCGACCCTCCTGGAGGATCTCCCCGACACGTTCATGACCGATGTCGGTCCCTGGGCGCCCCGGAATTTCGAGGAGGTCTACGAAGGGCGCGTAACGGCGGCCCGCGCGCTCGCGCGTTCGCTCAACGTGGCGACCGTTCACCTAGAGCTCGAGGTCGGAATCCCGAAGGTGATTCAGATGGCGAAGACGCTCGGGGTCGAGAGCCGGCTTCGGAACGTCCCCTCCCTGGCGCTGGGAGCCTGCGAGGTCTCCGTGCTCGAGATGACGCGCGCCTACGCCGCCCTCGCCAATGGCGGGACGATGGCAAGGCCGATCGCTGTGCGCGCCGTGCTCGACCGGGGCGGAAACGTCCGGTGGTCGCCGAAGCGCGAGCAGAAGCGCGTGCTGCGCGCCGAGACCGCGTACATGGGGACCGTGCTTCTCCAGGGGCCGGTCATCTACGGTACCGCGGCTGGAATCCGGAGCCAGTTCGGATTCGTCCGCCCCGCTGCCGGTAAGACCGGTACGACGAGCGACGAGAACGACGCCTGGTTCATCGGCTACACCCCGCAGCTCGCCTGCGGCGTCTGGGTCGGGTGCGACAAGGGGCGCCGTCTTGGCCTGACCGGAACGCAGGCGGCCATCCCGATCTGGGCGCGGTTCATGGATGCGGCGCATCGCGGAAAAGTCGTGGCCGATTTCGAGCCGCCGCCCGGCATCGTGGAGGTCTGGATCGATGCGGAGACCGGCTATCGCGCGGGGGCGGAGTGCCCGCGCGTCATGCGCGCCGCGTTCGTTCCGAAGAGCGAGCCGAGGCAGGTCTGCGGCGTGTTTCATCCGCCGGCCTGGATGGACAGCACCGGAGCCGGTATGTGGGGCGAGGACGTGCAGGAGGACGCGCCGCCGGCGAGCGAGGAACCGGGGCCGCAGCCGCAGGAGGACGCGGCGCCGGAGCCCGAGGCGGGCGAGGAAGGGACGAAGCTCTAGGACGGCGGGGGCGCGACGCCGGCTCGACGCCCGAATGCCGCCGGGAAGTCGAAGCGCGCGCTAGACGCGTCCCTCGAGAAACTCCTGGATGTGGAAGACGGAGCGGAACGGAACCCCGCGAGAACCGAACTCCTCGGGCCCGCCCTCGCCGCGGTCGACCACGCAGGCGACCAGTCGCACTTCCGCGCCAGCTTCGCGCACCGCCTCGAAGGCCTGGAGCGCGGAGCCGCCCTTCGTGATGACGTCGTCCACGATCGCGACCTTCATTCCCTCGCGGAACGGTCCCTCGACGCGACGCGCCGCGCCGTGGCCCTTCGCTTCCTTCCGGACGATGAAGCCCGACATCGGCGTGCCGTGGAGCTGGCTCCAGAGCGCGACGGCGCCCGCGATCGGATCGGCGCCCAGGGTCAATCCGCCGACTCCCTCCACGCCCGCTTCCTTCAAGAGGGGATAGAGGAACTTGGCGATGAGGAGGGAGCCCTCCGGATGAAGGCTGGTCTGCCGGACGTCGATGTAGTACTTGCTCTTCGCGCCAGACGACAACGTGAAGTCGCCGAAGCGGAGCGAGCGTTCCAGGAGAAGGTCGAAAAGGCGCTTCCGGTCATCCGCGGTGGGCGCGCCGAGCGCGGCGGCGCCGATCAACGAGACAGTCGTGCTCATGCCGCGTTTTTACCACAACAGCCGAACGCGTGGGGCGGGAAAATGCGCGCGCCTTCGGCCGCCGATCGAGTAGACTGCAACTCGGTGTCCGCCCCGACCGGGCCGGCCCTCCACGACCATGAGCGTCGACTTCATCCACCTGCACAACCACAGCGATTATTCGCTGCTCGACGGCGCGTGCCGCATCGATCGACTCGTCGCGCGCGCGAAGGGCTTCGGTATGCCCGCGCTCGCGATCACCGACCACGGCAACATGTTCGGGGCGGTCGAGTTCTACGGCGCCGCCAAGGCGGCCGATATCAAGCCGATCATCGGCTGCGAGGTCTACGTCTCCCACGGCGCGCGCGGCGAGAAGGCGCGCACCGCCGACGGCAAGGGGGCCTACGACCACCTCGTTCTCCTGGTGCGAAACCGGGAGGGCTACCGAAACCTCATGAAGCTCTCCTCCATCGGCTACCTGGAGGGCTTCCACTACAAGCCGCGCGTCGACAAGGAATCGCTGGCCGCGCACGCGGGCGGTCTTCTCTGCCTGAGCGCCTGCCTTCGGGGCGAAGTCCCGCAGCGCGTGGTGGAGGGCGATCCGGAGGCGGCGAAGAAGTCGGCCGCCTGGTATCGCGACCTCTACGGCGCGGAGAACTACTTCCTCGAGGTGCAGGACCACGGCATTCCGGAGGAGCGCGTCGCGGCGGAGGGGTTGCTCTCCCTGGGGCGCGAGATGGGAATTCCGGTCCTGGCCACAAACGACTGCCACTATCTGGCGCGCGAGGATTCCGAGGCGCACGAGATTCTCCTCTGCATCCAGACGGGGAAGACGCTCCTCGATCCGGACCGTTTCAAGTTCGCCACCGACCAGGTCTACGTGAAATCGCCCGAGGAGATGGCGGCGCTCTTCCACGGCGTTCCCGACGTACTCCGGAACACCGTCGTCGCCGCCGAGCGATGCGATTTCAAGCTGGAGGGGGAACGCGTGGAACTTCCCGCGTTCCCCCTCCCGCCGGAGTTCGAGCACGAGGACCTCTACCTGCGCCACCTCGCGTGGGAAGGGGTGAAGCGCCGCTACCCGGCCGTCACGCCGGAGGTCGAGCAGCGTCTGGAATACGAGCTCAAGACGATCTGCCAGGTCGGCTACGCCCGCTACTTCCTCATCGTCCGCGACTTCACCGACTACGCCCGGCGAAACGGCATCGGCGTCGGCCCCGGCCGCGGTTCGGCGGCCGGAAGCCTCGTCTCCTACTCGCTCGGCATCACCGACGTCGATCCGCTCCGCTTCAATCTCCTTTTCGAGCGGTTCCTGAATCCCGAACGCGTCACGATGCCCGATATCGACATCGACTTCGCGTACGAGCATCGCGAGAAGGTGATCAACTACGTCATCCAGCGCTACGGGCGGGACTCGGTCAGCCAGATCATCACGTTCGGCACCATGGCCGCCCGCGCCGTGGTGCGCGACGTCGGCCGGGCGATCGGGCTCTCCTACGCCGAGGTAGACAAGGTGGCGAAGATGGTCCCCGGGGATCTCGGCATGACGCTCCCGAAGGCGCTGGAGATCGTTCCGGAGCTGAAGGCGCTGCAGAAGCAGGACGAGCGTTACGCCAAGCTGATCCGGGCCTCGCTGGCGCTGGAGGGACTGGCGCGGCACGCCTCCACGCACGCGGCGGGCGTCGTCATCGCCCCGGGTGCGCTCTCCGATTTCGTGCCGATCTTCAAGTCGTCGAAGGGGGACGTGACCACCCAGTTCGACATGAAGTCGGTGGAGAAGGTCGGACTCCTCAAGATGGACTTCCTCGGGCTCCGGACGCTCACGGTGCTGGAGGACGCCACGAGGATGGTGGAGGAGTCGACCGGAACGAAGGTCGAGCTGGCGACCCTGCCGCTCGACGACGAGCCGACCTACAAACTCTTCCAGAGCGCGCACACGATCGGCATCTTTCAGCTCGAATCGTCCGGCATGCGGGACCTGCTTCGGAAGGTCGCGCCCGACACCTTCGAAGACATCATCGCCATCAACGCGCTCTTCCGCCCGGGTCCGATCCAGTCGGGCATGATCGACGACTTCGTGAAGCGCAAGCACGGCCGCGCGAAGGTCGTCTATCCGCATCCGACGCTGGAGGCGATCTTAAAACCGACGTACGGCGTCATCGTCTACCAGGACCAGGTGATGCAGGTGGCGAACCGGCTGGCCGGCTTCTCGCTGGCGCAGGCCGACCTCCTCCGCCGCGCCATGGGAAAGAAGATGCCGGAGGAGATGACCCGGATGAAGTCGGCCTTCATCGAGGGCGCCGCGAAGAACAATTGCACGGAGAAGAAGGCGGGCGAGATCTTCGACCTCATGGAGAAGTTCGCCGGATACGGCTTCGTCCGCGCGCACTCGACCGCGTACGCCGCGCTCTCCTATCAGGCGGCGTGGCTCAAGACGCACCATCCGGCGGCCTACGTGGCCGCGTCGCTCACGAGCGAAGTCGGGAACACCGATCGCATCGTGACGCTGGTGGACGAGGCGCGCCGGCTCGGGATCACCGTCCATCCTCCCGACGTGAACGCGAGTCGCACGAAGTTCGCGCTCGAGGGGGACGGCATCCGCTTCGGCCTGGCCGCGGTGAAGAACGTCGGCCAGGGCTCGGTGGAGGCGATCGTCCGCGCCCGCGAGGAAGGCGGTCCGTTCCAGTCGCTCGGCGACCTGATCCGCCGCGTCGATCTGAGCGCCATCAACCGCCGCGTCCTCGATTCGCTGATCCAGGCCGGCGCGTGCGACCGGCTGGGGGGCGACCGCGCGCAGCTCCTCGAGGCGGTCGGCGATCTCCTGGCTCGCGCTCAGGGCCAGGCGAAGGGCGTCGACCTGGCGCAGGAGAGCCTTTTCGGGGCCGGCGAAGTCGCGGTGATGCAGGACCCGCCGCTCCCCAACACGCCTCCGTGGGCGCTGGAGGAGCGGCTTCGCCGCGAGAAGGACGTCCTCGGATTCTATTTCTCGGATCACCCCCTGGCGGTCTACCGCCCGCTTCTCGCGATGCTCGAGGCGCGCGGCGGCTCCACCACGCAGGGTCTCCGCGAGCGGAAGGAAGGGGACGAAGTGCCGCTGCTCGGAATCGTCGCCTCGGTGAAGACGCACCTGGACCGGAACAAGCGCCCCATGGCGTTCGTGACGATCGAGGATCTCGAGGGGACCGTGGAGGCGACCTGCTTCAACGATCTCTGGGAGCGCTCTCGCGCGGTCATCGTTCCGGGCGCGGTGCTGGAGATCAAGGGGCGCGTGAACCTGCGCGACGAGGCCGATCCCAAGATGGTGCTCCTGGCGGCGCGCGCCGTCGCGGTGCCCGATCCGTCGAAGGCACGGGTGCTCTATCTGGAGATCGACGAATCGAGTTCCGGGCAGCCGCTCGACGCGGTCCGGGCGCTCCTGGTGCGCCATCCCGGCGAAAGCCCGGTATACTTCACCGTACGAGGCGCCGACGGCTCGCGGGCGGTGATTCGCGCCAAGACGCTCCTGGCGGATCCGTGTGCGGAACTGCTGCAGGCGCTCCGGGCCAGACTCGGCGCCGACGCGGTGCGCCTGACGAATCCCGATTCCGAGGCGGAGGCGGTCGCGGTCTAGCCGCGGCCGGGAGAGAGACATGAGCGGGACGTGGCTCGATTTCGAGAAGCCGATCGTCGAGATCGAACGAAAGATCGAAGACCTGCGCGGCCTGGCCACGCCCGAAAATCCGAAGGCGATGGAGGAGTTGCAGAAGCTCGAGCGCCAGGCCGACCGACTTCGCCGGGACATCTACGCGAAACTGACCCGCTGGCAGCGGGTGAAGCTGGCGCGCCACCCGCGGCGCCCCTACACGCTCGATTACATCAAGAGCATCGCCCCCGGATTCATGGAGCTCCACGGCGACCGGCGCTACGGGGACGATCCCGCCATCGTCGCGGGATTCGCGATCGTGGACGATTTGCCGCTGGTGATCATGGGGCACCAGAAGGGGCGCGACACGAAGGAGAACATCTACCGGAATTTCGGCATGGCGCATCCGGAGGGGTACCGGAAGGCGCTTCGCATCATGAAGACCGCGGCGACGTTCGGTCTTCCGATTCTGACGCTCGTCGATACGCCGGGAGCCTACCCGGGGCTCGGCGCGGAGGAGCGCGGTCAGTCGGAAGCGCTCGCGCGGAACATCCTCGAGATGGCGCACCTCCCGGTCCCGATCGTCACGGTGGTGATCGGCGAAGGGGGCTCCGGCGGCGCTCTGGCGCTGGCCGTCGGCGACGTCGTGCTCATGCTGGAGAACTCGATCTACTCGGTCATCACGCCGGAGGGATGCGCGGCGATCCTCTGGAAGGACGCGTCGAAGGCGGAACAGGCGGCCGAGGCGCTGAAGCTGACGGCGAAGGACCTCCTGGAACTTCACGTCATCGACGAGATCATCCCGGAGCCGGTCGGTGGCGCGCACCGCGATCCCGAGGAGACGGCGCTCCGGCTCAAGGATTCGGTCCTTCGTCACCTCCGGTCGCTTCTCGGGCTTCCGAAACAGGAACTTCTCGACCGTCGCCTGGAGAAATACCTGAAGATGGGGGTGTACCTCGAAGAGGCGGTCGCCACGACGGCCACCCCGGAGGGCGATACGCCCGCCTCCACCCCGGCGGCCGGCGCGGCGACGCCGCCCGCACCCTGACCCTCGCCGACGAAGGACCGACCCGATGCCGCTTAGCGACGAGCTCCTCGCCCTTCTGGTCTGCCCGCAGTGCCGGGGAGATCTCCGCTACGACCGCGACGCCGACAAGCTGATCTGCGAGGCCTGCGCGCTCCGCTATCCGGTCGTGGACGGCGTCCCGGTCATGCTCCCCGAAGAAGCGGAGAAGATCGAACGGGTCTGATGCGCCGCCCCCTTGCCTGCGTTCTCGCGCTGGCGTCGTTCGCCGCCGCGCTCGCGCCCTCCGCCGGCTTCGGCGCCGAGGCGGCCACGGCTCCGCCGCTTCCTCCCGCTCCAACCGCATCCGCCGAGACCCCCTACGGCTACCGGGTTCGCGTCCCGATCGGGGAGGCGCTCGTGGCGCACGGAGAGATCGACGGCGTCCCGCTCGACGAGATCGTGCTTCCGGGGGGAGTCGATCTCGCACCGGCCGGCGCTCCGCAGATTCCGACCCGCACCGTCTATCTCCGCGTTCCGTGGGGTGTCGAGCCGCGCGTCCGCGCGACCCCCGGCGCGATCCGCCCGCTCGGTACGATTCGGCCGACGCCATTCCCGAAGCTCGTGACGGAAAGGAGCGAACGGGCCCGGGGGCTGAATCGCGACTGGCGCGAGGCGCTCGCCTCGCCCGCGTACGCGACGGCGATTCCGGGCAATCTCGTCCGGAGCGCCACGCCGATGGCGGCGGGGCAAACGAGACTCCTCGCCGTCGAGATCGCTCCGGTTCAATGGGAGCCCTCGACCGGGAACGCGTGGCAGTTCGAGGAGCTTCTCCTCGACGTCTCGTGGGAGCGCGCGGTGGAGCCGCTCGCCCCGAGCACGGGTGAACGGGGCACGGAACGCGGCGCGGTCGCCGCCACCCGCGCCGCCGCGCTCGACCCCGCCGCCGCCGGGCCGCGCTACGCGCCACGCCAGACCGCGCCGGCCCCATCCGCCGCGGCCGCGGGCGGACCGCTCCGCGTCGATCCTTCCAGACCGTGGGTCCGCCTCGCCACCACGCGCGCCGCGCTCTATCGCGTGACCGCCGCCGATCTCGCCGCCGCCGGAATCGCCGTCGGCGCCATCGACCCCCTGACGCTCCGGCTCTTCCGGGCCACCCCCGGAGATCTTCCGGAGAGCCTCGACGTCGATCTCGCGCCCGATTCGCTTCGCGAGTGCGCGATCGAGGTGACCGGCGACTCCGACGGCGCGTTCGATCCCGCCGACGCCGTCACCTTCTACGGCACCGGCGCGTTCGGCTTCGGCTACGACCTGAAACGCGGCGGAAGCGACGACCACCTGGAAGCGCTCCGGACGTTCGAGGCGACCTACTGGCTCACCTGGGGGGCCGGCCCGGTGGCGAACCCGCCGCGGCGCGTCGCGACACGCGACGCCGCGCCCGTCTCGGGGAGCGCTCCGCTCCTCACGTCCGTCACGCATCGGATCCATGTAGGCCAGAATCGCCTCTTCGAGATCGACCTGGCGCTCCCGGGCTCTCCATGGGAACGGTGGTTCGATCGACTGATCGTGGAGGGAGCTCGAATTGGCTACCCCCTCACGCTCCCCGGCGCGATTCCGGGCGGCGCGGGGTCGCTCCGGCTCCGACTCTGGGGGGCCGGCAGCTCGATCGGCACCTCGATTCCCGATCATCTCGCGCGGGTCACCTGGAATCGGGCGCTCGTCGACAGCTCCGGATGGAACTTCACGAATCCGAGAGATCTCGCGGGCCAAGGATTCGCGGTGGGGCTGTCGGCCCGCGACACGCTGGAGGTCGGCGTCCCGCTCGTCAACGATCCAGGCGACCCGAACCGGAGCGACACGCAGTACATCGCGTGGTTCGAGGTCGGCTATCCGCGCCGCCTGCAGGCCTCCCTCGACACGCTCTTCTTCTCCGCCCCCGACTCGGTCCCCGCGGGCCGGTTCCGGTACTCGGTGAGCGCCGTCGGCGACAGTGCCGCGTCGCGTTTCTACGACCGCACCGACCCCGAGCGCCCGGTCCGGCTCGTGGGCGGCGCCTGGAGCGGCGCATCGGGGTCGTTCACGCTCACGGTGGAGGACAGCGCCGGGCCGGGGCACCGGCCCCGGTACGCGCTCCTCTCCACCGCGCGCGCCGCGCGGCCATCGGTCATCGCGCTCTACGCGCCTCCGGTCGGGCCTCGCACGATCGGCGATCTTCTCGATCCCGCGAACCAGGCGGACTACATCGTCGTCGCGCCGCCGGCCTTCCAGGCGGCCGCCGAGTCGCTGGCCGCCGACCGTTCGCGCTTCCTGAGCGGCGTGGCGAACCCGATCGGAGTCGTCGCGACGACCGATCGGATCTACGCGCAATTCTCCGGCGGGACACCCGATGTCGCGGCGATCAGGAACTTCGTCGCCTACGCCTCCCGCCACTGGGCGCGGACCCCGCTCTACGTCTGCCTTCTCGGCGACGCCTCGCTCGATCCACTCAACTATTCGAGCCTCCGGGTGGTCGATCACGTCCCGACCTACAGCGGGGGATACCACACGGGGTTGCAACAGCAGTTCTCCCTCGACGACTGGATCGCGCGACTCGATGGGCCGGGCGATCAGCTCCTCGATCTCGCCATCGGCCGGCTGCCCGCGCGGACTCCCGAGGAGGCGCTCCAGATGGTGAGGGGAAAGCGCCGGACGTTCGAGGCGAACGCGTCGTTCGATCTCGCGAGAAACCGGGTCCTGCTCTGCGCCGACGACGCGTGGAAGTGGTCCGCGTCGCAGCAACTCGATCCCGTCGGGCTCGATCACGTGCGACAGATGGAGCGGAAGGACCGTGCTCACATCCCGTTCCCCGTGACCCGGAGCAAGGTCTACGTGAACGACTACGCCTTCTCCGATTCCCTGAAGACCTCCAAGCCGGGCGCGCGCGAGGCGTTCATCGCCGCGGTGAACCGGCAGAGCTGGCTCGTAGACTACATCGGCCACGGCTCCGACAATCTGCTCGCCGACGAGCAGGTCTTCCGGTCGGCAGACGTCTCGCGCCTGACGAACGTGTCGCTTCCCGCGATCTGGTGCTTCATGAGCTGCACGGTGGGCCGCTTCGACGACCACCGGCGGGACGGCATGGCAGAGTTGCTGGTCCGGGCTCCGGACGCCGGCGCGGTCGCCGCGATCGCCGCCACAGGCGAGGTTTTCGGATCGGAGAGCAGCGCGCTCAATGACAAGTTTGTCGACGAATTCTTCCCGATCTCGCCGCGCGCCGATAGTCTTCGCACCGCGGGTCTCGCCTGGGCGCGGGCCAAGAACCAGGGGGTCAATTTCAGCGTCCGGAAATACAATCTCATCGGCGAACCGGGAATCGTCCCTCCGCTCCCGCGGGGCCGAGGGCTTTGGGAGAAGGGACCGCTCGATTCGATCCTCCGCGGGGAGCAGGTCACCCTGCGGGGGCACGCGCTCCTCGCCGACGGGTCGCCCGATACGGTAGCCTCCGGCACCGCCCGGCTCCGGATTCTGGGACCTCCGTCGCGGCGCCTCCTGAACGGATACAACGGCGGACTCGCCGGAACCGTGCCGTACGACCTCCCCGGGCCCGTTCTCTACCAGGGCGAAGTTCCGGTGGCCAGGGGCACTTTTCAGATCCGCTTCACCGTTCCGGTGGATGCCCGCGTGAGCGGCGCGGGCGCACGCCTCGAGGCGCTCCTGGAGGAGGCGGGCGGACTCGGCGTCGGGCTCGCGGCCGACTCCATTCGAGTCGCCGTGGGACTCGCTCCGCGCATCGACGTGACGCCGCCGTCGATCTCCCTCGTGTCGCCGCCCGACACCACGTTCGCCCCGGGCGACCGGGTGACGATCGCGGTCGAGGATTCGAGCGGCATCGATCTCACCGGGTTCGACAACGCGCACGCCATCTTCGTCCTCTTCGACGACGCGGGAAGTCCGACCGATCTGACGGCGGGATTCCGGTACGAATCGGGAAGTTCGACCCGGGGAACGGTCGATCTGGTCCTCCCGGCCCTGGCCAACGGTCCCCACCGCCTGGAGGCGCACGCCTCCGACACTTACCGGAATATCGGGGCGGCCGCTTTCGTCATCGAGGTCGCCACCCAGGCCGCGGCGGGGGGGGCGCTAAGCCTAACTCAGGTCTTCAATTATCCGAATCCCTTCGAGAACGAGACCTACGTCCATGTCCGACTGAACCAGCCGGCTCGCCTTCGGGTCCAGATTCTGACGGTCGCCGGGCGAAAGGTGCGCGAGTGGTCCGAGGAGGGGAAGGCGGGCGAGAACTACCTCCCCTGGGACGGCCGCGATTCGCAGGGAGAAAATGTGGCCATTGGCGTGTACCTAATTCACGTTACTGCGGAAGCGGCGGGTAGAGGCAGGGTGGACGCGGTCGGGCGCGCGCTTCGGACTCGATAACCGGGTGTCGCGCTTGATGTAGGCCCGAATCTCCGGTACCATCGAGGGGTCTCGACAGGGGATGCTGCCGCGTCCCAGTGTTTTGTCCTTAAGGAGGTTACGAATGATCCGCTTCACCACGCTCTGCCTGGCGGCCCTGCTATTCGTGGGCACGGTCGGCACCGCCCACGCGCAGTCGCAAGCCGGCGCGGCGTCCTCCCTCATCGCCCCCGGGGCTCGCTCGGACGGCATGGGGCGCGCATTCGCCGCCGTCGCGAACGACGCCAACATGATCTGGTGGAATCCGGGCGCGATGGCCTTCACGCGCGGCCGCGAGGCCTCCTTCATGTATACCCAGCTCGTCCCCGACCTGGCCGACGACGTGAACTTCTCCTACCTCGCCTACGTGCAGCATGTCGAGGGATGGGGCGGTCTCGGCGCGGCGGTCGGTTATCTCTCGTACGGCAAGACCGAGGGGACCGACATCAACGGAGACCCCACCGGCGAGTTCAGCTCCTACGAAATCGCCCCGACCATCGCCTACGGAACCGAACTCGCCGACAACGTCGGATTCGGCGTGTCGCTGAAGCTGCTGCGCGTCGATCTCGCGCCGGCCACGGTGACCCTCGACGGCCGCGCCGGACGAGGCACCACGTTCGCGGCCGACATCGGGACTCTCTACAAGGTGCCGAAGTGGAAGGCCTCCTTCGCGGCGGTCATCCAAAACCTCGGCCCCAGCATCGCGTACATCGACGAAGACCAATCCGATCCGCTCGGCCGCAATGTGAAGCTCGGCGTCGCCTACACCCCGTTCGAGAACGAGATTCACCGGGTGCTGATCGCGGCGGACGCGAATCGGTTCCTCCTCCCGGACGAAGTCCTCGGCGTCAGCGTCTGGAACGCGGGCGTCGAGTACGAGTTCAACCGGCTCCTCGCGCTCCGGGTCGGTTACATCAGCGATCCGATCGGCACGATCACCGACGCGACGTACGGTCTCGGTCTGACCTACAAGGGGTTCCGCTTCGACTACGCGTCGTTCCCGCAGTCGGAGTTCCTCAATCGCACGAGCCGTTTCTCGGCCAGCTACCACTTCTAAGATCACCATCGACGTGGGGCGCCTGAAGCGCTGGATCGTCACGCTACTCCTTGGGAGCCAGGCCTCGTTCGGTGGTCTGGCTCCCCTTGTTTCCCGCGCGGAGGCGTCGGACGCCGTTTCGGTCCCGGCTTCTCCCGCGCGGCGGCCGGAACCATGGCGCGTCTCCCGGCCACGGCCCGAAGCCCTCTCGGCGGCCGATCGCGCCACGGTCAGAACCCTCTCGGAACGGCGGCTCGCGCTTCGCCGCGCCTTTCCCGATCACCTCGGCGGGGGGCGCCGCGCTCCCTGGGTGAGCGGTCGGAAGCCCCCGCTCCTCGCCCCGAACGCGAGTGGCCGCCTGGTGCGCGCCCTCGCCCTCGCGACCACCGGCGTGCCCGACACCGTGCGGGTTCTCGGCCTTCGCATCGAGTTCGACACCGACACTCTCGGAACCGCCACCAGCACGCCCGACGGCAGGTTCGACATGCGCGACGGGAAGGCGCTCGGCATCATCATCGATCCGCCTCCGCACGATCGAAGCTTCTTCATGGCGCACCTCGAGGCGCTCTCCCGCTACTGGAGGCAGCAGTCGTACGGGCAACTCGTCGTCGAGTACGACATCTATCCCAAGGGAGAGAACGCCGCCTATCGCCTCGGCGACACCGGCCGCTACGGTCCCTGGACGCTCGGCATCCAGTCGTTCGCGGAAGCGCAGCGTTTCTTCCGGGAGTCGGTGCTCGCGGCCGACGCGACCGATTCGATTCCGTTCGGCGACTTCGACGTCATCTCCATCTTCCACGCCGGGGCCGACTATCAGTCGGACATCCAGGGCGACTCGCCGCGCGACCTTCCGACGTTCCAGATCGCGCTCGAGGACTCGGCGGCGGTGAACGGAGGCGCGCTCGGGATCTTCGGCGGACTCGTCATGCCCGAGACCGAGAACCAGGACGGATTCTTCGGCGCCATCAACGGCACCCTGGCGCACGAATTCGGGCACACGCAGGGGCTGCCCGATCTCTACGACATCAACACGTTCTTCCCGGCGGTCGGCGTCTGGAGCAACATGGATTCGGGCTACCTCCTCGCCACCGCGCTCCAGGATTCACAGACGGGCGGAATCGTCGTGGCCAGCGGCGTCATGCCGACCAGCCTCGATCCCTGGTGCAAGTCGCTGCTCTGGCCCGGCGGGCTCGAGTTCACCGACCCGGAACGGGAACTGACCACGACGCTCCAGGCGACGCAGCTCAACGCCCGCCTTCTCTACATCCCGCTCGACGGGGACGAATACCTCCTGGTGGAGAACCGCCAGACCGACCTGAACGGCGATCAATCGCTCTACCTCGATCGCGACGCGACCAAGCGAGTGATTCTCGGCCCCGGCCTCTCCACCGCCGACACGCTCGATACGACCGGCGACAAGGAGTACGACTTTCTCCTCCCGGGGCAGGGGATCTTCGTCTGGCACATCGATCCTTCCGTGTTTTGCACGGTGACCGGCGAGGTGACGGGCAGCGGCGCCACGTTCGAGTGCGGACCGAACGCGAATCCCGATTATGGAATCAACTCAAACCCCGACCGGCTCGGCGTCCGCCTGGTGGAAGCCGACGGAATCCGCGACATCGGCGATCCCAACTCGTACTACTTCTACGGGAGCCCCTTCGACGCCTACTTCGTGGGAAACCACACCGTCCTCGGGCCCGACACGAATCCGAGCACCAGGACGAACGATGGCGCCGTCAGTCACGTCACGCTGCGAGTCCTCTCGCCGCCCGGCGTCGAGATGGGGATCTCCATCGAATCGGCGATCCGCGTGCCGGGCTGGCCACTCCTGAGCGCCACCGGACGCGGCCTAGGCGCGCCGACCTCGGGAAGCCTCCTTCACGACGGGAGGCGGTCGCTCGTCACGGCGGCCGACAGCCTGATCCTCGCCTGGATGGCCGACGGCCTTCCCTACGTGAACGGCCGCGAGAGCGGCGAATTCATGCCGCTCCCTGCGAAGATCCGCGGGCCGGTTCTCTTCGTCGATTCGCTCTTCCGGCGAAACCCCGCCGCGCGCCACGGCGCCGGCGTGGTGGCCTCGTGCGACGACGGCAAGCTCTACGCGGTCCGACCCGACTCCCAAACGGCAGCGCAGGCGATTCCGCTCTTCGGGTGGCCGCCCGTTCTCGGCGACCCCTCGATCGGCGCGACCACCGGCCCGGTCCTCTCGCCGGACGGGAACATCCTCGTCGGCACGAACGACGGGCGGGTCTTCGTCGTGACCCCCTCCGACAGCGTCTCCATCGCCCCGCTCGTCTCGGCGGCGTGCGACACGCTCCTCGCCGGCACGACGCCGGTCACGACGGAAGTGTCGGGGAATCTCGCGGTGGGCCGATTCCACGGCGCGGGCGGCTATTCGATCGCCTACGCCACGCGCGACGGCTACCTCCGCGTCGTGGACGAGCCGGGGAAGGGGCTCGGCGCCATCGACGTCGTCTGGCGCGCCGTCAGCGGCGTGACCGACTTCGCCCCCTCGCTCCTGGGAGTCGATCTCGACCGAGAGCCCGATCGCGATCTCGAGCTCATCGTGGTCGATTCCTCGAGGGGGATGGTCCACGCGTTCGATCTGACCGGCGCCGAACTTCGCGGCTGGCCGGTCTCCGTGGCGGGGACGCTCGGCGCGGCCGCGGTCGGCGATCTGGACGGGGATGGCTTTCCGGAAGTGATGGCGATCGACGACCAGGGATCGCTCCACCGGTGGAACCGAAACGGCGTCGAGTCGCTCGGCTGGCCAGTCTCGCTCGCGTCGCGTTACAGCGCCGGCTCCGGCGCCGGGGGAGGGTCTGGTTCACCGGTCGTGGCGGACCTCGACGGGAACGGCAGCCAGGACGCTCTCGTGGCGCTCACGAACGGCCTCCTGGTCGCCCTCGACGACCGCGGGCGCACGTTGCCGGGCTGGCCGATCGGCATGGAGCGCTCCACCGGCACGACGCCGCTGCTCGTCTCGCTGAACGGCTCCGACTTCGCTCCCGACCCCGCCGGTCCGGCGTGGCTCCACGTGGCCGCGGTGGGGGACCGGGGGCAGTGGGACGTGCTTCAGACGGGCGCTCGCGCCGACAGCGCGCTCTTCGGCGCCGACGGCACGAGCGGTCGTACCCCCTGGATCGGGCTCCACGGCGACCGGCGGCGGAGCGCCGTCCTGGACGACGCCGAGCTGGCGGCGCCGGCGACCCGCGGGGCGCTGGTGGCGAAGGGCTCCTTCTACTGCTTCCCGAACCCCACCCGCGGCAACGAGATCGGCATCGCCTACACGCTCGACGCGGGGGTGACCTCGGTCCAGATCCGTGTCATCGACCCCTCCGGAGTGGTCGTCCGGACGCTTCCGGGAGAGACGGCGCCGGCGCAGAACGTGACGAAATTGCCGCTACAAGACCTGGCGAGCGGGGTATACCTGGTCCGTATGGAGGCGCGCCGCGGGGGCGCCAGCGAGGTCTCGTTCCAGAAGTTCGCCGTTGTCAGATAGGCCCTTGTCGAGGTATCATTAACTTGTTTGGTGAACCCCACATCCGCCCGGTGCTAGGAAGACATATTCTGACCCTACGACTCGTTCATCGCGCGGTCTTCGCGGGCTTCTTCTCGGTCGCCTTCGCCACCGGCGTTTCCCACGCCTCCGACATCGACTACCGCACGAATTCCGTTGGGGAGATTCTGCTCGCGCAGCGTGCCATCGCGGACTCGGTCGTCGAAACGCCGACAGCGCCGCCGGGCACCGCCATTCCCGCCGTGGCGCCGGAAGAGGAGTCGGTTCCGGTCGCGAAATCGCCGGGCCGTGCGTTTTTGCTCAACATGATCGTGCCGGGCGCGGGGCATCTCTACGCCGGGAACAAGCGGGGCTGGGTTCATCTTGGGCTCGAGGGCGCGACGTGGATGACCTACCTCTACTACCACGATCGCGGCAAGACGAAGGAAGACGAGTTCGAGGCGTACGCGGACGAGAAGTGGGATTACGCGCGGTGGCTCGCGGCGGATCCCGCGAACTCCGGCTCGGACGCCGACCTCCTGATCAGTGACTTCGCAATGAACAACCGGCAGCAATACTACGAAGACATCGGCAAGCTCCCGAACTATTGGAGCGGCTGGGAAGGCTACACCAACCCCCCGGCCGACGCACAGACGCGCCGCTTCTATTACGGAATCCGAAACGACAGCAACAACTTCCTGAAGAACGCGCGCTACGCGATCGTCGGCGGATTCGTGAACCGCATCGTGAGCGCGGTCGACGTGCTCCGGCTCCTGAAGAACCGCGGCCGCGCCAATCTTGGGAACGACACGCAGATCAAGTTCAACATGCGCACGCGGCCGTTCTCGAACGAAAATGCGCTCAAGATCACGGTCACGCGCCGCCTCTACTAGCGCGCTCGTCGCTGCGCTCGCCCTGCTGGCCGCCGCTCCGGCGGCCGCGCAGGACGCGGCCTTCGCGACCGCGCTGTCGCCAGCGCCCGCGCCCGCGCTCACGCTCGATCTCCCTGTTTCCACGCCGCTCGAACTAGTCGCGCGTAATGCCGCTCTCGATCCGTCCGCGTCGGCCCCCGCGTCGGCTTCATTCGCCCGTCAGGAGAGCGCCCCGGCCGCGTCGCCGGAGGCCGCGCCGGCGAAGAGGCCTGGAAAGCGGAAGGCGCTTCTCTACTCGCTGCTGCTTCCCGGGGCTGGAGAGCTCTCGCTCGGCGCGCGCGGTCGCGCGGCCGGATTCTTCGTCGCCGAGGGCCTCATCTGGACTCACTACGTCTGGTTCCAGATGGCGGGGCGCCTCCGCCGGGACGACTACATCGAGCAGGCCCAGCTGAACGCGGGCGTGGGAACCGACAGCGAGGAAGACAGTTACTGGAAACTGGTGGGGCAGTACGAGCGATCGAGCGGCTCCGGACCCGGGAGCTACGAGGAAGATGTTCGCCGCGACGCGCGCGACCTCTACCCCGACGACCCCGCGGCGCAGGACGCCTACGTGTCGGAAAATCTTCCCTCGGGCAATCAGGCCTGGGCCTGGAGCAGCCCCGATCTCCAGAAGGCCTACCGTGCCACGCGGGCCTCCTCCAATCGAGCGTTCGACCGCGCGAAGTATTCCTTCGCGGCGGCGATTCTCAACCGTC
>ERZ1292630.1543-Hain-H41-02um-R3-1543-length-22561-cov-6_pt1 | contig 22561 bp, 13 predicted proteins | sample MGYA00564408_ERZ1292630 | MGnify/ENA primary metagenome ERZ1292630 (study PRJEB36523, sample SAMEA6512641) | groundwater metagenome | collected 2019-01-08 | study: AquaDiva: Metagenomics assemblies of 32 groundwater samples
CGCGGGGGATGGAGTCGGAGGGAGCCTGCAGGCGGCGAAGCCGCCATGCACAGCGACCAGAGACTCCATCCCCCCCCCGCCCCGTCCCCGCGGCCCGGCCCTTGACGCAGAAGCCAGAACCCGGATAGGGTGCGACCATGCCGCGCGTAGGCGTCTTCGGGCTGATGGCCTCGGGCAAGTCGACGGTATCGAGGTGGTTCCGGGAGTGGGGTGCGGCGCTGGTCGACGGCGACGCGCTCGGCTGGGAAGTGCTGCGCGAGCCCAAGATCGTCGCGGCGCTGGTGGAGGCGTTCGGCGCCGCGGTTCGCGCCGGCGACGGGGCGATCGACCGGGCCGCGCTCGGACGGATCGTGTTCCGGGAGGCCGTGGCGATGGAGCGGCTGAACGCGATCGTGCAGCCGCGGCTTCTCGAGCGGGTGCGCGAGGCGCTCCATGCCGTCCCGACCGGGCCGCTCCTCCTCGACGCGGCGATGCTGACGACGTGGGGGCTCGAACCGGAGCTCGATGGGGTGGTGGAGGTGCGCGCGGGCGAGTCGGCGCGGGCGGCGCGGATCGTCGCGGCTCGCGGTTTCGACGCGGCGCAGGCCCTCGAGCGGATCCGCGGCCAGCGGCTGCCGCCGGTGCGGAACCCGAAGCGGCACTGGATCATTCACAACGACGGCGACCTCGCGGCGCTCGGCCGCCAGGCTGAAGCCGTCTGGAAGGAAATCGCCGCGCTCCCGTAGCGGAGCGGAGCGGCTTCGACGTCACCGGGAGGACCCGATGGATTTGCTCGCCACACGGAAGCGGCTCGAAGAGGGACGCCAGATTCTGGCACAACTCGGGAGCTATCTTTGACGTGGCTCATCGCGAAGTTCGGGTACGTGAGCTGGAGGAGCAACTAGCCGCTCCGGGATTCTGGGACGTGCCGGAGCGCGCGCAGAAGACCCTCATCGAACTCAAATCGATCAAGCGCGTCCTCGACACCTATCGGGGACTGGACCGGGAAGTCTCGGAGGCCGACGGCCTGATCGAACTTCTCGAGGCAGAGCCGGACGAATCGGTGGCCACCGACCTCGACCGGCAGTCGGAACTCCTCCTGCCTCGAATCCAGCAACTCGAACTGAAGAGTCTGCTGGCCGAGGAGAGCGACGCCCACGGGGCGATCGTCACGATCCACCCGGGTGCGGGCGGGACCGAGTCGCAGGACTGGGCCCAGATGCTCTATCGCATGTACACGCGCTACGCCGAGCGGAGCGGCTACGCCGTCGGCATTCTCGACCTGCAGGCCGGGGAAGAGGCCGGCATCAAGGACGCCACCATCCAGGTCGACGGCGAATACGCCTACGGCTTCTTGAAAGCGGAGCACGGCATCCACCGGCTCGTGCGGATCTCGCCCTTCGACGCGCAGAAGCGCCGCCATACCTCGTTCGCCTCGGTCTTCGTCTATCCACAGGTCGGCGAGGACGCGCCGATCGAGATCAAGGACGCCGACATCCGAATCGACACCTACCGCGCCGGCGGCGCGGGGGGGCAGCACGTGAACAAGACCGAATCGGCCGTACGCATCACGCATCTTCCGAGCGGACTCGTCGTCCAGTGCCAGAACGAGCGCTCCCAGCATCGAAACCGCGACTCTGCCATGAAGGTTCTCATGGCCCGCCTCTACGCCCTGCGGCTGGACGAGGATCGCGCGAAGCACAACCAGATCGGCGGCGGCAAGAAGGACATCTCCTGGGGAAACCAGATTCGCTCGTATGTCTTCCAGCCCTACACCCAGGTGAAGGACCACCGAACCGACGTCGTCGCGACCGACGTGCAGTCCGTCATGGACGGGGAGATCCAGCCGTTCATCGACGCCTACCTGCGCCGAAAGGAGCCCGCGTGAACCCCGCCATCTTCCGCGAGTACGACATCCGCGGCATCGCCGACACCGACCTCACCGACGGCGTCGTTCGCGCGATCGGGCGCGCGTTCGGAGACCGGATGCGCGAGAAGGGGCTGGCGTGCGTCGCCGTGGGCCGCGACGTGCGGCTCTCCTCGCCCCGCATCCGCGCCGCGCTCGTGGAGGGGCTCCTGGACCAGGGGATGCGCGTGATCGACGTCGGCGAGGTGCCGACTCCCGCCCTCTACTTCGCGGTCCTCCGGCTGAAGGCCGACGCCGGTGTCATGGTGACCGGGAGCCACAATCCGATCGAGTACAACGGGCTCAAGCTCTCCGAGGGAGTCTCCTCGCTGCACGGTCCCGACGTCCTGGAATTGCGGGGCCGGGCCGAGCGGGCAGGCGTTCTCGCCATGCGGGGAACGCTGGAGACCGCCAACGTGGACGAGCCCTATCTCGCCGACCTTGCCTCGCGCATCCGGCTCGACCGGCCTCTCAAAGTGACGGTCGATCCGGGGAACGGCGCGGCCAGCATCCTCGGGCCGAAATTCCTTCGCATGCTCGGCTGCGACGTGGACGCGATCTTCGACGTGCCGGACGGAAGTTTCCCCAACCATCTTCCCGACCCCACGGTGCCGAAACTGATGGAGGCGCTCATGGCGCGCGTGAAGGCGAACGGCTCCGATCTGGGTATCGGTTTCGACGGGGATGCCGACCGGGTCGGGGCGGTCGACGAGAAGGGCCGCCTCCTCTACGGCGATCAGGTACTGGCGCTCTACGCCGCCTACGTCCTCTCGCGCCGGCCGGGGAGCCCCATCATCTTCGAGGTGAAATGCTCGCAGGGGCTCATCGAGTGGATCGAGGCCAAGGGAGGGAAGCCCATCATGTGGAAGGCGGGCCACTCCCTCATCAAGGCGAAGATGAGGGAGACGAAGGCACCGCTGGGCGGGGAGATGTCCGGGCACATGTTCTTCGCCGACGAATTCCCGGGCTACGACGACGCCCTCTACGCCGCCGGTCGGCTTCTTCGGATCGTCGCGGCCGGCTCCCGGCCCCTCTCGGCGCTGGTGGACGAACTGCCGCAGGCCCGCTACGTCTCGACGCCGGAGCTGCGGTTTGATTGTACCGACGCCTCGAAGTTTGCTATCGTGGAGTCCGTACGCGAGCATTTCCGCGCGCGATACAGCGTGGTGGACGTGGACGGTGTGCGAGTCCAGTTCGGCGATGGGTGGGGTCTCATCCGCGCCTCCAACACGCAGCCCGTCCTGGTCGTCCGGTTCGAAGCGAAGAGCCGCGAGCGACTCCAGGCGATCGCGCGCGAGGTGTCCGAAGTGCTCGCCAGCCATCCCGAGGTGACGATCCCCGCGCTCTCCCTCTGAGCGCCGTCGCACTCGAGCCTCGCCGGGTTGAGGTCACTTGCTTGCATGCACGGACCGGCGGTCTCGCGACCCCTGCCGCATCCGTCTCCCGCATTCTCGCGCTGACCGCGCTCCTCGCGGCGGTCGTCGCGGGCGCCTTCTCTTTGCTAGCCGCCCCCGCGCGCGCCCAGGACGAGTTCCTCCTCAACGACGATCGCGTGAGCCGCAACCAGTGGGAGCCCGCCGTCGCCCACGGCGCCACCGGGACCGTCGTGGTCGCCTGGCAGGATGGGCGGAACGGGAGCGGGTCGTTCGAGGACTACGACATCTACGCCCTCACCATCCGAAACGCCTTCGCTCTCGGTACGACGCTGAACCGGCGCCTCAACGACGACCCGGCGGGCCAGGTGCAGGCGAATCCCGACATCGCGGGGAGCTCCTCGGGAACGTTCTTCTGCGTCTGGGTCGACTCTCGTCTCGGCAATCGCGACATCTACGGGGTGACCCTCGACTCGCTCGGAATTCCGGTCACGCCGAATCTGCGCGTGAGCGACGACATCGCAACCGAGGAACAGTTCGCGCCGCGCGTCATCGCCATCGGATCGGATCGGTACTTCGTCGTCTGGAGCGACGGGCGCGACGGGAAAGGCGAGGTCTTCGGTTCCTACAGGACCGCGTCGGGGGCTCCGATCGGCGGGAATCTGAGGGTCTCGCAGGATCCCGTCGTGGCCGGGAGCTACCAGGGCGATCCGGCGTGCGCGGCACTTCCCGGCGGCGCCACGCTGGCCGTCTGGGTCGACGGGCGAAACGGCAGCGTCTTCGGCGCGACGTTCGACATCTACGGCCAATGGCTCGATGCGTTGGGCGCGGCGATCGGAGGCAACTTCAAGATCAACGACGCCGCCGGCGTTCAGAATGCCGGCTCGCCCGCGGTCGCGGCGACCGCCGACGGCTTGGTCGTGGCGTGGCTCGACCGCCGCCGTTCCGGCGATTCGGGCGACGTCTGGGCGCAGCGCTACGGCCCGGACGGCGCGCCGATCGGGCCGAACGTGCTCGTGAACGACGACGCGGTGGGGAACGATCAGCGGTTCGTCCGCGCCTGCGACGCGCCCGGCGGCGCGATGATCTTCTGGGAGGATCTTCGCGGCGGGCTAGGGCTCGACTCCAACGTGGAAGGCGCGCGCGTTCCATGGAACGGCGATCCTCCCAGCGCGAATTTCCGCGTGAACGCGACCACGCTGGGCCGGCAGGGAAACCCCGGGGCCGTCTGGGACGGCGTCGAGGCGTCCATCGTCGTCTGGGAGGACCTGCGCCGCGGCTCCTCCGACATCTTCGCGGTCCCCATTCGGCCCGACGGGAGTCGCCGCGGCGCCGACACGCAGCTCAACGACGACGCGGCGCCATACGACCAGCGGCGCGCGCGGCTGGGGAAGGGGCGAGGGAACTACTTCGCCACGTGGATCGACCTCCGCGGCGGGGGGAGCGACCTCTACGGACAGTGGATCACCGCCGCGGGGGCGCGCGACGGCCCGAACCAGCTCCTGTGGGACGACACCTTCACGGAGCGGCCCGTCGAGGCGTCGAGCGCCGTCGCGGTCTCCGGCCCAGCCCTGGCGGCGGTCCAGGTGACGCGCTTCTCCGACGCGGGGGATATCCGCGGACTACTTCTCCCGGTGCAGGGTGGGGGGATCGGGTCGGCGTTCTGGATCGGCGATCAACTCCCGAGTTCGCAAGCCCTTCCCCGCGCGGCCGGCGCTGTCGATGGATTCGGTGTCGCCTGGCTCGACTCGCGCGAAGGGACGGTCCGCCTCTACGCGCAACGTCTCGGCCTGGACGGCGCCCGCGTCGGAGGAAACCACTCGGTGCTCACGTTGGAACCGGCCGATCCGGTCTTCGATTTCGATCTGGTGGCCGCACCCGGCGGGGGATACTGGCTTCTCTACGCCGAGGGAGCCACGGCCGATCAGCGGCTCTGGCTCGCGAAGCTCGACGCCGATCTGTACGCCGCGGGATCGCCGCTGGCGGTCGCCCCCGCCGTCCCGGGGACGAAAGCGGCCCCGGGCGTCGATGTCTCCTCCGGAGGCCGCGTCGAGGTCGTCTGGCTCGGGGACGGCGTCACGGGGGAGGGACAGGTCTATCAGCGCGCTTTCGCCCCGGACGGAACGAGCGCGACGCCGCTCGGCCCTCCGCTGGAGCTCCTGCCGCCGCAGGGGGTGGGCGTGTCGCAGGCCTCTCCCTGTCTCTCGGTGGACGGATCGCTCAGCGTCGTGAGCTGGGCTTCACGACCCTTCGGGGACTGGAGCGTCTGGATTCAGCGGATCGAGAACGGCGTGACCCTCGACGGCCCGGCGCTCCATGTCGATCAGGATCTTCTGAGCGCCGATCAGCTGGAGCCGACCGTCGGCGTGGACGGGGCGGGAAACGTCCTGACGATCTGGACCGACGGGCGCTCGATCTCGAGCGGGACCGATGTGCTGGGACGCGTGCTCCGCTTCACGACGACCGCGGCCGAGGGGCCGCCCGAGGAGCCGCCGCCGGTCCCGGCGCCGCCTCCGACGGCCTTCCGCGTCGGCCGCGCGCGCCCCAATCCGTTCCTCGCCGGACTCGGCGTACCGCTCGACGTGCCGGAAGGACTCTCCGGAAGCGTTCGCGTGACCGTCTACAACGCGCTCGGCGTTCCGGTCCGGCTGCTTCACGATGGCCCGATGATCGCGTCGGCCACCACCGTCCTGTGGGACGGGCGGGACGGCGCGGGCCGGGCGGTTCCGAGCGGCGTCTACTGGATCTCCGTCGAGGGAGGAGGGGAGCGCCATGCGCTTCGAGTCGTTCGGCTCCGCTAGCGTGAGGAACATCCGGCGGCGGCTCCGCCGGTGCGGCTTCGCGCTCGCGGCGCTTGCCCTCTTCGCGGTGCCGGCGCGCGCCGCCGAGACGGTGGGAGATGCGGCGACTCGCTGGGTGGAGGCGCTTCGAGCGATGCCGCTCCCGATCGGCACGCGTCTCGTGGAGAGCCCCCAAGGCGAGAGCGCGGGGGACGCCGAGCGCTCGCTTCGCGAGGCGGGATACGACGTCGCGGTCTCGATCCCGCCCCGCGTCCACGTCGTTCGCGCCACGCGGCGAGCCGGGCCGCTCCCCGCGGGCTTCACCCTTCGCGCCGAGGGGTCGCGCGCGGCCGCGTCGCTCGTGGGCGGCGCCGCTCCCGACGGGGGGGCGGCGGGAGACCCCTTCGGCGGTCTCGGCGACGTCCTGCCGCCGCTCCGCGGCACCCGGGACTCCGCGCCGGCGCGCGAGGCGCTTCGGGCCGGCGGCACGATGCCGCCTCCTGCCGGACTCTTCTATGGAACGCGCTGGGAGGACCTCAGCGAGTTCATGGTCGGCCGCGTCGGGCTCGGCTTCTACTTCCCCGAGAGCGACGGGACCGTGGACCTCGATCGATACGATTGGACGCCCGCGCTTCGCGATTCGGTTGTCCGCTCCGCGGTCCGCGGGTTCCTGGCGTGGAGCAATTTCGCGGCGGCGCGGAACATCCCGCTCTCCTTCCACCTCGAGATCCATCCGTCGCTCCCGACGCGCTACGAGCCGATCAGCCGGCCGGTGTCGCAGGAGGAACTCTGGATCGAGGACATGCTCCGGCCCCTGGTCGGCTACCGCGGCGACGCCTTCGCGATGACGCAGGAGGTCGCGAACGGAGTCCGCTCGAGGCTCGGCACGCAGTGGGGCGGGCTCGTGATCGCCGTGCAGAACGACTCGAGCTCCACGGGGACGTTCCCGGACGGCGTCGTCGCGCACGCGCGCCTGGGAGGTCCGTGGTTCGTGATCCCGGTCAACAACGCTCGCTCGACCAGCGCGACGCTCGATTTCTACATGGAACACGAGCTGACGCACCTTTTCTGGGCGCTCGACGAATACCCGGCGAACAACGCCTGGTGGTCGTGCACCCTCACGACCGGCTACTTCGAGCGGCCAAATTGGAACAGCGACATCCCGTATCCGGGCTATTGCGTGCCCCACGTCGATTGCCTCATGCGCGGAAACTGGCCGAACGCGCTTTGCCAATTCACGGCGGAGCAGGTAGGCTGGGTCGATCTCGACCAGAGCGCGACGCCCGATCTCTACGAAACGAGGCCGGCCGTCGTTCCCGATTCGTCGCGATTCCGGGTCGTCGCGGGGTACCCGCTCTGGCTTCGCGGCAGGGCGGGCGAAACCGCGCTCCCGAATCGAAACCCGTATCGCTTCTACAGCGGAGATTCCATCTCGGTGTCCACCATCGACTCGGTCTTCTATCGCGTGAACGGAGGAGCGTGGAACTCGCTTCCGCCCCTGGACGGAATCTTCGACGAGGGGGAGGAGTCGGTCGAGGTGACGCTCGATCCGCTCCCGATCGGGAATCACACGATCGAATGGCAGGCCCACAACACGAACGGACGCGCCGCCGCCTTCAACGCGACGACCGCCGTGACCGTCTCGGGCTCCGCGGGCGCCGTCGATCCTCCCGGTTCGGGCGCGCCGGCCCCGCTCCGCCTCCTTCTAGGGCCGAGCCCCGGCCGCGGTCCGATTCGATTCGCGCTGATCGGCGCGAGCGCCGAGGGAGCGCTCGTCCGCGTCTGGACGCCTGCCGGCGCCCTGGCCCGCGAGTGGAGAATTCCCGGAGGGGACTCCGGCGCGTCGTGGATCTGGGACGGACGGCTGCGCGGCGGCGAGAGCGCTCCGAGCGGAGTCTATTTCGTGACGGTCGATTCGGGAGGCGAGCGCGTGAGGCGGCGGCTCGTCTACCTGCGATGAGCGCGGCACGATGAGTTCCACGGAACGGCTCGCGCCCCCGGGACCGATCGGCGCGTCCGCGGCCTGGACGCCGGCATCGCTCCACGGACGGCGTTACGGCGAGGATCGGCTTCACCTTCTCGTCCGCGATCCACGGCGCGTGCTCGCCATCTGGGAACTCAGCCAGGCGACGGCCTCGGGCGCCGCGGTCCGGGCCAGAGAGGCCGGCGCGCCGATTCGGTATCAAGTTCGGATCGAGCGGGCGCGCGAGGCGGATCTGTCGCCGGAGACGATCGCCACCGCGGATATCCCCGACGCTCTGGGGGGAGAGGGGTGGTATCTCGCCATTCCCGCGAGAGCGGGGCGCTGCCGCGCGATCATCGGCCTCGATCTGCCCTCCGGGTTCGCGCCGCTTCTCACCTCGCGATGGGCCGCGACGCCGCCCGACGGCCCGTGCGACGAGGTCGCACCCTGGCCGCTCGCCGCCGAGGGAGAGGCGTGGGTCGCCCGGCAGTGGGCTCGCGCCCTGGCCGAGCGCGCCCCCGCTCCCAGCTCGGCGGCGCGCTACCTGCCGCCCCCGGCGGAGCGGGAGACGCCGCGATGAGTGCTCCTCGCGGCGACGCGGCCGGCGGTACCGTGGCCGGCTATCTCTCGGTCTTCCTCCACGCCCATCTTCCCTACGTCCGGCATCCCGAGTACGAGGACTGCCTGGAAGAGCGCTGGCTGGTGGAGGCGAACACGGAATGCTACCTCCCTCTCCTCTCGATGCTGGAGGGGCGCGCGGCGCGCGGCGCGAAGGGGACGATCACCATCTCGCTCTCGCCGACGCTCCTGGCGCTCTGGGGCGATCCGCTCCTCCGCGATCGCTACGCGCACCGGCTGGGGCGGCTCCTCGAGTTGGCGGAGCGCGACGTCGCGCGCTACCGCGGAGACGCGGCGCTCGGTCCGCTGGCGCGGCTCTACCGCGACCGGTTCGCCGCGGCGCTCTCCGACTACGAGGGGCGCTATGGGCGCGATCTGGCGGGCGCGTTTCGCGCCGTGGAAGACGCGGGCGTCGTCCGGCTCGTCACCTGCGGCGCCACGCACGGTTTTCTTCCGCTCATGGATCTCGGCCGCCCCGCCTGGCGAGCGCAGATCGGCGCCGCCGCGCGCGAGTTCGAGCGCGCGATCGGACATCCGCCGGAAGGGATGTGGCTCCCCGAGTGCGGCTACGCGCCCGGGGTCGAGGAGGTTCTGGCCGAGTTCGGGATACGCTACTTCGTCGTCGACAGCCATGGAATCCGGCATGCCTGCCCGCGCCCGATTCCGGGGACCTACGCGCCGCTTCGGACTCGTTCGGGCGTCCTGGCGCTCGGCAGGGACGAGGAGTCGTCGCGGCAGGTCTGGAGCGCGACCGAGGGATACCCGGGCGACGTCTGGTACCGGGAGTATTACCGCGACCAGGGGTTCGACCTCCCGCTCGACGAGGTCCGCCCTTTTCTTCCCTCGGGAGGGACGCGGACCCATCTGGGGCTCAAGTACTACCGGATCACCGACCGACAGCGCGAGCACCGGGAGCCGTATCGGCCCGCCGTCGCGGCGGAGCGTGTCCAGGCGCACGCCGCTCATTTCGTCCGCGCGCGCGCGGCCCAGGCCCGCGAGGCCTCGGCGGCCATCGGGCAGCCCGCGTTCCTGCTCGCTCCCTACGACGCGGAACTCTTCGGTCACTGGTGGTACGAGGGCCCCGCCTGGCTTGACGCCGTTCTCGACTGTGCCGAGGCGGAGCCGTCGCTCGAGGCGCTCGACGCCGGCGCCGCGGCCGCCCGCCTTCCACGGGCCTCCGAGGGGGCGCTCCACGTATCGAGCTGGGGCGCCGGCGGGTACGCCGGATTCTGGCTCGATCCGGAGAACGACTGGATCTATCGGCATCTGCTTCGGGCCTCGGAACGGATGCACACCCTGGCGCGCCGGGGGGAGGGGAGCGATCCTCTTAGGGGAAGGGCGCTTCGTCAGGCGGGCCGGGAGTTACTCCTGGCGCAGGGAAGCGACTGGGCCTTCATCATGAAGACCGGCACCCTGGTCCCCTACGCCATTCGACGGACGGAGCGGCACTTGGAGACCTTCGACCGGCTGGCGGGAATGCTGGAGCGGGGGGAGTGCGAGGAGCGTCCGATCGCGGAGGCGGAAGCGGCGCATCCCCTGTTCCCTACGCTCGATCCCGGGCTTTTTTCTTGACACTTTCAGAGGTGGATTCGTACCCTACCCGGCGTCCCCCCCCCACGGCTCGATTGATCCGAGGAACATACATGCCTCGTCGCAAGACCGTACGTGCAGGGCTTCTTTTTGTTCTCGTTCTGGCTGGCGCGCTTTCGTGTGGAGAGAAGTCCCCCACCGAGCCCGCCCTACCGTCCGACATCATCGCCCCCGGCTACTCGGAGAACTTCGAGACGTCGCCCTTGCGCGAGTCGCGAGAACTCCTCATCGACGGCCGGGCCACCGACATCGAGTGGAACGGCACGGGGGACCCTGCCTTCGTGATCGCCCGCGGTGACGGCGGCAACTACATCGTGCTCGTCCGCTCCCTCTGGACGTTCGATGCCCGGACCAACGAACCGCGCGGCATCTACTTCATGCTGCAGTGGCCCGACCGGGCAGAGGATCGGCTCGAAGAACCGCTGATCACGGCGCTCGACACCGGCGACGCGAAGGGTCTCAACACCATCGACTGCATTACCGACGACCGGGTCATTCGCCCCGCCTCGTGGAGCCGGTCGGATCTGCACGAGGACCAAGTCTTCGTGGAACTCTACGGCGATTCCGTCGGCAACTATCCGGCCGACGCGTGGCGCTGGGGCGCCGGCACGACCGATCCCGCCGTTCCGGTGAATCCGACCGAGTATCAGGGGGCCGACCTCGACGAGACGCGCGGCGCCGCGGAGCACCCACTCGGCGGCGCGGTGGAGGACTATTACAGCACCGGCGGCCCCTGGGCCCTCGACGTCGGACTGCTCCCGAGCGTCCCGAACGTCGTGACGGGCACCGAGGTGCCCCTCCTAAGGCCTAACAAGGCGACGCGCGACGTCCGCTTGAATCGCGGCAAGCCGACTTCGTTCGTGCTCTGGAAGCCGGTTGCGTCGAACCTCGTCCAATGCGATACGCTGAACCCCATCCGGGTCGACGACGCCTCGGCTCGCGACAAGACCTGGAACCCCGGCGACTACCTTCCGTCCGTGGCGATCCGGCTCGCCGACCAGAGCCAATCGGACGTGGTCGCGCGAGGCAGCTGGCTCGAAGGCAAGTGGTCGCTCGAGCTCCGGCGCGAACTTACCGCGCGGCCCCCGCTCGGCGAGGGTGGCGTCCAGCAGCCACCGCGTCCCGACGACATCGCGCTCCAGGAAGGTCGCCGCTACGTGGTCCGCTTCACGTTCTACAACGCGACCAAGGCGCGCTACAGCCAGACCGAGTTGCTCCCCCTTTATCTCAAGCCGAGGAACTGAGCGCTCCATGAATCCGACGACTTGCGTGGCCCCGAACCTTGCCCGGCGCACCGCCGCGGGGTTCCGCCTGCTGGCTGCCTTCGCGGCGGCGGCGGCCTTGGGCTCGTTCGGTGCGTCCGTCGCCAGCGCCCAGGTGGCGCGGGCGTGGTCCAACGATACTCCCCTCGATCCGTACACGGCCTGGCGCGGAGCGCGGGTCCTGGCCATGGGCGATCTCAGCGTCGCCGTGGAGGACGATCGAAATCCACTCAACGCCTACGGCTTTTCCGGGAACCCGGCCGGTTTCCTGACCTCCCGCGACACCTCGTACGTCGAGCAGGGAACCATCTACCGCGACTACTTCGACAGCTACTATGGCCGCGGCCACAGCGTTCTGAGCCGGGCGAATTCGGTGCGGGTCGGTTGGCTCCAGGGGAGCAAGTGGGCGATCGGCGCCGATGTCCGCTATGCGACGATGCGCGCCAGCCGGCACGACCAGGGGACGCTGGAGGACCGCAGCCGCTTCATCCGGGACTTCGACGTCTCGCTTCCCGACTACTTCATCCCGCGGACCGGCGATCGGACGATCGGCGCCGGAGTCGATTACCCTTCGGCCTCGGTCATCTACGCGCGTCGGTTCCGGTCGTGGTTCACACTCGGTGGCCGCTTCACGCAGCGTAGCGAGAAGGAAGACCGGACGGTTTTGAACGACCCCTACGACTTCGACAACCAATCCTCGGCGAGCGAGATCGGCGGAGGGATCGTCCTCCATCCGGCCATGATCGCCGATAAGATGGAGCTCGGCGTCTACGCCTCGCGGACTGGGAACAACCTCAAGGGAATCAGCAGCTCCTCCTTCAACGAGGACACGTACGAGTTGAAGCGGCCCGAGGTCTCGTGGGGGACGCAACTGCTGACCCACCTGGGGTGGCTCGACGGGATCGTCGAGGGGCACCATCATTCCTACGACGGCGAGCAGATCGCGCGGGTCAACTGGGCGCCCCAGTTCTTCCTCAATCCCCTTCCCTCGGAGCTCGACCAGAACTCCGTCTTCAAGAAGCGCTGGACGTCCGCGATCGTCGGCCTGCGCCACAACGAGTTCCGCACCCGCTGGATGGCCGGCGTTCCCGGAACGCCGATGCACGTCGGCGCCCGCTACGCCTATTACCGCGAGTATCAGTGGTCGTTCCCGCTGGACGACGTCCTCTCGCCGATGCTTCCGCTCGACGTGCGGCGCCTCGGCTATCGGGCCGCCGGCGGCCTCTCGTTCGACCTTCCCGATCAGTCGGGCGTCGTCGCGCTGGAGGTCCAGGCCGCGCGGGAACAGCGCGCGGACTGGCGGGTGGAACGGGGTTCCTCCTTGCCGCCCACGACCGTTCCGGACGTCGTCATGGGCCAGATCAGCTACCACTTCGGGGCGGAGTACAAGGCGCGTCCGTGGCTCCCGCTCCGCGCCGGCGTCGCGCTCCGCCGCTACGATCCCGACCGCCGGGACGGTCAGCCCCCGATCCGGGGCATCCGCCTGAGCGCGGGCGCGTCGTATCGCTGGGACGCCGTCGGGCTTCTCTTCGACGGAGCATGGGCTCACGAGCATTTCCGCTACACGCCGCTCGATCCCTCGATCGAGATCGGCAAGAGCGACGAGCTCACCGTCACCATCCAGCACCTCTTCTAGCCGTACGGCCGTGAACGACATTCTCCGCCTCGCGCTCGACACCGCGGTCCAGCGCGGGGCGGAGTACGCCGACGCGCGCCTCGTCGAATCCCGGCACGAGGACATCCACGTCAAGGACCGCGAGGTGGGGGCGCTCGACCGGAGCGAATCGGCCGGGATCGGTGTGCGCGTCCTGGTCCGGGGCGGTTGGGGCTACGCCGCGACCGACGAGTTGACGCGCGAGGGAGTCTCGGCGTGCGCGGCGCGCGCCGTCGCCATCGGGGAGGCGAGCGCCGGCGTTCTGGTGGATCGCGTCCGGCTGGCCCCCGAGCCGCCGCATCGCGCGGTCTGGAGCAGCGACTGCGCCGTCGACCCCTTCTCGGTCCCGCTCGAGCGGAAGCTCGATCTCCTGGTTCGCTGCTCCGAGGCCACCCGCGGCGTCCGGGGCGTCACCACGGCGGAGTCGTTCCTCTCCTTCCTTCGCCGCCGGACCCGCTTCCTCTCCTCGGAAGGTGCCGATCTCGACCAGACCTCCACCCGCTCCGGCGGCGGACTGGTCGCGCTCGCGGTCTCGGGGGACGGCGTGCAGCGCCGCAGCTACCCGCAGTCGGAAGGATTCTTCCTCTCCCGCGGATACGAATTCATCGACGAGATTCCGTGGCTCGATAACGCGGGGCGGATCGGGGAGGAGGCCGTCGCCCTCCTGACCGCCGATCGCTGCCCGCAAGGGGAGCTCGACGTGATCCTCGAGGGCTCCCAGCTCGCGCTCCAGATCCACGAGTCGTGCGGCCATCCGACCGAACTCGATCGCGCGCTCGGGATGGAGGCGAATTACGCGGGGACTTCGTTCCTGACTCCCGAAAAGCTCGGATCGCTCCAGTACGGCGCCCCCGGCGTCACGCTCATGGCCGACGCCACGCTTCCGCACGGACTCGCCACCTTCGGGTTCGACGACGAAGGGGTCGCGGCGCAGCGCTGGCCGATCGTGAACGCGGGCCGCTTCGAGGGATATCTGACCTCCCGCGAGACGGCGCACCGCGTCGGCGAGTCGCGGAGCCGCGGCTGCGTGCGCGCGGACGGGTGGCACCACATCCCGATGATCCGGATGGTCAACCTGAGCCTCATGCCCGGGCGCGGATCGTTCGAGGACCTTCTCGCCGACACCGATCACGCGATCCACATGGAAACCAACCGCTCCTGGTCGATCGACCAGCTCCGCTACAACTTCCAGTTCGCGACCGAGATCGCGTGGGAGATCAAGAAGGGGAAGCGCATCCGCATGCTGCGCAACCCGACCTACCAGGGGATCACGACCGGGTTCTGGAATTCCTGCGACTTCGTTTGCGGTCCGGAAGCGTGGAAGCCCTGGTCGGTCATGAATTGCGGCAAGGGCCAACCGGGCCAGGTGGCGGAGATGACGCACGGCGCGGCGCCGGCCAGATTCCGGAAGGTCCGCGTGGGAGTGGCCCTCGATGACTAGGGAAGAGGCGCGCGCTCCTCGATCGTGTCCTCGCGGCGGCCGGGCCGAGGGAACTGGAAGCGTCGATCGGCGGCGGAGAGAACTTCCTCACGCGCTTCGCCAACAACGAGATCACGCAGAACGTGGCCGAGCGCCGCTACGTCCTTTCGGTGCGCGTGGCGCGGGGGAGGCGGAGCGGACGGGCGACGGGGAACGACTGGAGCGACGCCGGCATCTCGCGGCTCGTCGCCCGCGCCGAGGAAGCCGCCAGGGTCGCACCCGAGTCGAACGACGCCATCCCGCTCCTGGGTCCGCAGACATACCGGGAGGTAGACGCCGTCGATCCCGCGACGGCATCGCTCGGACCAGAAGCGCGCGCCCGCGAGGTCGGCCGCGCGGTCGCGCGCACCCGCGCGGCGAACCTCGACGGGGCGGGGATTTTCGAGACCGGGCACGGCACCATCGGAGACTACGGCGAACTCGGGACCCTCGCGTTGGCGAACACGCGGGGCCTCTTCGCCTATCACATCGAGACCTCGGCCACGTTCAGCATCTCGGCGCTTCGTGGGACCGAATCGGGATGGGCGCGGGCGGATGGCCATGCCGTGTCGGCGATCGACGGGGACGCCCTGGCCGCTCGCGCCGTCGACAAGGCCCTCCGGTCGCGCGATCCCGATACCTGGTCCCCCGGGGCGTACGACGTCGTGCTGGAACCGGCCGCCGTCTCGGACCTCCTCCAGGAGATGAACTACACCTCCTTCGGGGCGCTGGCGCTCCAGGAGGGTCGCTCCTTCCTGGAAGGGAAGATGGGGACTCCGGTGTTCGGGCCGGAGATCACGATTCGCGACGATCCCTACCACCCGCTCCATCGCGGCGCTCCGTTCGACGGAGAAGGCGTCCCCGCCCTGCCGGTGACCATCGTCGATCGTGGCGTGGCGCGGAGCGTCGTCTACGACCGGCGGACCGCCGCGAAGGAGGGGCGCGAGAGCACCGGGCACGGGCTCCCCTACCCGAATACCGTCGGCCCCACCGCGCGCCACCTGGTGCTCGAGGGGGGCAAGGCGTCGCTGGAGGAACTCATCGCCGGGGTGGATCGGGGGCTTCTCGTGACCCGGGTCTGGTACACGAACATCGTCGACCCCATGAGCGTCATGGTCACCGGAATGACGCGCGACGGGCTCTTCGCCATCGAGCGGGGGAAGGTGACCCGCGCGGTGCGGAACTTCCGCTTCAACCAGGGGATCGTGGCGATGCTCCAACGGGCCGACGGGATGACCCCCACGGAGCGGGCGGGCGGGACGGTCTGCCCGGCGCTCCGGGTCAGGGGCTTTCGGATGTCGAGCGTCACGGAATTTTGACCGGGAGAGGTGGATTTGGCGAAAAAGGGCTTGCGCCTCGATTCGAACCGGCTATAATCCGGCGCTAGAAGCGCTTCCCGGCCCACCAGCGCTTCGAATCGTGTCCCCCCCAAGATTCGATATTGCGTCCACCCGTTCCGTGGCTTATTTCGTGCGCCCGGTCATTTTCCCCGGAGCTGCGGAGTGCCACAAACAGGGTTGGTTCAATGATTTGCCTTGACGGAAAGCCGGTCTGGCGACCTAAAATCGGCCACTTCGTCATGTCGGTACTAGACCGGAAAGGAGCGCACCACCGTATGCCGAGCTTGACGTTTCGACTCCGCGGCGGGTTCTCCCTTCGCGCCCCCCGCCTGCGAGTAGGCTTCATGCTGCTTCTCGCCTTGGCGGTTGTCGCGGTTGCGGGCGTGGCCCACGCGCAGACAGGAACCATCCAGGGAAAAGTCACGGATCAGAGTGGGATGCCGATCCCCGGCGTCAGCGTCATTCTCGTCGGGGCGCAAACCGGCGGTATCACCAACGCTGCCGGTGAGTACAAGATCGTCCGCGTGGCGGTCGGGACGTACACGCTGCGGGCGATGATTCCGAGTCACGAGCGCCTCGACAAGCCCGTTCGGGTCGACGCGAACCGGACGTCGGACGTCGGTTTCGTCCTGCCCGAGAAGGTGACCAAGATCAAAGGCATCACCGTCACGGGCGAACTGAAACTCCGGGTAACGAAGACGGCCTCCACCAAGCAGGTCGTCACCAGCGAGGACCTTCGCTCGCTGCCGGTCGACTCCTACAAGGACGCCATCGGTCTCAAGGCCGGCGTCATCAGCCAGGGCGGCGACCTCCACTTCCGCGGCGGCCGCGCGAACGAGGTGCTGACGATCGTCAACGGGATCCCGAGCCGCAATCCGCTCTCGGCGGAGGGCGTCGACCTCGGGCTTCTCGCGGTCTCCTCGAGCGAGCAGGTGCTCGGAGGCCTCGACGCGCAGTACGGAAACGCGCTTTCCGGCATCATCAATCTCACGACGCGCGAGGGCGGCGACCATCTGGCGGGCGAAGTCCGCTACTTCACCGATCGCTACGGCGAGGCGGACAAGGCATTCAACAACTACGAGCGCCTGAGCCTCGGCGTCGGCGGTCCATTCCTCTTCCCGAAAACGAACTACTTCATCTCCATGGAGGGGACGTTCTCGGACACGTATCTGAAGAACACCTCGGACCGGAAGGAACACCGGCTCCTCGACTTCATCCGGATCGGCAACCGCCAGTCCAATCAGACGAGCATCTCGAGCAAGATCACCTACAAGGTCACGCCGAACGCCAAGCTGAACACCGAGATGATCCTGAACCGGAGCTCGCGCAGCCCGTTCCACAATCGGTGGAACCGGAAGGGTTTCGTGCAGGTCCGTTACGACTCCACGTCCCCGACCGACGGCTCGATCTCCCAGCGCTACGGCACGTGGGCCTATTACCAGGTGGACAACTCGTTCCAGCCGAGCAACACGGCGCAGCATCTTCCGGTCACGGACGAGGATTACACGCAGCTCGCGCTCACCTGGCGCCAGACGCTCTCCCCGGGCACCATCTACAACGTCCGCGCGTCCCGGCAGGAGTGGCAGACCCAGGAAGACGTCCTCGATCGGCAGCTCTGGGAATACCAGCAGCGGCCGGGCAACTACTACGATCCGTCCAACCGGGTCGAGGGCCTCTACTACGTCACGAACGGCGACTACCCGACCTACGAGAAGCGCAATACGACGACCTACTCGATGAACGGGGATCTCGCCAAGAAGGTCGGCACGCACAATGTCATGGTGGGCGCCGACGTCGCGTACAACTCGCTTCAGTCGCTGAACACCAACTTCCCGAACGTGCTCGACACGAACGGGAACTACGGAGGGACGCGCGACGATTTCAGATTCTTCAATCCGGAAGGCTCCGCCTTCGCTCAGGACCGCTGGGAGTACGAAGGAATGGTCCTGAATGCCGGAATGAGGTACGACAACTTCTCGGTGGGGAGCCAGATCCCCAGCTCGGAAGTCCTGGACCGCGTGAAGACCCAGTGGAGCCCCCGCGTCGGAATCGCCTATCCGATATCCGACCGCGACGTCATGAGCTTCCACTACGGCCGGCTCTTCCAGGTTCCGGAACGGCTCTTCATCTATCAGGGGCGGAACGTCTCGGCGCAGGCGCGGGGCAACCCGAACCTCGAGCCGCAGACGACGATCTCGTACCAGTTGGGCGTCCAGCATCTCTTCAGCAAGGAGATCTACGGCCAGTTCGGCGTCTACTTCAAGGACATCTTCGGACTCCTCACGACCATCGAGCAGCAGGTCCCGGGCTTCGCGCTGACCGTGCCGACGTACGTGAACGGCGACTACGCCTCCTCGCGCGGGATCGAGTTGACCCTCATCAAGAAGCACAGCCACGGCTTCTCCGGCGAGCTCAACTACACGTACGGAAACGCCACGGGAACGGCGTCGGATCCGAATCGCGCGCTCGTCTCGTCGGGAACGCTTCGCGACCAGTTCAAGCCGACATCGGAGCAGCCGCTCGACTGGGATCAGCGTCACTCGTTCTCCGGGTCGCTCCGCCTCGGAAACGAGAAGGACTGGGCCGCTTCGTTCGTCTATCAGTTCGGAACGGGCTTCCCCTACACGCGCCAGGAGCGCCAGCAGCGCCGGCAGGACCCGACCCTGGTGAACGCGTCCCGTCTCCCCACGACGTCGACGCTCTCCTGCCAGGCCGAGCGCTTCTTCCAGGTCTATGGTCAGAACGTGACGTTCTACCTCCAGGGAACCAACCTTCTCGACGCGAAGAACATCAGCAATCTGCAGCCGTCGCTCTGGCCCGACAACCAGATCGGCGGGTCGCCGTACAAGATCTACTACTCGGAAACGGGCCGCGCCGGCGGCGCCTTCCTGACCGCCGACCAAGACGGCGACGGCCGCGAGGATTGGTATCCGGTGAACGATCCGCGTGTCTTCCAGGCCGGACGGGTCCTTCGGGTCGGTTTGGGGGTCCAGTTCTGATGCGACAGCACTCCGAGCAGGTCGGCAGCGCGAGCCGCCCCGGGTCTGGAATCCGGCGGCTCGGCGCCGCGGTCCGCTACCTGGGCGTGGTCGCCACCGCGTCCGCGCTCTATCTGGGCGTGTGCGGTTACCACGATCCCGTGGGCGTTTCCCAGGACGATCCGCGAAATCAGCACAATCTCTTCCGCCTCGACGGCAAGTTCGTGCACAACGTCGGACGGCTTCAGCTTCAGATCACGAACCTCGGCGAGACGGGGAACCAGGACAATCCCCGCCGTACGACGGTTCCCTCGGCCGAGTGGCCGCAGGGTTCGGGCCACGACTACCTCTACGCCGCCGGCCTCTGGATCGGGGCCCTCGACGCGAGCGGCATTCCGCACGTGACGACGGCGACCTACGAGCGCGAATTCTCTCCGGAGATCTCGCCGGAGAACGTCTGCGTGAATCTCCCCCTCGACCAGGTGGCCGACGTCCGGGAAGCCTACGAGGGAATTCCAAACGGAAGCCGCGTCATCTCGGCGAGCGTCGATCCCGACGACGACGGGGACGGGCTGGTGGACGAGGACATTCTGAACGGAAAGGACGACGACGGAGACGGGCTCTGCGACGAGGACTACTCGGCCATCGGGCAGCAGATGCTCTCGACCGAGTACTTCGACAACATCCCGCAGACGCGGCAGCAGTTTCCGGAGCACGTTCCGCTGGGACTGCAGGTCCGCCAGACGTCGTACAGCTGGGCCACGCCCGGGCAGAACGACTTCGTCGGCATGGACTGGGCGATCAAGAACATCAGCGGCCGGACCATCCGAAACGTGGTGGTCGGCATCTTCGCCGACATGGACCTCGGCACCCGCGCGGTGCCGACATACTTCCTGGACGACCAGGTCGGCCTCATCAATCGTCCGATCTCGTACGTCGGCGCGAGCGGCGAGACGGTCAATCGCAATTTGCAGATGGGCTACGCCTGGGACAGTCCCGACGACCCGACTAAGCCCCAGGAGAACAAGGGCGGCGACGTGCCGGGTTACATCGGGATGATGTTCCTGAACCACACGACCGACCCGAGCGGCATTCTCGCCCCGAAAGAAGTCGGAATCACGGCCTTCAAGTTCTTCTCGGGATCGGGCGCGCCGTTCGCGGCGGGCGGCGACCCGGAGAACGACGCGCAGCGCTATCAGTTGATGACCGATCCCGCGCTCAAACCGTTGGAGGGTTTCGAACCCAAATCCAGCCGGCCGCTCGACTACCGCCTCGTGATGGCGACGGGTCCGTTCCGAACGCTCCTGCCCGAGTCGACCCTGACCATCTCGGTCGGCTGGGTCATGGGGCTCGGCCTGGGGGAGGGAAGCACCATCGGCGCGGGCGGCACGCTCATCGAAAACGCCATCGCCGCCCAGCAGGTCTTCGACGGGCTCTACACCGATTTCGACGGCAATTCGCTCACGGGACAGTGCGGCAAGGAAACGTGCCTTCGCGCCCCGACCGGCAGCTCATTCGTCTATCAGATCCCCGAATCGTCGCTCTGCCGGATGCGGTTCTGGGATCCCCCTCCTGCGGGGATCACGCCCTGGGATCCGTTCCTCCCGTGCGAGGCCCAGCAACAGGGCAAGTTCGTTTGCACCGACCCGCCGCCGAATCCCGGGGACCCGCCCGGTTCCCACTGCGCCAGCGCCGACACGTCGTCGCTTCAGGTTAACATCGATTGCGTCTACGTCGATTTCGACTGCAACGTGAATACGGGGCAAGGGGGGCGCGAGCGGCTCGTGAACTGGGTCGCGGCGGCGCCGCTGCCGGCCCCGGTATTCCTGGGGCAAGACGGAAGGACGGAGCCGAGGGACTTCCTGGAGCTCTACCGTACCGGGCGCGATTCCGCGCGCGTCTCCGCCTGGTTCTTCCCCGGCGATCGCAAGGTCACGCTGAAATGGAACAACTTCGCCGAGCTCGTGCGCGACGCCCAGCGAGGAAATCTGAAGGAGTTCGTCGGTTACCGGATCTACAAGGCCACCGGATGGGAGCGGCCGCTCGGTACCAACGGACCGTCGCGCGATCTCTGGTCGCTGCTCGGGGAATGGAGGCTCGATCCGAAGGGGACTCCGGCGCGGTCGCTTTCCGAGTTGATCGATCCCTCGTCGCCGATCGTGTTCAAGCAGGACGTCGTGGTCCGCTGGGATCCGGTGGCCCGGAAAGTCTCCACCGGCCCTCCTTACACCGAGAGCGACACGCTCTTCGCGGTGGGGCGGTACAGCTTCGTGGACGAGAACGTGCTGAACGGGTTCCCCTACTTCTACTCGATCGTGCCGGTGTCGATCGTGCCGGGTTTGACCGCGGAACAGGACGTCGTGCTGACGTCGAATCCCAGCGCTCAGAACGGCCAGGTCGTCTACCCGCGCGGCGACGCGCTGGACAATCAGAAAAACGTCTACGTCGTGCCGAATCCCTACAAGGGGCGAGCCGAGTGGGATCTGGTTCCGCGCGAGGAGGACCCTTCGGGGACCAAGGTCTCGTTCATGAATCTGCCGCGTACCAAGGGCACGATTCACATTTACTCCCTTTCCGGCGACCTCGTGCGGGATCTCCCGTTCGACGGTGGACCGCCCGCCGATCTGGCGTACGGCAAGGACCCCGTGGCGTCCGCCACCGGATCGGTCTCCTGGAATTTGATCTCGCGCAACGGACAGCGGATCGTCAGCGGGATCTATCTCTTCTCCGTCGATACGGAGCTGGGGCGGGAGATCGGCAAATTCGTCGTCATCCGATGAGACCGGCCGGAGCGACCCGTCGTTCCACGGGCCAACCGAGGAGGATTTTCGTGAGAATCGCGATTGCCATCGTCATGGTTCTGCTGCTGCCTCTCCAGGCGGAGGGGGCGCAGATTTTCGAGAAGGTCGGCACGCTGGGAGGCCAGTCGCTGAAGATCGGCGTCGGCGCCCGAGCCGCCGCCATGGGGGACGCGTACGTTGCGATCGCCGACGACGCGACTGCCGTCTACTGGAACCCGGCCGGCATCGCGCGCCTCTCGGGGCAGTCGATCAGCATCAATCACACGGCGTGGCCGGCGGAGATCCTCTTCGATCAGGCGGCCTACGTCTTCAACGTGAAGTGGATTCCCGGCATGATCGGGGTGAACGTCCGCGCGCTCACCATGAGCCGAGACAAGGTGCGGACCACCTATCTCCCGGACGGCACGGGGGAGACCTTCGACGCCGGCGAGTGGGCCTACGGCATCACCTACGCTCGTTCGCTGACCGACAAGTTCTCGGCCGGACTCAGCATCAACTACATCCAGACGGGTCTCGACGACGTCACCGGGACGTCGACCACGTTCGACTTCGGCACCCTCTACGACGTCGGAATCCTGGGCGCCAAGATCGGCATGTCGATCCAAAACATCGGAGGCGACATGACCTTCATCGACGAGAAGGTCAAGATGCCGGTCTTCTTCCGCGTCGGCGGGTCGTTCAGCATCCTGCAGCGCGGCGAAAGCCGGCTCCTCACGGCGGCCGAGTTCACGCACCCGCCGGACAATTCCGAGAAGCTGAACCTCGGAGCCGAGTACTCGTTCCACGACTACCTGTTCCTGCGCGGCGGGTACAAGATGAACTACGACACCGAGGGGATGACGGCGGGCTTCGGCGTGA
>ERZ1292630.314-Hain-H41-02um-R3-314-length-51244-cov-7_pt2 | contig 22559 bp, 29 predicted proteins | sample MGYA00564408_ERZ1292630 | MGnify/ENA primary metagenome ERZ1292630 (study PRJEB36523, sample SAMEA6512641) | groundwater metagenome | collected 2019-01-08 | study: AquaDiva: Metagenomics assemblies of 32 groundwater samples
AGTTTTAAATTATGAGCGCGCGCGGTTTTTAAATCCGCTTGATAGCGATATATCTTCTAATTATAATTATGTTCTTTCTTTGCTTGTTGATGCTGGCAGCGCGAGGGTCCTATATGCCAGTCCGGTTATCAGGATAATAAATAAAGTTTTCTTCCCGTTTAATCTTGATGCAATATTAGTGTTTTTATCAATTGCTTGCGGGATTTTTCTTATTGGTTTTGCGCTAAAGTTTTATCTGCCTGATTACAGACGGGCTTGGAGCATAATTATAACCGTAGCCGGACTATTATTTTTGCTGGGTTTTGTTGCAGCCAAAGAAAAGCTGCGTTTTATAAATCGCGCAGCGGTTGTGATTGTAAAAGATGTAGAAGCAAAATTTGAGCCGATAACATCTGCCACAGCCTATTTCAGTTTAAAAGAGGGCGCTCTTCTAGAAGTGCTTGAAAGTTCTTCGGATTGGTATAAAATAAGGCGAGCCGATAGTAAAATCGGATGGATAAATAAAAATAGTATAAGGAAAATCAATGGCAACGATATATCTGACCCGCGAGGGTTATGAAAAACTTCACGAAGAACTTCAGAATTTAAAAACTACCAAGCGCAGGCAGCTTGCAAAGGCAGTGGGTGAGGCCAGGGCCCACGGAGATATCAGCGAGAATGCTGAATATGATGCGGCTAAAGACGCGCAAGGTTTAAATGAAAAGCGCATAGCAGAGTTAGATGAAAAGTTATCCCGGGCCCAGATATTAGACGGGGAAATATCAAATTCGGAAGTGTTGATCGGAGCCATAGTCAAACTCAAAGATTTAGATACAGCTGAAGAAATTAGTTATTTATTGGTAGCCGAAGAAGAGGCAGACTATGAACAGAATAAGGTTTCTATTTCCTCTCCTGTTGGCAGCCAGCTGCTTAACCATAAAGTAAACGATATCGTAGAAATATCTATTCCTGCCGGAACGCTGCGTTATCAAATCTTAGAAATTTCCCGATGATTTTTATCACCAATCTCTGTAAACATTACGGACAAAAAGTGCTGTTTAAGGATATTTCTCTAAACATTGAAAAGGGAGAAAAAATCGGCCTTATCGGGCCAAACGGTACGGGAAAGACTACGCTTTTTTCGATTATTCGCGGTGAGAACGAACCTTCATCCGGAGATGTCCAGGTGCTTAAAAATATCCGTATCGAGTATTTGCCGCAGGAGTCAAGTTTTAGCTCAAGCCGTACTGTGCTTGAGGAGCTTACCGAAGGAGATGACCTGATCCAGGTTTTACAAAAAGAAAAAGAAGAGCTTGAGAATACAAATCGGGCTGATTCTATGCGTTATGGCGAGGTTATGCATGAGCTTGAGACGTTTGGGTATTTTGAACTTGAGCATAAAGCAAAAAAAATACTTATGGGGTTAGGTTTTAAAGAGAGAGATTTTACCCGTCCGATAACCGAGATGAGCGGTGGATGGCAAATGCGCACGCTTTTGGCTAAACTACTTACTTTTCATTATGATCTCCTGTTGCTTGATGAACCGACTAATTACCTGGATTTAAATGCCGCGCTTTGGTTAAAAGATTATTTGGCAGGTTTTAGGGGGACATTTGTAATGATTTCCCATGATAAAGTTTTTTTAAATGAGGTAACTAATTACACCCTGATTTTAGAAAATGGCGGGATTTATAAAGTTAAAGGAAATTATGAACATTATGAGCAGATAAAATTAGAGAAGCGCACGCATCTGTTGAAACAGTATAAGGAGCAGGAAAAAAAACGTAAACAGCTTGAGGAGTTTGTATCGCGATTCCATGCCCAGCCGAATAAAGCTCAGTCTGTAAGGTCAAAGCGCACAGTGCTTGATAAGATGGAGGATGTTGTAGTTCCTCCTGATCCTCGGGAAAGTATCCATGAGTTTCGTTTTCCTTCGACGCGTTCAAGCGGGCATAAGGTGGTAGGGCTTGAAGGGATTTCTAAGGCCTATGGCGATACCCAGGTTTATAAAGATTTTAATTTTGAAATTTTAAAAGGCGAGAAAGCGGTTTTAGCCGGTGAAAACGGCGCAGGTAAATCGACATTACTTAAGATACTTGCTGAAGTTGTGCCGATTGATTCTGGTATTCGTAGCGTCGGCCATAACGTAGATGTAGGTTATTTTTCTCAGACAAGGCTTGATGTATTAAATCCCGAACGCACAGTGCTTGAAGAAGCGTATTCTGCGGCGCCCGGTTTTATGTCGCAAGAAGTGATCCGTACGATATTGGGGGCATTTCTATTTACCGGTGAAGACGCGGATAAAAGAGTGAAGGTACTTTCAGGAGGAGAAAAGAGCCGGTTGATTCTTGCCAAACTTTTAATCAGGCCGCCGAACTTTCTTTTGCTTGATGAGCCGACAACACATTTAGATGTCGATGCGGTAGATGCGCTGGTCAATGCCCTTAACCAATATGAAGGGACAATAGTTTTTATCAGCCACGATATTCATTTTGTGCGTTCAGTGGCAAATGTGGTTTATGAAGTTAAAGAAGGCCAGGTGCGTAAATTTTCCGGTAATTTTGATTATTACCTTGAGAAGAAAAAAGAAGGCACTTTGTACACCTCTTCTTCGGGTGGAGAAAGAAATAGGCCGAATAATAAATATGGCGTTATAGGCGATAAACAGCATCTGGATGAGTTTGATAATGAAAAACAAAAAGAGCGTAAAGTCAATATCGCCCGCGTAAAAGAAGAAATAAAAAAATTAACCGATGAAAAGAACGAGCTGAATTTAGAAAGTTTTGCCAAAACCCGCGCAATCGAAAATCCCCGCGGTTACCGTGACGAATCCTCTACCGAAGAATATATTTTGCGAATTGAAGAGATAAAAAAGCGCATCCAGGAAATTAACTCTCAACTGCGTATCCTTAACAAACAGGTGTAGGGGAGGTTTAAACCTCCCCTACACTGTGGATTATTGATTGAATGGTTAACTTATGTTAATATAGACACCATGCGACTGAAGCTTTCCTTAAAAAATAAAAAAAGAAAGATTATTTTAGTCGGGCTTAATTACCGCGACCATGCGAGGGAATTAAAAATGCCTATTCCCAAGAATCCGATAATTTTTTTAAAGCCGCCTACTACTCTTATAGGTAACCTGGATAAAATTATCTATCCAAAACAATCTAAACGTATTGATTACGAGGCAGAATTGGCGTTAGTAATCAAAAAAACCTGCCGTAATATAAAACCTCAAGAAGCAAAAAAATATATCTTAGGTTACACCTGCCTTAATGATGTAACTGCCCGTGACCTGCAAAAAATCGACGGACAATGGACGCGCGCAAAATCTTTTGATAGCTTTTGTCCTATCGGGCCATGGATTGAAACTGACCTTGATCCTTCCAAGCTTCAAATTCGCTGTTGGCTAAATAATAAACTTAAGCAGGATTCTTCTACGGCTCAGCTCATTTTTCCTGTAGAAAAACTCGTGTCTTTTATTTCTTCAATCATGACGCTTTATTCGGGTGATGTTATCTCTACGGGTACACCTCCTGGCGTTGGGCCGATGCAGCCGGGTGATAGGGTAGAAGTTGAAATTGAAGGAATCGGTAAACTTACTAATCAGGTGGTAAAAAGATGAATTTTAGTATCGTAATCGTGATGATGCTTGTTGTTGGCGCTGGGATGGCAGTATACGGATTATTTTTTGTGGACGCAGGCACTTCTAGCCCCGAACGCAGGAAGAGGCTTCTTGAGCAACGTCAGCAAGAGATTGCCAGGAGCGAGCAAAAAATTTCTGACTTAAGTGGTGAGCAGGAAAAGCTAAAACAAGAACTAAATAAAACAAAGGAAAATGGAGAGGGTAAAATAAAAGAGCTTGAAGAGGCAAAGCAGCGTCAGAAAGAACTTGAGGATAGCTTATCTAAACGCCAGGAGTGGGTGAGTATAAATGAAGAGAAGGCTAGCAAGGTTTATGAGCGCGCAAACGACCTTGAGAAGCAGTTTAATCAGAAAGAAAAAGAGCTTCAGGAGCAATTTAATTTAAACGTGACTGTCACGCGTTCAAACCGTGAAGCCGAAGAAAAAATTCAGAACCTTACCCAGAATGTTAAGGCAAAAGATGAGGAGATAGAAAAGTTTAAGCATCGTATCGACGGTTATACGGGGGAATTAAAGAAGTTTAAAGATGAGGTAATTACTTTAAAGAGAAAAGACGAGATCAGGGAGTGGGTGCCAAAACTTGAATTTAACAGGTTAAATGATGAATATACTGTACTTGAAAAACAGCTGGAAGAAAAACAAGCGCGTATTGAAAAGCTCACCGAAGAAATTATCCATTTAAGTAATAAGTTAAAGGAAGAGAAAATTACTGGGCCTATTCCTGATATCGCGTTATTAACTACAGAAGCGCAGCTTCCTGAATCTGAACCTGAACCTCAACCAGAGCCTGCGCCTCAACTCGAATCTGAACCTGAGCCCGAGCTTGAGCCGGAGCCCGAAGAAGTCAAAGAAATTTCTAAGAAAGACCACCTTGTGCCTGTTGCGAAACTCGCGATGGATAAGATGCGTAATATCGGGATTATGGCGCATATTGATGCCGGTAAAACTACGGTGAGTGAGCGTATCCTATATTATACCGGCCGTTCGCATAAAATCGGAGAAGTTCACGACGGAAAAGCCCAGATGGACTGGATGAAGCAGGAGCAGGAGCGCGGGATTACGATTACTGCCGCAGCCACTACTTGTCATTGGGGCGAGCATCGGATTACCTTAATTGATACTCCGGGACACGTGGATTTTTCTGTTGAAGTTGAGCGCAGCTTGCGCGTACTTGACGGAGCTGTTGCGGTATTTTGCGGGGTAGGCGGGATTGAACCGCAATCAGAAACAGTCTGGCGTCAATCAGAACGATACCATGTCCCAAAAATAGCTTTTGTGAATAAGATGGATCGGGTGGGTGCGGATTTTTTTGCAGTTGTACATGGGATTGAAGAAAAACTCGAAGGAAATCCAGTTGCTATCCAGATACCGCTTGGGAATGATGAGAATTTCCGCGGGATAATCGACCTTATTGAAATGAAAGCTTATGCATATGAGGATGACCCGACAGGCAAAAGTTTTGAAGTTGAAGAAATTCCACAGGAGCAGATAGAAACCGCGAATAAATATCGTCATATTTTAATTGAGAAGGTGGCTGCGCTTGATGAAAATCTTACAAAAAAGTTCCTTGAGAATGAAAGTTCTATTACTAATGAAGAGCTGATGCATGTTATCCGCACTGCTACTGTTGCCAGCAAAATTGTTCCGGTGCTTTGTGGTTCGGCATTTAAAAATAAAGGAGTGCAGAGATTATTGGATGCGGTAGTAGCATTTTTACCTTCGCCGCTAGACATTCCAGAGACAAAAGGTTTTGATATTAATGATCACGAGCAGACAATGATTAGAAAAAATAACCCCCAGGATACGTTTTCCGGCTTAGCTTTTAAAGTGCAGGCAGATCCGCATATGGGAAAGCTTGTTTATACGCGAATTTATTCAGGATATCTTGAAACAGGAACGTATGTGCTTAATACTACTAAAGATAAGAAGCAGCGCGTGGGCAGGATCGTGCGTATGCATGCAAATCAAAGGGAAAATATTGACGTAGCTTTTGCCGGTGAAATCGTCGCGGTAGTGGGGTTAGTAAATACTACGACTGGAGATACTATATGCGATCCGCTGAATCCGATTTTGCTTGAATCAATGCAATTCCCGATACCGGTTGTTTCTTTAAGCGTTGTTCCTAAAACTCGTGCTGATCAGGATAAGCTTGGTAAAGCGCTTGCGCGGCTTACCGAAGAGGATCCGACATTTCTGGTTACTTCTGATGAAGAAACCAAAGAAACCATTCTCACCGGAATGGGGGAGTTGCACCTTGAAATTATCGTTGACCGGATGAGGGTTGAATATGGGGTTGAGACAACTGTTGGGCAGCCGAAAGTTGCTTACCGTGAAACAATTCTTAAACCTGCAAAAGCCGAGGGTAAATATATTCGCCAGACCGGCGGCCGCGGCCAATACGGCCATGTAGTTATGGAAATATCCCCGCTTGAGGCAGGCTCCGGGTATAAATTTGTAAATAGTATTAAAGGAGGCGCTATTCCGCACTCATTTATTCCGTCAGTTGAAAAAGGAGTGGCGGAGGCGATGCTAAAGGGTATATATGCCGGCTATCCGATTGTAGATATGCAGGTTAATCTTCTTGACGGGTCATATCATGAAGTTGATTCTTCAGAGCTTGCTTTTAAGATTGCAGCCAGTATGTGTTTAAAAGATGCGATGACGCATGCGTCTCCGGTATTGCTTGAGCCGTGTATGAAGCTTGAGGTAAATACTCCTGAAGAATTTGTTAATGCCGTTATCGGTTATATCTGTTCTCGCCGTGGGAAAATAATGGGAATGGATGCTAAGGGCAAGCAAAAAATTGTTACTGCAGAAGCCCCACTTTCAGAGATGTTTGGTTATGCAACCGCATTTCGCTCTTTAAGCTCAGGCCGGGCAAACGCTGTTATGGAGTTTGCCAAATATGTGCAGGTACCTTCGGAAATTACGGAAAAAATCGTAGCTGAAAGAAATAAGAAAAAACAAGATGAGTAGGTCATTGCGAACCCCAAAGGGGTGAAGCAATCCCCTTGCGGGGAGACTGCGTGCTCTAAAAACAGATTGCTTCGCTTCGCTCGCAATGACATACATAAATGTGAGGATTGAAAAATGAAACCAAATAAAGGCAGGCCTTTGCCGCCGTTTAATGCTTTTATGCAAAAAAGATCCGTAGTTGCATTTTTGTTGCTTGTGATTTGCTTACTCGGTTTGCCCATAAGGATGCAGAATTTTAAGCTTGACGGCTATATTAGCGACGATGCCTGGTGGCATTTTCGGCATGTGCGCGAGGTCGTAGAATCCGGGCATCGGCTTAACCCTGATCCTTACGAATTCAATACCTTGTCTCGCCCGATGACTTATCCGCCGCTTATGCATTATGCTTTGGCGTATTTATATAAAACAGCAAAAGTTTTTTCTCCGCAATTATCACTGGTGATTTTTACAAATATTTTTAACGGCCTTGAAGCGATTTTATATATTCTATTGATTTTTGCCTTTGCAAATTTTTTTAGCCGGGACAAATTATTTAGCCTCTTGGCTAGCTTGGCAGCAGCGATGTCTTATGGAATAATTATCCGCGCAAGGGCAGGGGAGTTGATGCCGTTTGTAATTTCTGATCTTGCTTCTTTGATGAGTATTTTACTAATATGCCGTTTTCTTGAGAGGCCTCTGGTTAAAGAGCCGAATTGGCGGAATTTTGGCGCAGGCGCCTTGATGGGGCTTGCTATGCTTTCTTGGAGCGGCACACTTTACATTTATATTCCGCTTGCGCTCTTTGTTTATGGGGTATTATTTTTTGTTAATCCGAGAGAGCGTAAAACAACTATTAAATATCTGCTGATTTATTTTGCCGGTTTTATCTTGGTAAGCATGCCTTGGTATCTTCCGTTTACTTTGCGTCATGGTTTTAACCCTCATAATCCGGAAATGTCCTGGTTTATGAAAGGATTTACCGTATGGCATCAGGTAAAACCTTTACCGTTTTATATTTTTACATCAGGCATGGCGATTTTTGCTATGCCGTTTGTTTTTATTAATGGGTTTTTTAGAAAAGAGCCCCGTGATTATTTCTTAATTTTATGGATTGTCGGAGCAGCAATTGCCACCTGGACCGGATGGCGCGGGTATGTGGCTGTGGTGCCGATAATTTCTGCGATTACCTTGGGCGTGTTTCTTTCGCGGGCAACAAAATTTTATTTTTCTGCGCATAATCGGATACTTCCTGTAGTGTTTCTTTTGCTTGCTCTTATTGTAGGAGGGCTGGGGCATAAGATTTCAAACATGCGCATTGCGCCACTTGAGCCAAACAATATAAATGAGGTGCGCACAAATACAAGAAGCATAAAAATGCTGAAATATTTAAAAGAGCATTTTCCTAAGGCTTTAACTTTTGATCATATTACCTGGGTAAGTGAAGATGAAGCAGTAGGTGATTTGCATATGGTAGGGGGGCAGTATTTGGAATTTTTACCGGAAGGCAGCTCCCAGGTTTTAAAAGATGTATCCGTAGCGTATCTTGGTACAGAAGAAGAGGCGTATAAAATTTTTAGTAAATATAACGCGGAGCTGATTATTGTGCGCAGGCAAATTCTACAGCTTCCGCAGCTAAGCCTTTTGTTTGCGCCGCCGGAGCTTAAGGTTGATGAGTTTGTTAAAATAATTAAAGAAGATGAAAGTTCAGAGCAAATTACGATGAACTTTACGCCACAAGGAATGCAGTCAATTTTTTTCCGCATGCTTAATAAACAAAAATTAGATAAGTTTGACCTCGTATATTCCGATTCAATTCCCGGCGAACCCCTTCCTTTCGTTACCGTCTACAAACTCAAAAAATAACTCAGGGACACTTCTCAACCCAATCGGAGAAGTGTCCCTGAGCTAATCTCAGACCTGTCCCCTTAGAGAATCTATAATTTTATTACTATCATTTAAATAGCGTTCCTTGTAGCTACTCCATTCATAATCTATAGGAGTATTAGTCAATTTAGCTCTCACAGGATTTGCTTCAACATAATATAAGCAATCGCTAAAATATTGGTCTTGCTGAATAATCATACTTTTGTATCTAGACTGCCAAAGCCTTCCTACAATTTTGTATTTATAGTTAAACCAAAGAGTGTAGGAGAGGGTAATACCCTGCATTATTTTAGATATTAATTTTGATTGAGAGGGCTTGATTACTAAATGCACGTGGTTTGGCATTAAGCAGTAAGCATAAAGTAAGAATCCATATTTTCTTTTATAGCGTTTAATTAAATTAATATAAACTTTAAAATCATCATCATGACGAAATATCCTTTCTTTGTGATTACCACGATTGATTACGTGATAACAAGCATTGTTAACAATTGTTCTCGCAGCTCTAGCCATATTTATCACCTCCACTGTAATAGACGTAAGACCTTTCAATATCTAACACAAATATTTTGACTTTTTTTAAAAGGGACAGGTCCAGCTTTGAGCTGGGGACAGGTTTAGCTTTGCGTTTAGAAGTGTCCCTAAAAGAAAAAAATAATGAAAAAAAATATCTTGACAGTACTTATAGTAAGTGCTATAGTCTCTATCAAGCTGTAACACTTACTAAATGAAAATCCGTCGAAAGAGGTAAAAATGGCACAGGCAAGGACAATATCTGCGGTTGAGATCACTAAGAGATACAGCCTATCCTACCAAACGGTCAATTACTACACAAACCTTGGGCTTTTGCATGTTATTGAAAACCAGGGGAACAAGCGTTTATATGACAGCCGGGAAGTAGAAGAGCGCCTTGACTCAATAAAGCAGATGAAAAGTCGCGGGTATCCATTGCGTCTGATACGCGACGAAATTTCAAATAAACGTAAAAGATGAGCTATTTCAAGGTCTTAGGGCTTGATAAGGAACCGTTCTCCACGAGCCCCGATCCAAACTTTTTTTACCAGTCTCAGGAGCACAAAGCAGCGCTTACCAGGCTTTTGATTGAGATCCGCCTGCGCCGCGGCCTAAGTATTATTATGGGTGATGTAGGCGTAGGTAAAACCACGCTTTCCCGTAAACTATTCCAGATGCTTAAAGAGCGCGATGACATTATCTTCCATATGATTTTAGATCCGACCTATGATACGGAAGATTTGTTTCTTGATTCACTTATCCGCACCTTCCAGATTGAACTTAAACAATCAAATCCGACTATCCTTGATTATAAAGAAGCAGTGAAGAAATATTTATTTACTAAAGGCGTTGAAGAAAACAAAACTGTTGTACTTTTGATAGATGAAGCGCAGAAACTTAACCCCTTATCTTTAGAGGTGTTACGCGTCTTATTAAATTATGAAACTAATGAATTTAAACTTTTACAATTAGTCCTTTTGGGGCAATTGGAATTACTTCCTAAAATTCGTGAGATTAAAAATCTCATGGATCGTATCAGCCTAAAATATATTATAAATCCACTTGATGAAAAAGAGTCCCAAGAGATGGTTGAGTTTAGGATTCAGCAGGCCGGTTATAATGGAGCAGTGCCTCTTTTTACGGAGGATGCAATCAAAGAAATCCACCGGCTTACCCAAGGGTATCCGCGCAGAATTTCTATGCTATGTCATAATGCCTTAAAAAGTTTAGTCATGGAAAATAAACCGGTAGTTGATGGCAGGATTATTCGCGATTTAATTAGCCACGAAATTAAGTGAGCTTCGACCTACGCGGTCGGATTTTCGACCGCGTAGGTCGAAACAACGTAATATTGGTATGGTTGAAAAAGTTACCCCTGAAGAAAAATTATTAAAACTGATAGAGAACCCGGCTGTTGAAATGAAAGAGGCCAAGCAAAAACGGAATAAATTCCGGTTTTCTTTTAAAGCGATTTTCAGATTACCTTTTAAAAAAATCGCATCCACTAAAGAGAGATTCAAACCCGTATTTATAAATTTAAAAATAATTAACCAGCTTTTAATAATAGTTTGTATAATACTTGCGGTTTATCTATCCTATGATCTTTCTGCAAACCAGCCAAACATCGATAAATTTTTAGCATTGGCTTTGAAAGTTTCTGAAAAGCATGCGCCTAAAGATATCACATCCCAGATTAGCCTGCTTAATCTTTCAGAGTATTTAAGCGAAGCCAGAAAGCGCGACATTTTTCATTTTATTCCGATAAAAAAAGAAGAGCAGCAGGTTCCGAAAGCAAAAGAGACGCTGGCTAATCTTGCCAAAGAAATAAAATTAGTTGGAATTATCTGGTCAAGCAAACCGCAGGCAATGATCGAAGATAAAAAGCAAAATAAAACAATCTTGGCAAATCCCGGTGATTCAATGGGCGGCATAAAGATAAAACAAATTCTTCGTGATAAAGTTATTCTTGGTTTTGAGGATCAGGAATTGGAGCTGATGTAAGATGAAAATAAAAAGGTGCCTGGCCCCTTTTTTACTTGTGTTCTTGTGTTCTTGTGTTCCTTTATCAGCACAAGAGCAGGCGAAGCCTTCTAGTGAGCTCATCTCCCTTGACTTGCGCGGGATAGATATTACTGAACTTTTTCGCGTGCTCTCACTTAAGACCGGCTTAACCATTGTGCCGCAGGCGGGCGTTAAAGGCAGGGTAAGCCTCTTCCTTAATAACGTGCGCTTTGAAGATGTTTTGGACATAATCTTAGTTACTAACAATTTAGCTTCGGAGCGCCAGGGTAATATTATTAAAATTATGACTGCGGAGCAATATTACGCGCTTTACGGCAAACGTTTTGAAGAGAAGCGCCAGGTGAAAAGTTTTAAATTGGCCTATGCAAAGCCCGCGGATGTTTTTAATACTTTAAGCCAGCTAAAATCCGACATTGGAAAGATTATTGTGGATGAATCAAGCGCAACTGTGGTGTTGGTTGATATCCCGGAAAAAATTGAACTGATGGAAAAAATGGTTGAACAGCTTGATCAGTCTTCAGACTTAGAAGTAATGAGCCTTAAATATTCCAAGGCAAAAGATATTGAGCCGCAGGTATCAAAGCTTCTGACTGTGGGAGCAGGAGGAGTTTCTATCGATGAACGCAGCAATAAAATTGTCGTTACCGATCTTCCCGGAAAAATAAAAAAGATTAAACGCATGGTTAGAGCCTTTGATGAGGAGCCGCTTCAGGTTTTAATTGAAGCGCAAATAGTTGAGTTATCTTTAAATGAAAAGTTCCAAAGGGGAATTGATTGGGAAACGATTTTAAGAAATGCAAATGACCTAGATTTTAAAGGAAAATTCGCGCTGGGTTTAGAAACAGGAGAAGAAATAGCTGGCGGAGGTGTTCGTCAGGAAGTTAGTGTGGGCACGCTTGATTCGGATAACTATAATTTTATTTTACAAATGTTACAGTCTTACGGAAAAACCCATATTCTTTCTCAGCCCAGGATTGCCGCCGTAAACAACCAAGAAGCAAAAATAATGGTAGGCGCACGCGAGGTTTATGTTACGCAAACAGTAACATCCGGCGACACTACGACTACTTCCGAGAATGTCCAATTTGTGGATGTGGGTGTAAAACTTAACGTTACTCCGAGTATCTCTAGGGATGGTTTTGTGATGATGAAGATAAAGCCGGAAGTAACTTCACTTAGGGAATATTTTTATACCAGCCAGGGAACAAAAGTGCCTGTGGTTACTACTTCTGAAGCAGAGAGCGTGGTAAAGGTAAAAGACGGTGCAATGATAATGATCGCCGGGTTGTCTAAAAAAAAGGATGCGGTAGAAGAGAAAAAAATGCCGGTACTTTCAAAAATTCCTTTAGTTGGCTGGCTTTTTGGCAGCAAAACCACGGGGTCAGATGATCCAAAAACATCGGAATTAATTGTGTTTATTACTCCAAGAATTATCTCTGGCGATGTCCCGGCTCCTGCGAAGAACAGCACTCAAGAGATAGTGCTTAAAAAAGATTCGAAAGGGTTTAAAGAGCAATGAAAAAAAATAAAACTTTTGTTAAGGGGACACTCTTTGCTTTGCTTCTGCTTAATTTGTGTATTCAAAGCAAAGGGCGTCCCCTATTCGCAGAAGAGCAGGCAAAGCCGTTATTGCCAGCTAGTGAATTGATTTCGCTTGACCTGCGCGGGGTGGATATCCAGGAACTCTTTCGCATGCTCTCTTTAAAAACCGGATTAAATATTGTTCCTACTAAAAGTGTTACCGGCCGCGTAGATTTATTTATCAATAACATAACAATTAATGATGTTTTAGAGATCGTATTAATTAGTAATGATTTAGCAAAAGAGCAAAGCGGAGATATTATTCGCATTATGACTGTTTCGGAATACCAGGTTTTATACGGGAAAAAATATAATGAACGTAGAAAAATAGAAACTTTAAAATTGACCTACGCTAAGCCTAAGGATGTGGTAGCTGCACTTGAGAGCCTGCGTAGTGACATCGGAAAAATTGTTACAGATGAAGCAAGCGGCACACTTATCTTTATTGATATTCCCGATAAAATCGAAGCGATGAAAAAAATGGTTACCGAGCTTGATAGACCGGCAATCACAGAAATTTTTGAGCTTAATTACGCAAAGGCAGAAGATATTGAACCGAAAATCTCTAAAATTCTCACTAGCGGAGCTCAATCTTTACAGATTGACAAGCGCACCAATAAAATTATGATTACCGAACTTCCCCAAAAGATGGAAGAGATTAAAAAGATCCTCAAAGAATTTGATGAGCCGTCAAAGCAGGTGATGATTGAAACCGATATCTGGGAGATGACTTTGACTAATGCATTTGAAAGAGGTATTGATTGGGAAAAAATTTTCAGTTCAATCAAGGATCTTGATTTTAAAGGCACATTTCCTATGACGCTTACTTCCGGGCACGAGGTATCTTTTGGCACGGTTTCACGGGATAGTTATAATATGGTCATACAATTCTTAAACAGCTACGGCAGGATAGAAATTTTATCTCGTCCAAGATTGGCAGTGGTAAATAACCAGGAAGCAAAAATAATGGTGGGATCAAAAGAAGTTTATGTTACTGCAACTTTAAGCCAGGTTGAAGGCTCAAGCACAACTGCTGAATCAGTTAACTTTGTTGATGTGGGTATGAAGTTAAATGTGGTCCCGTCAATTGGAAATGATGGTTTTATCACTTTAAAAATTAAACCGGAGGTTTCTTCTACCGGGCAGCCGTACATTTATACTTCTTCAAGCGGTGTAACTAATACTATTCCGGTAGTTTCTACATCAGAGATAGAAACTACTGTAAAGATTAAAGATGGATCAACTTTGATGATCGCCGGTTTGATCAAAGAAAAGAGGCAGGAAGATATTGTAGGAATCCCAATTTTATCTAAGATACCAATAATTAATTGGTTTTTTAGTTCGTATTCTAAAAAAGCAGATCCGTTAAAGAAAGAGCTGATTATTTGCATTACTCCGAGAATTATTACAGGAGAAACCCAGGATTTTTTCCCGGTGATTAAAAAATGAGGATAATTTTAATACTTGCGATTATTATTCTTTTAGGTTATGGCGGGGCGATCAGCTATTTTTATATGGATTCATTCCAGCGCAACCGTCAGCTTAATCTTTCACTTGGCGATACGCAGGATGCCAAGAAAGGGCTGAATGAAAAAGTCAGTCAGCTTGATAAGGAGATTGAGGGCCTAAGAAAAGAAAATGAACGGTTTAAAAAAGAAAGTTTTGATTCGTTAAAATTACAGAAAGACGTAAGCGATAAACAAAAACAGCTTGAGAAAATTCTGAAGCAGCAAATAGAGGAGTTTAAGCAGGCAAAATCAGAGCTTGATGTTGCGAAGGCGGAACTTAAGAACTTAAAAACAAAGAACTTAGCACTTACTGATGCCGGGAAGTTTGCTTCCGGAGTACAGTTTAAAATGCAGGAAGAAAAGGTCGCGAAATTAAAAAAAGAGCTTTTATCTTCAAATAAACGCTTAAAAGAACAAGAGGCGCTTACGCATTATAACCTAGGCGTAGGTTATACCCGCGATAAAAATTATGAGATGGCAATCGAAGAGTACGAGAAAGCTATTTCCTTAAGTCCTAAGGATCCTGACAGTTACTATAATCTAGCGATTCTTTACGAAGATTGGCGCAAAAACCCCAAACGCGCTGTGCAATATTACAAAAAATATTTAGAGCTTAAGCCTACTGCGGCAGATATTGATGAAGTTAGGGAGTGGATTTCGCGCCTTGAACAATAAAGTTAACTAAAATGTATTCATTCAAAAGAGATAACGTAGACTTTCCTTTAAGCGCGGTATGGCTTATGAATTCCATTGCGGAATATAAAGGTAAGCAAGCGCTTTATATGAAGCAGTCGCCGCAGATTTTAAAAACACTTTTAGAGACGGCGCTTATTGAAAGCGCTGAGTCATCTAATCGTATTGAAGGGATTACCATTGACAGGGTTCGCTTAAAGCCCCTTGTTATTGGCCATAGTAAACCTAGAGATCGGTCGGAGGAAGAAGTAGCCGGTTATCGCAAGGCACTTGATCTTATTCACAAGAAATATCAAAGCCTGAGAATTACTCCGGAAACAATCAAAGAATTGCATCGTTTATGCCGGGGTGAGCTATGGGATGCTGGCAAGTGGAAAGAAAAAGACAATGATATTATTCGTAAGCATTTAGACGGCCGTGTTGAGGTGATCTTTAAGCCCGTGAGCGCGGACAAAACACCAGAGATGATTAAACAGTTATGTTTTACTTATGAAAATAGCGTAGTGCAGTTTAAATATCCGGATATTTACGCTACTGCGTGTCTTGTGCTTGATTTTTTGAGTATACACCCATTTCGCGATGGAAATGGCAGAGTATCGCGGCTTCTGACACTTTTGTCTTTATATCAGCATGGGTTTATGTTAGGGAAATATATCAGCCTTGAGCGAATTATTGAACAATCAAAAGAAACTTATTATGAAACACTTAACAAGAGCTCTCAAGGTTGGCATGAGGCTAAGCACGATGTTATTCCGTGGTTTAACTATTTTCTCGGGACTGTTTTAGGAGCCTATAAAGAGTTTGAGGATCGTGCGGAGAATATAAAATCGGCTCGGGGGGCAAAAACAGTGACAATTATAAAAGCTATTGATGGTCAACATGGTGAGTTTTCTATTTCGGATATAGAGCGTGCTTGTCCCGCAGTGAGCCGGATAATGATCAAAAAGGTACTTTTTCAAATGCAAAAAGACGGAAAAATAAAATGTCTTGGCAAAGGGCAATTAGCTAAGTGGAAGCGAATGGTATACTAATCTAGCTAATGGTATACTGAATGGTATATTTAGAGCTTAAGCCTACTGCGGCAGATATTGACGAAGTAAAAGAATGGATTTCGCGATTAGAGGGTTGAAAAACAAGGTTTGACACCAAAAAAACCATGTTTGACACTTGAAACGTAATCTATATATGATATACTTTCAAGTAGAAAGAGAATTAATGGAGTTTCCGAAAGAGCAAACCTTGAGTAATCAGGGGGCGCAAAGCCATTGGGTCCTCCGCCAAAGTACTGTGGCGGAGGAGAGCCAGGTTGCCGAAGAAGCTAAAAATATATTTGGCCCAATGACTAAATCATTGGGTTTTTTATTTTTAGGGAGTGAAAGATGCCAAGGTCTTCAAGAAACAATCAATACCAACCTAACGCAGTTTGCGCGATTACAGTCCGCGGAAACGGCCGCGAAAAAATCTTCCGCGACGACGCAGATTACCGCGAATTTCTTGAGATCATTAAAGCCAGAAAAACAAAATATCATTTTAAATTATATGCCTATTGCCTGCTTGAAGAATATTATCAGCTTATTATCGAGGCAGGCGAAGCAAATAATATCTCTAAAATTATGCAGGCGATAAATACAAGTTACGCCATTTATTTTAACAAAAAATATTACCGCGCAGGGCATCTTATGAGCAATCGTTTTGAAAGCCGGGTTGTGAATAAGGACAGTTCTTTAATTAGCGCTGTCGAGCAGTTGCATTCAAGCCCTCTGCGGATGAAGCTCGGTGCGACTTTATCAGATTATAATTGGTCAAGTTATCTGCAATATTCCGGCAATAATCAGGCAGGCATTGCTGATGTTGAATTAGTTAAATCGCTTGGCTATGTTCCGGAAACCGAGCCGATAGTTGAGCAGGGACACTTTTCTAGGATATTAAATGTAACTTTACGAAGAAAAGTGTCCCTAAGTTTTGCAGCTTTAATGTTGGTTTTTCTAAGCATCGGGCTAGGGCATCAATTTATCCCAGGCGTAAAAACAACGCAGTTTTCGGTTTATTATTTACGACTGCCTGATAACTTGCCGCAAGCCCAAGGTTTAATTCCAGAAGCAGAAGTAAGCGAGGTGTTCAATGTGCCAGTTCATTAAACAGGGACACTTTCAGGGACACTTTTTAAGAGAGAAATCTTTTATATGCTTAAAAGTGTCCCTAACGTTATTTTTTATATTTGCTTGTCTTACACAGCAAGCCTCCGCCGCCCAAAAGATGTGGTACTCTGCAAACGACGGAGGACCGAATTGGCGCATATTAACCAGTGATCGGGACCTGGCAATAGATATCGGCGGCGCAGGCAGCCTCGATTCTGCGCATGCTTATAGTTGTAGCGTTATTCATGAGATTGCTTCGCCAGACAATTCCTCTGTCATTGCGAGGAGCGAAGCGACGAAGCAATCCCTAAATTCCTACACTATGTACTACGGCGGCTACGACGGCACCAACTGGCGTATACTTCGCGCCACTTCAACTGACGGACAAAAATGGAACAAAGAAGGTGTTGCTCTAACCTTAGGTGTCAGAGGTAGTTTTGACTCTCTTCATGTAGTTTACCCTTACGTCTTAATAGATAACGGCAAATATAAAATGTGGTACACCGCAAATGACGGCGGCAAGCACTGGGTAATCGGATACGCAGAATCAGATGACGGAATAATTTTTAAAAATCACCAGCTCGCGCTTAATGTCGGGCAAGGCAATGCCCTTGATGCTGAACATTTACAATCGCCTGTAGTTTTAAAACAGGGCGGGGTATATCAGATGTGGTATGCAGGTTTTGGCGGCACACCGCCTGCCTGGAGGATTATGCGCGCCACATCTACCGACGGAATCCACTTTCAAAAGCAAGGTTTAGTTTTGGATAGAGGTAATACGAACGACGCTGATAATAATAATCTTTTGCCAGGCAGCGTCCTATTCTCCGAAGGAACTTTTAAAATGTGGTATTGGGGCCAAGGCACAAACTGGAAAATTTTTCAAGCCGTCTCTAAAAACGGCATAGATTGGGAGAAAAAAGGTATCGTAAAAGATTTAGGGCCGAGCCAGTCGCTTGACCAGCGCGCGCTTGTGGTCCCGGCGGTGGTGGAATAACGGAGATTTAAATGAACTTCAAGCAATTTTCTGCAGTTAGAATCTTAAAAGGTAAGTTAATGTGGCGGCTGAGGAAATGCCGGTTTTCGCTAATTAAGGCATCGGCACCGGTCCATTCAGCGTATGCGGCAATAAAAGCATCAGCGGGTTTAAAGCCCTGTGATTCGTATTTAAAAACTATCTCAAAGGGGACTACCATGTCTTCGTCTATCATTGATATAGTAGTAATAAAACTATTGAATTCATGGAAAGCCTCCCAAGATAAATTCCTTTTTACTTCTTCAAATATTGTGCGGGGAATACGAATATTGTGGAAATGGGTTTTATCGAGCAGTTTATTAAAGAGGGTGCGGGCTTTTTCTTCTTTTAATGCTCCAAAGGCAAATATGTATTCGTTAGAATCAATGATGAACAGCAAGCTTTTCCTCCCAGATGGCTTCTCTGGTTTTGCGCAGGGTCTTTATAACGTCTTCCTTGCTCATTTTAAAAATTGGGGAAGGGTTCTTAGAGATTATTGTTCTCAGCTTTTGCAGATGCTTCTTAGCTTCTTTAATATTTTTCATAGTTTATCACCTCTAATTAAATCTTACTATACAACTAACTCTTTGTCAATATGTAACGTTAACATAAATTTGGGCCAAGGCTTAAATTGGAAGATTTTGAAAGATTTAGGGCCGAGCCAGTCGCTTGACCAGCGCGCGCTTGTGGTCCCGGCGGTGGTTGAGTAGCGGAGGTTTAAACCTCCGCTACCTGCGACCGCGTAGGTCGACCTACGCGGTTGAATGGGTAGAAAAAATTTGAGAGGATAATATGAGGAAAGATACGGAAAACTGGTTAAATATGGTTGAATACGACTTGACTACGGCCAGGCAAATGCTTAAGACAGGCCGCTATGTCTATGTTATTTTTATGTGCCATTTAGCCATAGAAAAAACATGCAAAGCGATTGTATGCGAGGAGACTGGAAAAGTCCCTCCCAAAACTCATGATCTTATTTACTTGATAGGCCTTGGGAAAATTAAACTACCCAGCGATTTATTAGATTTCGTCGGGATAATCAATAACGCAGGAATAGTAACAAGGTATCCTGAAGATTTAGCCGAACTTATTCATAATTATCCAGAAGATATTGCTAATAAATACTTAAATAAAACTTTGGAGGTAATAGAATGTATAAAGCAGGATCCCAGGTTAAAGAAGTAGTAGAAGAGTACAGGCAGATTTTAAGCGTCCTGGGAATTAATGTTGAGCGCGTAATTCTCTATGGTTCTTATGCGTCGGGAAATCAGAGAGAAGATAGTGATATAGATTTAGTGATTATATCTACAAATTTTCAGGGAATGAATTTAAGAGAGCGGCTGGAAGTGTTGGGGATAGCCGCAGCAAGGATAATGAAACCTGTTGAGGCGCGAGGATATACACCTGAAGAAATAAAAGCGGCTTTGCCGTCAAGTTTTTTGAATGAGATTTTAGGAGCCGGATTAAATGTGTAAGCCTTGCGCAGTCGCTTGACCAGCGCGCGCTCGTGGTCCCGGCGGTAATCGATAACTAAGCTTGGAGGAGAGATGCTTACGAAAAAAGAGCAAAACATAATTCGGCAATGCGCTAAAAAATATAATGCCTCTTCGGTTTTTCTATTTGGTTCTTCAATTAGCAGAAGGGCTCCGAGAGATATCGATTTAGCCGTCAAAGGCATTAGCCCGCAATCATTTTTTGGTTTTTACGCTGATTTATTTAAATATCTTTCAAAGCCGGTTGATTTAATAGACCTGGACGAAGCGAACAGCTATTTTATAAAGCGTATTTTAGAAGGGGGCAAGATTATTTATGAAGCCTAACTATGAACAGCTAAAGCAGGATATACTCTTTGAGCAAGGCCAGCTGGAGGTTGTTGTGCAGAAGATAAAAAAGCAACTTGCCGAGTTTATGGACAGGATATAGTGATTAGTATCGGTGGTGGAGGAGAAATAAATTATGAAAACTTTACCCGAAATAAACAAGATAATCAAAAAACACAAGCCGGAACTAGAAAATAAGTTTAAAGTTAAAGAAATCGGCGTGTTTGGTTCCTATATAAGGGGCGAACAGAAAAAAACAAGTGATCTGGATCTTTTGGTGGAGTTTAAGAAGGCTCCGGGATTATTTGAGTTCATGGATTTAGAAGACTATCTTAAGGCTTTATTAGGTATTAAAGTTGATTTGGTAACCAGGAAAGCGTTGAAGCCCAGGATCGGAGAGTATATTTTAAAGGAGGTAGTCTATATATGAAAAAAAGAGAGTACCGTGATTATATAGATGATATCCTTGATTCTATCGTAGATATCGCAGGCTTTATTAAAGATATGGATTTTTCGGAATTTATAGAAGATAAAAAAACCGTAAATGCGGTAGTAAGAAGCATAGAGATTATTGGGGAAGCAACGAAGAATATCCCTAAAATTTTAAAAGATAAGTACCCGGGCATACCTTGGAAAAAGATGGCAGGCATGAGGGATAAATTGATTCACGAATATTTTGGTATCGATAAAGAAATACTTTGGGAAACAGCCAAAAATGAGTTGCCGCTCTTAGAGAAGCAGATTAAGAAGATTTAGGGCCGAGCCAGTCGCTTGACCAGCGCGCGCTGGTGGTTCCGGCGGTGGTTGAGTAGCGGAGGTTTAAACCTCCGCTACCTGCGACCGCGTAGGTCGAGGAAGGTAAAGAAATGGGAAAAGACGAGATTAAAAACAAGCTTTTAGAACACACTGAGATCTTAGATAAATATAGCGTAAAAGCTATTGCGCTTTTTGGGTCTTATGTTCGTGGCCAGCAGAAAAAAAACAGCGACATAGACCTGCTTATCGAATTTAAAAACCCCACTTTCCGTAACTACATTGGCCTTCTTTCGGAGTTAGAAAGTATATTTGGAAAGAAGATAGATTTAGTTTGTAAGGATGCACTAAAGAACCGTATTAAAAACTATATATTAGGAGAAGCAGAATGGCTAAAAATGTAAGAGATTATCGTTTGTATATTGAGGATATCAGTGGTTCTATTAAAAAGATTAAAGTATACGTAAAAGGTATGTCCATTGATAAATACCCCGGAATTGAATGGGAATCTATGATTGCTTTCAGAAATGTTATAATACATGAATATTTTGGCATAAATTTAAAGATTATGTGGGATATTATAAAGAATGAATTACCGGCGCTTGAGCGGGGATTAAGAAAGATTGGTAAGGAGAAATAAAATGGCGTATTTGTTTGGCAACACGCTGTTATTAAATAGGTTTCGTAAACTGTCTATACTGGTATTGAACGGAGGCTCTAAAATGAACAAGGAAGTCGAAAAAATCCGAACCAAAATCTACCCTGTTTTGAAGCGCTATGATATTTCCAGGGCAGCGGTATTTGGTTCATTTGCCCGCGGTGAAAATACTCAAAAAAGCGATATTGATATCTTGGTAGAATTTCTTGGTAAGAAAAGCCTTCTTGATCTGGCCGGCTTGAAGATGGATTTGGAAGAAATTTTAGGCAGGGATGTGGATGTGCTTACCTATAATTCATTGCACCCGCTTCTTAAAGAGCGGATTTTAAAAGAGCAAGAGGTGATATATGGTTAAGGATTATACTGTTCTAATAAAACATATATTGGAATGTATTGAAAGGGTTAAAGAGTATACCGACCCGATAACAGAAGATGAGTTTTGTAATTCGGTTCAGGTACAGGATGCGGTTATTCGCAGGATAGAAATTATCGGGGAAGCTGCTAAGAATATTTCTTCTGATATTAAGAGTAAATATCCTGATATTCCCTGGAAACAAATTTGCGGCATGCGGGATATGCTTGTTCATGAATATTTCGGCGTTGATTTGGGGCTGACCTGGAAAGTCGCTAAAGAAGATATTATAGAATTGAAAAATAAAATTCAGGAGATTGTATAAGTTGAGGAGAAATAATATGTCGTATTTGTTTGACAATATATTGCTATTAAATAGGTTACGTAAACTGTCTACAAGGCTATTGAGTAGCGGAGGTTTAAACCTCCGCTACCTGCGATTTGTAGCATTAGCGGCAGGGATATTGGCTGCTTCAAGCGTAATGGCAGCGGGGCTGGGCTTAGGGGTTGGAGATGATATTTATGTCAATAATGCACCTGCAGGCCAAAGAACAGCGGTTTCAACCTTGGGGGCAGCAAAGCTGAAGATAATCAATAAAGGAGATTCCGCTAATTCCTTTATTATAAATATCTTAAAATCCAGTGATACGACTGCGCCAATGCAGAACGGTTATGGTGATATTCCGGATAGTTCCTGGATAGTGCCGGCAAAAAGCGAAGTAAAAATAGCAGGCCATAGCGTAATAGATGTTGAGCTCTATTTAGATATACCTAAGAATAAGGAATATTACGGAAAAAAATATCAGGCGGTGATAGAGGTAAAGACTAAACAGCGCAATCCGGGAGATTTATTTGTGCTGGCTTGTCAGTTGAAGATTTGTTTTTCTATCAAGGAGGAGATACAATGAAAAAACTAGCCTATTTAAAAATGGTCGCTGTCCTTATTTATATGACGAGTGCTTTTTGTCTTCTGTTTTTATCGCACGCCTACGCGGCTGCGTCGATTACCTTAACAGGAGGGGGCTGGGACTTGGGGACAA
>ERZ1292630.1545-Hain-H41-02um-R3-1545-length-22535-cov-7_pt1 | contig 22535 bp, 16 predicted proteins | sample MGYA00564408_ERZ1292630 | MGnify/ENA primary metagenome ERZ1292630 (study PRJEB36523, sample SAMEA6512641) | groundwater metagenome | collected 2019-01-08 | study: AquaDiva: Metagenomics assemblies of 32 groundwater samples
CGTAACAGGCGGGGAGTCATCGTCGCGCATGTGGTGTGGCCTTGGCGGGCACGGACGGACTTTTTTCATCCCCCGTAGTGATGGTTGGTTACCGACGTGGGACGACCAATCCAATGCTAAGGAGAAGAGGGGCCGGGCCACTCAAGGGAGCGGCGCGGCGGGCGCCGACAAGGCGTCGACCGCGCCCTGGATGTCATCCAGGTGGCAGAGTAGCGCGTAGGTGTCGTCGAGCGTCATCGTCAAAGTTTGCAGATGAAGGCCGTCGCCGCCTGCTTCTTGGAGTGCCGAAGCGGTTGAAGGGGTCGCCGCCACTGTGGGCACTCGGACATCATCGACCCGTACATCCGAGGTACCCGCGGAGGCGGCGACGTTGAGGCGGCGTCCCGCGGCCGCGGAGTCCGTGCCGCTCACCGGGAGGGACACAACGGCCACAGGCACGTGCACCCAGCGCACGTCCCCGTCGGTCCCGCCCTCGGCCACGGTGACCTCGCTCCCATGGTAACGCAAGAAGTTGGCACCCTTCAAGGACCGGGACGTCGTGAGGAGGTGCGTTGTTGTTGGTGGGCCACCCGCAGCGGCCATATCGACGTGCACATCGTTGCTCAGCTCGGTCACGAAGGCCGCCCCAGCCAGCCGGCGCGCCGCCATGATCGCGCGCCCATGAATGGCCCAATTGTGCAGGACCGTGTCCGCCTTGGCGCGGGTCATGCCCACGTCGTCCGTGAGGCATCGTGACGCCGGCGACGCGGAGGGGGTGGCGCCGTCAGCAATAGACCCGCCGCCATCGTCCTCGGCGTTCGCAGGGGGTGGCGGCGCTTTGCACTGCACGGCGGTCGGCGCCACGCTCGCCACGCAAGCGGCGACGAACTCGGCGATCCGGTGCAGTTGTTCAGCGTTGACGCCGCCTTCCCCATCTTGGCCGTTGCTCACTGGGAAACGGGCGTCGAGACCAGGGTCGCCGGTCAACGGCGTGTGCGCAAGCGCCGCGAACGCTCGATTCATCGCGGCGTCCCAAAGATCATCGTCGGCTTTGTTGATGCGAGATAGGGAAAAGGCCCACGCGGACGATGGCGCCGCAACGGGGAACGCCAGGGAGAACATTTTTTTTGAGAGCGGGTGTAAAACGCAAAGAAAGGGGGGCGGTGGGGTACCCCCCGGGAAGCGCGTGCGAACCGAGAAGCGCGTGCCAAAAAAATTGTGTCCACGAGGCGCGCGACAGGGTGACCCCACGACGAGCACGAGGACAAAGGACAAACGAGGCGGCAAAAAAGAGAAAATAATAATTGAGACGACCCCCAACGGAAAAGGAAGGAGGCACACACACTCCGTGTTGCGCGTGCAGCGGTAGAGGTCTTCCGGTTTCTCAAATTCTGGGAGGAAAAATAACAAATCGACGGACGGGAGGGAGGAAGGAACACGGAGGGGGCACACGTGGACAGGCCAACCTAGACGGACGGGGGGAAAGGAGGAAGACAAGGATTGTGCGCATCACGGAAGAAAAGGGCCGACGGGGGCTCTCTCTATCCCAGCGGCGGTGCGGTGGTCGTCGCAAACGGCGAGCGGCCACAATCGGCGGCGCCGTGGGGGGCGGGTGGGGCGAAGGGGGCAGCGGCAGGCGCCAGCGGGGGCGGACCTTGATTGAGCGGGTAACCGCCACCGCCCGTGGGAGGGCTGGAGGGTGCCATTCCCGCTGGTGTTGACGAGTCCATCGTTGTGATCCAAAACGACACGGCTTCTTGGAGGGCGGCGCTGTTCTGCGAGGATAGTGACGGGGGGAAGCCCAGAGGGACAGGACGTGCCCCCTCCTGCCCAAGGGGGGTAGCACCGCTAGGGGCCGCATCCCCGAAGAGTGCCATGAGGGCCGTCGACAGCCGTTGCACCATTTCCGAGTGGGGTGGGCGGCGAGGGACCACCCCCTGCTCTTCGCGGAGCACGGCGAGAAGCAGATGCGCGGTTGCGGTCGCCAGGAGCGGTCGGTCGCTCGGATGAGGCGGCAGCACACCACCACCACCGCCCGCCCCGGCGGCTGCGCTCGTTCCGGGCGGCGGCATCTCCTTCCCCACGGATGGCGGTGGGGCCCCAGGGGGAATGCGAGGGGGCGTCGATGCCCTGCCCACCACAACGGCCATCGTGCCCTGGCTCGTGGCCGGCAGCTGCGACAAGCACTTGTACAAGCGGCGCGTCGGGGAGTCGCGTGCGGGCGAAGCGGCGGCGATGACGGTTGACTTCATCGACACCGTGCGGTGGACATGCTGGACGACTTGGTGGAGGTGCACCCCGGCGCTGCGGCAACAGCCGTACGTCGTCGGTGCTGCGTTTGCGTTCGTCGCGTCGGTTGTATCCGGCACAACGGCCGCCAGCGGAGGAAGCGAAGAACGCGGCGGCTCCGCAGGTCGCGTCAATGGTGGGGACCGCGGAGGGGATGCGACGGCAGGGTCGGCGTACTTGAACGCCTGGCTTGCAGCCGCCGCCCGTGAAGGCAACGGAGGAGGAGAGTTGGGGCGCGTGGGCCCCCCTGTCGCCACTGGTGCCCTTGGGGGCAAGCACTGCGGCCGGAACGGTACCGACGGCTCTCCTGCTCCGCCGTTTCCCGCTGCTGCGACGGGCGCCGCCACGACGAGTGGAGCGGAGGAGAGGGGAGTGGTGGTGGTGGTACCAGCGGTCGCTGCGCCGGCGCCCGCCTTGTCTGCGGGGGCGGGGACATCGACGCCCAACATCGCGAGAACGCCTTCGGCGCGAATGCGCGACGCGGGGTCCTTCATCAGACAGCGTTCCACGACGTCGAGCAGCACGGGCTCGTACGCGGCGATGACCCGCGCGTTGGACCGCAGGGCAGGCATCGGGTCGTGGCCACGAATGAACTCGTACATGGAGACAAGTAAAAAGTCTTGTCGGTAGCCGCCCGCGTCGTGGTCGTCGTTTCCCCCTCCACCTCCTTGGTGGCGGTTTTCCAGGGCGGCGATCTCCCCTGGGGACAGCACCGTGTCGGCGTCGAAGGGGCGCTTGAGGGCCATCGCTTCGTAGAGCAGCACCCCGAGGCTCCAGACGTCGCAGCTCGGTCCGTAGGGCTTGCGGTTAAGGACCTCAGGGGCAACGTACGAAGGGGTGCCGCAGGCGGTGCGGGCCAACGCGCCCGTCCGGTCCAACGCCTTTGACACACCGAAGTCACCGACCACGAAGTCGCATTGCGTCAATGGCGGCGAGACCGTGGCGCATGCGCTACCGCGTGGCGGAGATAGGCTCCTTTGCGGGGACGCCGCTGCTCGTTGCGGGGCCGCAGAGTTGCTGTTCGTGGTGGTGCAAAACACATTCGCTGCCTTGAGGTCGCGATGCAGGATCTTATGCCGGTGGGCGTGGAGCAGGGCCGAGGCCACGTTCACCGCTAAGCGCCGGACCACGGCATTGGGGATGCCGCCGGTCGGTGAGGCGAGGGGCCCTCCACCGCCTCCTCCCCCTCCCCCTCCCCCGCCCCCGCCCTTAGCTTGATGATGTCGCAGGTTAGAGCCGCGTGCATCGCGAATTTTGCTTGCGAAGTCCCCACCGTCACAAAAATCCATCGCGATGCACAGCAGGTTGCGATACGGTCCGGCGCTGTCCTCGACCCAGGCGTCCAGGTAGCCAACCACGTTCGGGTGATTGTGAAGTCGCCGCAAAGTTTGGATCTCGGTTCGTGCAAGCGCTTGCTCCTTGACCGACAGCTGACCAAGGTCGATCGTCTTGACGACGAGGTGGTTGTCGCTGGCGATGACAGCGGGCGAGAGAAGGGCCTTGCAAAGCTGCTCGACCTGCGCGCTCCGGAGGAACGCCAAGCCGTTCATGGCGCTAAAGCGGCACAGCAGCGCGTTGCCGAATGAGCCATGGCCCAGTTGTCGTCGGACTTGGAGGATCGAACCCAACAGGCAGGCCCGACGGGGGCCGCTGGTCGTGTTGGCTGTCACTTCTGCCGTCGTTGGCATCACAGGGATCGGGTTTGGAGGCGCGCTGCTGACGACGGGCACTCCGACAAGGCCTCGGCTTGGGCTCGGCGGCTTGAGCGGAGACGAGCCAGCTGGCTGGTGGAAGAGGAGGTGGTGCTTGTGAGCGGCCGCGCCAGCGACCCCCGACATCCTGTCGTCGGGCTGCGGACGCGGAGGCGACGCCCATCGAATCCCAACCTCGGCTGCCGCGTCGACGCGGTGTGGAGGAGGCTGACGCAGTGGCGCTCCCCCGGCAGCTGTGGTGCGGTGAGACGGGCTGGCCGTGGGCGACGGCCTGCCAGACGGATTCATCTTGTGAAAGGTTGAAAATTGGACAAATGGTAGTTTCCGTTGACCGATGTGAAAGTGAAAAGATGATCTGGTCATCGCGCGAGGTGAGAAGAGTGGGGAACGCGGGGGGAAAAAAACGCGCCGAAAGACAACAACGTTTCAAGAATTCAACTTTGATGACGTGAGTACCCCTCAGTCGGATGGCGAATGGGAAAGCGACGTTGAAATAAAAATTCAAAACTGCGTGACCCTCTCGACAACAACATCGTTGTAGTTGAGGCTCTGAGAGGGTTGGGAGCCACCGTTCCTCCTCCCCTTGCTGTCTCGATCAAAGGGGCGGACGGACGACAAGGGAGAGGCTGACGCCTGTGAGACGGACAACAGGGGGGAGAGGCTGCGACACAATCGGCCAAAACTTTGGGATGCATTTGATTGTGTGTGTGTGTAATGTATCCTTGTCGCTGTTTTTGTGTGGTGTTGTTTACCGCTGCCAACACGTGTCGGCGAAAGGGAGGGCTTCCCGCCCACATTTTCCGTTTGGCCGTGTCGGTGTCGATGCGTGTGTCAATGAGAGGACCCCCCGACGAGGGGAAAGAGGACTCGCTTGGAAAGTCGCGGTCCCCATCCCCCGGCACTGCGTGTACGTCGTGCCGTCCCGCGTTCAAAGAGATAAATGAAAAAAAAGGAGGAAGGGGAGAGGGGGAGAAAAAATGGAGTTAGAAGGGGGGGGAGAACACGTTCGGTGCCTCTCTTCCCGCTGCCGGCTTGACGATATTGTGTGGGGTCACTTGGCGATGGCGATGCGGGCGTCGTATCCTCCCCTCGCTCTCCTCTTTTTTTTGTCTCTCTCTCTCTCTCTCACTGGCAAATCTCCGTCTTTCTCGCCCCCTGGTCAGCAGTTGTCCGCCACAGTGGCGTTGAGGTGAGCAAACGACAACGTCGCCGCCCCTCCGCGGGCGCCGCCAATGCTCGTGCTAAGAAAAATGAGCTCCTCGCCCTTTCGCACAGGGCGCATCGTCACGACGTTCAGGTTGCATGGTGACATACGAATGTTCGCTTCGCTTTCATCCGCGGACAGGCGGTACGGGCGCCAGAGGGACGGGGATGGATCCCAATACGCGGCGACGGGACGCTGCGGCGGCGGCATCTCCCCGCCCCCGCCACCCGCAGCCGCAGCTGACTCCGTCAAACCTCGTGGGCTCCCGCCGCTGCCGTCGGTGGGGGCCGCCGCCGCTTGTGGTGACCCAAATGGAGGCGACGATACGGTGGTGGGGCTGACGCCACTCGAGGGCATCGGCGTCGTGACCGTTGGGCCGTTGGGTGGGGAAAAGAGCCGCATGGTGCAGCCTTCATCGTAGAACACCACCGCCCCGCGCGGCATGTCGACCGCGGCGCGTAACACGTACGCGCGCCGGCCCGCATCGTACGACACCATGTGTTTTGGTCGCGCTTTCGCCGCTCGGTCGAGCGCGCTTCGAATCTGCAATGACGTAAAGTCGCGGTGGCCGGTAGGGCCAGCGAGCTTCAGAATCCAGTCGGCGGAGCCCTCTTGGCCAGGGGGGTACATGATGCCGCAGTTCGGATTGATCTCCAGGAAGTACACTTCATTCGTCGTGCGCTGGATGCGAAGGTCGGTGCGGCCGTATCCCACACCCCCCATCATCGCCTTGAACGCGCGCCGCGCCACCTCCATGATCTCCTTCAGCGCGGGGTCATCTTCCGGGACTTTGACCCACTGCATCCCTTCAAAATTCACCCATTTCAGGTCGAAGTGCTTGAAGTCCTCGCCGGGTGGGAACGACATCATGACGGGGTGGTAGACATGGATGCCATCGGGCTCGCTGGGGTCGGCGCAAGTGAGCACCGTCACCTCCTCTCCGGTGATAAACTCTTCCACCAAGACAGACTGAAACCGTTCGATGAAGGATGTCGCCGCGACGACAAGCTCGGCCATCGTGTGGCACTTGCTCGCCTTCGACATCCCGATCGATGCGTACCCTGAGACGTGTTTCACGATCACGGGGAAGCGCAAACGGGAGCAATCCGTGCGAATCGTGTCGGGCTCCTCGACGACCGCGAATGGGGCCGTGCGAATGCCCGCAAAGTGGGACATCAGTTTCATGTCCACCTTGGAAATTTCGTAAAACTTGTTCAGTGCGCCGGTGAACGGCACGTGCAGCTCCTCGAGGGTGCGGACCACTTCCTCTCCCGCGCGGTCCTCGTCGCGAGCGCCATCGCACAGGTTGAAGAACACGTCGTATTTGCCCGTGTGCACGAGGGTGCGCAGCTCCTTGAAGGCATGGGCTTTGCGGATGTATTCCAGTGTGAAATGCACATCGGGGTCGTCCTCGGCAAAGTAGTGCTTCGGGGTCGCGTCAATGTCAAAGGCCTTCGTCGCGCTGTCGCTGCCCTCATAGGAGGACGTCAGGACGCACACACGTGTCCGTCGGGGACGACGTGGAGGCGGCTGCGGCGGCGCGACGTGGCCGGCCCCAAGTGGTGGCTCGTCGGCGGCCGCGGCGTCGGGTGCTGTCGCTGTGGCCATCGGTGAGACGACACAACACAATGGGGGGATACGTTAGGGAAAAGAGAGAGGGGATGGCGAGGTGTGTGGGAGGGCGAGGGAGGAGAGGGGGGGTGACACCGAGTCGGACCGATCGAGCATCGCCCACCTCCTCATATGACGCATCCGCCTTTCGTCCCGTTCCCTTCTGTTAAAAATCGGGTCGCCCGAGAGAGGAGTGGGGGGCAGAGGACGTAGATACGCCACACACGTGGGGGAAGTGGGAAACGAAAGCTGAGTCGCGTGGCGGAGGGCGGAGGGGGCATCACTGTGAGAGGCGCCCTCTCCTCAGCTGAGCGGTCTGTGGGTCGCGTGGCGTAGGCGGAGGGCATCACCGGCGCGGCCCCGGCCCCCTGCGGCCCCCGCCAGCTTGTGAGGCACCGCCGCTAGAGGAGGACCCAATGGCTGTGACGCCTTGGTAAACGTCCGCGTGTACAATCGTGTGGTGCGCGGCAAACTGAAGATGTCGCGTGGTCTCACGCAGCAAACGAGTCATGCTCTCCGCGAAGTGAATCGCGGCCCCTGGGAAGCACGTGAACGTGGTCGCGTAGTTACGCGCGGTCGGATTTTCCGTTGCCCCGGCGGTCGTTGTCGCCGTTGTCGTCGCGGTGCCGAGGCGCGACGGACCGCTACCCGGTTTGGTGCCTTGTTCGGTTCCGGGTGCGCTCTCCGGTTCCAATCCGGTCGCGTCGTCCTCAGGCGGCACGGGCGTCTGCTCCCCTCGACTGCTGCCGTCTCCGTCATCGTCATCATCGCCCGCGGCGCCCGCCATTCGCCCCGCCGAACCACCGCCCGCTCCCAGGCGGCCGCCTCCGGTCCTCGCGGAGCTGCGACCGGTGCCGGTGGTACTGCGGGGAGGATGTCCGCCCCCATCTCGGTCTCCCCCCTCCCAGGCGGCCGAGGGCGCCGACGGTGCCCCGGGAAGCGGCGCGGCGCTCGCACCACCCCAACCGCCCCGGTCGTTGAGATCGTCACCATCGTCGTTATCGAAGTCCGCTTCCTCATCATCTGACAGCACCTCGAAGCCGTAGTCATCCGTGTTGCTTGACAAGGGCGCCTCGTAATGGCCCAGCACGAAATCAATAGATCGTCCATCGACTAGGGTGATGCGGACCTCCGCGGATTGCGGCGCGGTCACCGTGACACTTTGGATGGCGAAGAGGGGCACCTTGAACCGGCGTTGCGCTAACCACGTTTGCTTCGACGACGTGTCGTTCGCGAAGGGCCGTTCCAACGGACCCCCTCCAATGCACAAGGTGGTGTCGCGGCACAAGGGTAAGGCCGCGGTGAGGTACACTGGGACCGTCCGCTGAGGATCATACCGACGCTCCGATAGGTTGAAGACGCGTTTGATCAGGTTCGCGATCGGGTTGCCCGTGGCGTTCGAGGCCGTCCCAGAGACGGCACCTCCGTCACTCAGCATCCGCCGCGACGGGGTGTCCATGTCCGCGGCCCCTCGCACCGCTCTGACGTGGTCCGACGACAGGCCGACGTCCCCCGACGACGACCCCTTCTCCGTCTGGCCGTCGAAATGGGTCGGCTCCTTCCCACTCCGGCCACTGGCGGCCGACGATGCCCCCGCCGGGCAACACAACGCGGGATCGATTAAAATCTTGTGATTCTCACGCGCGGCGTACGCTTGTCGACGCAGCTCAGGGGTCAGGGGGATGACGCAGTCACGGCCCTCACCCGTGCTTCCGCTACTGAAGAAGTTGGTGGACGACGCGCCTCCGGATAGAGGCATATCGATGGATCGTCCACTGGGCGCGACCGCGGCGGAAGACGAAGGCAGAATGGACCCTGGCGCCTGCGTCGCGGAGGGAGGGGGACCTCCTCCTGGCGACATCATGGTTCCTGACGGCGGGTGACCCCCTGGCTTCGACAGCGTCTCGGATTCCACAATCGCGCCGCAGTGCGCCTGCGACGTGAGCAGCCCGCCATTACGCAGCCGCGATAGGAAGAGTGGAAACAACGTGGTCAGCAGTTTGCAGGTCTCGCACTGCGGATGGAGCATGGCGTCGCCCCGGGGCGCCAGCGGCGGCTGCAGCGCAATCCACTGATGGCCCCAGCACTTGCGGCAGAAGACTTCGCCACACATGTGACACTGGTGCCGGCTCTTGGCGTCGGTGAGCGTGACGACGTGCTCCGGGGGAAGGTCAATGATGGTCATGCCGGGGGGTGCCGCAAATGAAGCGGACGTCCGCGTGGTCATGGCCGCGACGGCCGAGGAGTCCGCCGCGGCGGTGTGGCCGTGGCTGTCGGCCGTCGCACCACCTCCGCTTGCCGTCACCAAAGAGCTGCTACGGCCTCCCGCCGCGGGGATGGTCGTGGCCTCCTGGAAGTCCTTGATGCGACGGCGCACATAGTCTTGGGCGTCTTCCGCCTGCAAGGCCGCAACGGCGGCCGCCGCCGCGCTGGCTGGTTGGGACGCGCCACTGTCCACCGAGGAGGAGGTGGTGGCGGAGGGGGCGGTGGGCCCGGACGGCTTGGGGGGTACCGCGGAGAGCAACGGGTCCCCGCAACGGTAGCACACGGGGCGGGCGCGGCGGTCAACGAGCCGTTCCAGCACGCTGCGATGCGGCCTCCGTGGCATGGCGGTCGGTAGATTTTTTGTGTGGAATTTGGGGAGGGAGAGTGTTGGGCGCTGGCTTTTTTTGATTCTAATTTCAATTGGCACGGTATCCTCATTTTTTTTACTTGCCAGTTCCGCGTGATGGTCATGCACCATGGCCAAGACAAGCACGTGTTTCTGAGTAGAAACAAAAGGAAGCAAGAACCTCAATAGTGCTCGATGATGGACTGTAGAGTTGGAATCTCACGGCCGCCTGATCACAAAGGAAAAGACCCAGTGGATCCCGATGCCGGTTGACGAAGTGAGGGGAAGCGAGGGAAAGGGGCCACCTCTCGTGGAAGCAGAGAGAGAAGGGGGCTATGAATGCGTCTTGCTGACCCTCAGCAGCAACTCGTGGGAGAACGGAAGGGTTTTTTGGTCACACGGGAATGAGGAGGCAAGCCGGGACCCTTGCTGCCGCACGGTGCAACGACGATCGTGTTGATTAACGGGGGCGTTGTTTTTGGTGTTGCTTCCTTGTGATTCCTTTGTGAGTGGATGATGCGTGCGGAAGAAAACGTACGAAGAGGGAGAGAGAGTGGGAGGACGCTCGATGAGGCCACCACCAAATCTATGTAACTCGAGAGCGCGATGCGGTCTGGTATGGGAGGAGGAGCGAGGAGAGGGAAGGAAGGAGGGATGCGACGATAAGAAGAGCTGCCTTTGAGGAAAAGCGCATCTGCACCTCTCAGGGGCCCGAGGAAGTCCCGAACACTCCATCTTTCGTTTACACTCTCGCCTCCGGCAGACGGGGGAAAGCACCCTTTTAAAGAATCATTTCTCTCTCTCTCTCTCTCTCTCTGACGAAGATTCCATTTAGATTCCCCTACCACTCTGATGCCCGCCGCACTAGGGGGCAGGTGCGGCAGTTGGACTTAGAGGCACGCGGTCGGTTCCGAAAACCGTGACAGCCTTGCGGTCAGCTGCTGCGGGGGCGAGACGTTCCGCAACGACCCGTCGTGGGTTCGCTTCACCCCGTCTGGGGTGGTCACCGTCTTGCCATTCATCGCAGGAGGCATCATCGGCGATTGGGTCGACGTCGTCGTGGTCGCGTTGCTATCGTCATCGAAGAACGGCGGCGCTCCCGACGCGACGCTGTGGGTGTCTTGCCAGGCCCCGACGGCGTACGCGGGGCGGCTCACCAGCACGGGGAGTTGGCACACGACGCGGCCGAGGCACTTATCGGCGTCGCAATGGCACTCGAAGGGCTCCATGGCGTCGTCGCAGAAAGTCATGTAGTCCATCGTCAGTTCGGTGCCTCTCCGCACGTCGCAAATGGTCGCGACGTCCAACGTGGATCCAACGAAGCCGAGGTTGGGTTGGCAGCTGTGATTGAACGGCCGCCACGCTTTGGGCTCCGTGTCCCACACCGCGTAGACGTGCTTGTCGGTGCTCAGCGGCCACGCGCTATGGGCAAACCACGCGCGGCTCTGCTCGTCCCAAGTGCTCTCCACATGCTGCCGGGTGAATAAGCGGAAAGGTCGGCCTTCGTCGTGGAATACGGTTGTGCCCTTCGGCAGATCCGACGCCGCCTGAAGCAAGAAATCCTTTTTCCGATGATCGAACTTGACGGCAAATTTCGGGCGAAGCTTGGCGGCGTGTGCGATCGCACTCCCGATTTGAGACAGCACGAACTCGCGGTGGCCGGACGGGCCGGCGAGCTTCAGAATCCAGTCGGCGGAGCCCTCTTGGCCCGGGGGGTACATGATGCCGCAGTTCGGGTTGATTTCCAGGAAGTACACTTCATTCGTCGTGCGGTTGATCCGAAGGTCGGTGCGGCCGTATCCCACACCCCCCATCATTGCCTTGAACGCGCGCCGGCCCACCTCCATGATCTCCTTCAACGCGGGGTCATCGTCCGGGACTTTGACCCACTGCATCCCTTCAAAGTTGACCCATTTCAGGTCGAAGTGCTTGAAGTCCTCGCCGGGTGGGAACGACATCATGACGGGGTGGTAGACCCGGATGCCATCGGGCTCGTTGGGGTCCGCGCTCGCCAAAACGGTCACCTCGTCTCCGGTGATAAACTCTTCCACCAACACAGACTGAAACCGCGCGATGAAAGACGTCGCCGCGACGACAAGCTCGGCCATCGTGTGGCACTTGCTCGCCTTCGACATGCCGATGGAGCTGTACCCCGAAATGTGTTTCACGATCACGGGGAATCGCAAATGACTGCAAACGTCCGCGGTGGACAGCGGATCGTCCACAATGGCGTAGCACGCGGTGCGAATGTCGGTGTAGTGCGCCATCATCTTCATTTGCTCTTTGGACAGTTCGTAGAATTTGTGAAGCGATCCGGTGAACGGGGCGTGTAGCTCCTCGAGGGTGCGGACCACTTCCTCTCCCGCGCGGTCCTCGTCGCGAGCGCCATCGCACAGGTTGAAGAACACGTCGTATTTGCCAGACTGGACGAGAGAACGCAGCGTGTGGTACGCGGTGGCCTTGTGGAGCCCCACGTTGGTAAACGAGATTTTTCCAACGTGCGAGGGTCGAGGGCCACTGCTGCGGACGTGAGTCACGCCGGCCTCGGTGATCGCGCGGCGAGTTTCGTTTTCGGCATTCGCCTCCTCCTCCAATTCCTCCTCTCGCACCAGCTCGGCAACCAGCCGCAGCAATGCCGCCTCCGACGGCCGCTCAACGGCGCTGCCGACGACGTGACGAAGGGGAGCGCCGGGATGGGGTGCGGCGGCAGCTCCTACTGTTGATGATGGGTAGTGGTGGGTGTCGCATCCTGATGGTGCGCTCGTGGGGGTCGGGAACGAGCCGGGGCCCATGGTGGACGGCGAGACCCACTTCGCCACAAGGGTGCTGGCCGGCGGGAAATAGTAGGACGGCGTCATGGGAATGTCCCCTTCGTAGGCTTTCATGTCGCTTTGCGACTGAGCATAGCTGGCCTGCAGCACACAGACGCGCAACATGCGGCTAGGGGCGAGGGGAGAGCGGGTAACGTATGTGTATACAACTATTTATGTGTATATGTTGTCTGAAAGGGGGCGGGTGCGAACGGCCACCGGGGGGTTGAGGGACAGCGCGAATCGGCGACATCAACCCCCTTGTCTCATCTACGCGCTTCGCAGTTCGCCTTGGGGGGGTGACTCCGGCCATTCACGTCGCGGCTCTGTCCATTGGGGCGGCACGCACACCGAATTGGGGGGAACCAAATATTAGAACGACAGCGTCACGAGCTGGAGGCCGGGAGCGCCGCGTAGCAGGTGAGGGCCCACGACTGGTGTACCGCCGTCGGCACCACAAAATCCGCTCAAGTCGACCGCCGTGAGGCTGCGACAGTCGTCCATGAAGAAGCCTCCGATGTGAACGATGCGGCTGCCGCATTCGTCCTGTTCACGTGGAAAAACGACCGTCGCTAACTCGACGCAGCTCAGCAAAAATGCACTGCCGATGGTAGTTAACTTTATGAATCCAGTGAACGTCACGTCTTTCAGCCGGCTGCAACTGGCAAGAAAGTGATCGCCGATCGCGGTGAGACGGGTCACGCTGCGGCAGTCGATGGCCACCAAATTTTCGCATCCACTCATGAAGCCGTCTCCGATCGACGTTAAGTTCGACAATCCATTCAGATTTGCGTTTGTTAAGAAGTAACAATAGTGCATGAAGTGGTCGTCGATCGACAGTAGGTTCGTCATCGAGCTGAAATCCACAGTCGGCAGTCGGGTTTGGCCTAGGAAACAATCGGCGATGGTCCGGACGGACGTTAGGCCGCTAAGATCCGCCAATGTCAAGGCACTGCAATGAAACGCGAATTTGTTGCCGATCGTAGTGACTCGGGAAAACGCTCCTAAATCCAATTCGGTGAGACTCCCGAGGTAAGCCAGGCATCCATCGCCGACCTTCACGAGGTCCCAAGACGACCATGAGGCTCTGGAAGGGGTCAACAGATCAATGGCAGTGACGTTTGGGCAGCCATAGAGCAGTTGATGGTCGATGCTCGTCATCCGCCGCAGCAGCTGCGACAAATCGACGCTCACCAAGTCATCGAAGCCGCTTAGGAATAACTCCGGCACGACGGTCGCCTCGTGATCGTTGGTGCAAAAAATGTCTCTGGCCGTGATGCCGAGGGTGGTCACCCCGAACCCGCCGTGGTGTGCGACGTCGACGGCAACGGGCCGGCGGCTCCTCATTGATCATCACGCACTTATCGCGTGGGACGAGCGAGGGAAGGAAGGAATGTCGTGTCGCTTTTGGGGAGAGACAATGCCTGGCCTCCCTGTCCCAATGTCATGTTCACGTCTCCCCCATTTCCCATCCCTTCTTGTCACGTGGACGTTGTGTGCTCGCTGAGACGCGAGTTGGCAACCCCGGCTTCATCGTTCGCGCCGGAGGGGGGAATCGCCGCCCCCGTGGCCACGAGGTGTAACTGTTGTTCTAAATAAGAGAAGCGACTCACATCGCGTCGGCTCGGCGGTCTATTACGCATTGAAAGTAATTGGGGGGCGCCTTCCTTCGGCGGGGGGGGGAAGTTACGCACTGGCGGCACGGTGTCGGACAGTAGGAGCCGCCGCCGCGTCGAGATCGAGCAGGCTGTCGCATCCGGCATCCAAGGCGCCCCCGCTGTCCGCTCGCAACAACGGTGAGGGGCAAAGTAAAGAGTCGCCCCGAGAAGCGCTGGACGCCGCGGTGGCCGTGGTCACCGAAGCCGCCAGGGTCGGGCGGTTGGACTCGGCGGCCGCCTGCGGCTGAGGTGGCGGGCTGGAGGAGGGCGTCCTTCTCAGCCGGTCTGCCACCACCGCGGCCGTGCTGCGCACCGTCGCCGTCGCGATCGCCACCTGCAGCCGCTGCATCATGTACGCCTCCCGCACGGAGAGGTACCACGGAATGGCCACCGTGGGGCTCAAAAGAACGCATCCGACGGTAGCTAGTGCAGCAAATCGCTTCGGCGTCGACCGGCTGCACCACATGAAAGAACACATCGCAATACTGGTGGCGAGGTAGTCGTAGGTGACGCTGCATTGGCACCAGTTGGCCGTCCCGGCGGCGATCCAGGCCTGCAGCACACCGTTACGTGGCAGCTTGCCGCCGCCATCCGAGGTCAGTTGGATAAAATTGTGAACGAGCGTGGCAAACGCGAGGCACGAGACGCCAGTGTAGAGGCGCTGAACCCAGGCTTGGTCGCCCAGGAGGATTGACACGTGTACGAGGTACTTGGGCACGTTGTGGCGAATATCGCCTTCCATGCGGACCTCCGAGACGGACCTTGGCCGCCTAGACGACGAGGCGGCGGCGGACGTCGAGGCGCCAGTTGACGCTGATGCTCGATCCAGCGGGGCGCCCTCGGCGGCGGTGAGCCGAGGAACATGGGACAAGAACCTGAGGTAGCGAACTTGCGCCGCGTCGCCGGGGCAGTCCCTCCACAGCCACTGCTGCAGCAGCGAAGGGGCCGCGACGGCCGCGTGCATGACCCCAAGCGCGACGACGAACGCGCCACCCCCGGGCGCCGCGGGGAGGTACATGACGCACACCGCGGCAACGACGACGCACGCCGACAGCAGCGTCCGCTTCGGCACGATAAATCGGGAGAAGTACGTCTCGGCGTTCGTGGTGCACATCGCGGCCAGCATGAGCGGCGTGCACACGGAAATCGCCGCCACGCAGCCGAGCCACATGTTCGACCCTCCGCGCGTCGCGCAGCGGTAGGATTCGACGTGTACGAACACGGTCATGGTGCACACGAGGAGGAGCAAACCCGAGCTCCAGTGCCATTGTAACTCGGAGGCTGCCACTTGCTCATACGCCTTCACGAACCAGTCAGAGAAGGAGACCCAGTCGCGCGTCACGGGGTCGATCTTGGGGGTTATCAGGGCTTCCATCATCGTCCGGGCAGCCCCCCAGGGCGGCGACAAGAAGACACCTCCTGGATCGCTCGCTGGGCCTGTTGTGTGTGACAGCACGTTGCGGACGCTGGGGGGAGAGGAAGGCGCCGCCGTCGTCCCGCCGGTGATGGCGGCGAAGGCGCGGTAGTCCTCGATCATGAACTTGGCGATCATCGTCCACGTCACAGTGAAATTGATGGCCATGAAGGCCAACAACGCGAAGGCGGCGACCACGCCGTTTACTTTGAGACGCCGACGATGGTTCGAGACGGCCGCAGAGGACACCGTCGTCGTCGTACTGTCGGCTCGGTCAAATCGACTTCGAGGAGCGACGTCGATGAGCGCGTGTGCGAGGCACACGACGAGCGTCGCGAAGTACGCGGCCACTTTGAGCGACGCGAATGCGAACTGAGCGTCCGACGCCGCGCCGCCAGCATAGGCATTGGTGATTGCTGGAGAAGAAGGGGAATACGACGAGAGCCTCGCGATACCACCGCTTCCCGCCGTGGTGACGTCCGGCCCGCCCATGTCACTGACACCTCCGAAGTGATCGGGAGTCATACCTTTGTGATACCTCTGCAGGTGTGCTTTTGCGCAAGAGACGAACTACCACTGGCAAACTCACACGGGCATTTCATGCGCTGCGTCGTTCCAACGCCCCAAATCACATTGCTGCGCTCAGTGACTCGACCTGCTTTCCGCTGACGCGACCATCGCAGGTCCGTTTGGCAATCACGGAGACGGTTCGACGGAACCGAAAAAATCTTGTGTGCGGCTATTATGCCACCCACACCCCGCTTTTTGCTCGCGAGGTTTGGGGGTGATGGGAGGGGGGTTGCAAATGGCGGGGAGACGCGCGCCCCTCCGAGAGAGAGTGGGTCATAGATGATGTGTGACATTGCACGGGTTATCGGTGACCTCCTATTTATCATTTCACCGGGGGCCCCTGCACAGAACGGGCCCCTGCACACATGCGGATGGTTCAGAAAGGACGAAGCACTCTTCCTTCCTGCTCCTTTGTGCGGGCGTATGTTTTCCCCGTCGTGATGGCCGGTGAAATTGCACCCAGGAGGTGATCATTGGGATCGATCAATGCGCGCAGCGCCTCGAAGAGGCAATCCCGCTTGTTCACGTTGCGCGAGCCGACGCGGATGGTGTCGACACCCGTCATGGCGGCGCCGAGTTGGCGCCACGTCTTGCCACAATCATGATCGATGCGCAGCGCCTCGGCGAAACACTCCTTCCTGCTCCAGTCGCGCGAGCCGACGGCGGCCGTCTCGGTTCCCGTCAGGACGACCCCGAGGATGCACCACGCTTTGGTGTAGTTGGGATCCATGCGCAGCGCTTCGGCGAAGCACTCTTTCCCTTTCAAGTCGCGCGACCCGACGCGGACCGTCTCGGTTCCCGTCATGGCGACGCCGAGGTTGCACCACGCCATGCCCCAATTGGGATCGATGCGCAGCGCCTCGACGAAGCACTCCTTCTTGGTCCAGTCGCGCGAAGCGACGCGGACGTTTTCGGTTGACGTCACCGTGGCTCCGAGTTGGAGTCACGCGTAGCCATCATTGGAATCGATGCAAGGCCTCGACGTAGCAGTCCGTGTCAGTCCAGTCGCGCGACCCGACGCGGACCATCTCGGCATCCGTCATGGCCGCTCCTAAGTTGTGCCACGCGGTGCTGTAATTGGGATCGACGCGCAGCGCCTCGGCGAAGCACTCCTTCTTGGACCAGTCGCGCACACCGAACGGACGATTTCGGTGTCCGACATGGCAGGTTCATGCTGGACAGATCGGCGAAGTCGGCCGCCGCTGCGCTGCTACCCATCAGTTTGATCATTGTACCACCACCGCCCCTCTCATTCATGATGGTCGTCATGGTGTCCGGATGCTCCGTCGCGGACGTGGAACGCCGGCCAGCAGACGAGTTGAACGGGATGAAGCTCGCTGAGGCACATCGGCAGCCCCCCGCCATAACATTCGCTCGCCATGGTCGATGGCGACCCCGTGGTCGACCCCATGGAGCTGTTGTAACGCGCGGTGCAGGAAGGACACGACGGGCCGGAAGCGACGCAAACCGTCCACATCGTGGCGCCGAAGGCGGTCGTTCATTGCCCACCAGCCGTCCCCCCTTGACATTCCAGCGACCGTCGCACGTCGGACGTGTACCACGCGATGGAAAGGACCTCATCGTACGTGAGGCCCGTCTCCACGGCACGAGGGTGTCGGTGTCGATCACTCGCATGCTGCGTGATGGTGGTCATGAAGGCTTCTACCTGTGCAGCCGCACCTCGGCGCACACGTCCCTGATGCTCTGTTCGCACGACCCTGGGAAGGGCAAGGGCTCTCCGTTCTTGAAGAGTAAAACCGGCTCCACCGCATCAAGGCCGAGGTCGCCGACCGTTTCGAAGACGCGCAGGTTGTCCATTGTGGCCATCGTCGGCTCCGACATCCCGTAGTGAGTGTGAGTGGTTGGTTGTGATATGATGTGTGTAGACTGCTGCCCGAAAAGTATAAAAATTTCCCTCCGCATTTTCAGCATGTTGAAGGGGGAAAGAAAGTAGAGGCATGGGCGGGCGACGAGGGGGAGAAGGACGACGATCCTTTCCGCTCAACGATCTGTTTCCCGCGGTCGTGTGATCCCGAAGAAAGTAGAGGCATGGGCGTGATCCCGAAGAGCCGCAACGCAGCAGACGGTGAAGCCTGCAGGGCAAACAGAAGGACACGGCATGACACATCGCTGAGCACCGCAACGAATACAGTAGCTTTCTCAAAGCCGCCGTGACGTACCTACTTGCTGTCACACCTGTGGCGCATGGCCATGAGGGTATGACATCGGCGAAGGAGATGGGCGTGAGAAGTCGTCTGTTTGCCGGGCGGTCGCGAGCGTCGCAAGTGCCGCCTCTCGCAGGAAGCGTTGGCTGCCCGCAATGAGGTTGGCCTCGGAGTCAGAAAACGCCCGCCGACGGTGTCCCATGGCCATCTCCTCACGCGCCTCGGCAGCGCTGCGATGGACAGCGTCATCGCCACCGCCCGTCTCGGTGCCATGTGCGTCCCAGCTACTACCACTACCGCCGCCACCTCCTCCTCGGAGCGACGACAGGTACTGGGCGAACTTGGCCCGGAAGGCGGGTCCTAAGGGCCGCCCTAGGGCGAAGGTCACCAAGGCCAGCTGCCACGCGGCGACGTTGTTCTGCGACACGACGCTCGAGAGGACCACGTCGCACATCGGCGCAGGATCCATATGCGGCCAGCGTGTCATCGCGCGTGACACCGCCAGCGACGCTTGAACCCACAGGTCCGGGTTCCGTCGCTGCGCCGTCGCGATGCCCTTAATCAGGTACAACCGGGCGCGATCCAGCCGAACCACGTGGCTGTCCTGCGGCAGCGCCTCGTACCGCGTCAGCAGCGTCGCGGCAGCCTGCCAATGCCCTCGCAGGCACCGCGCGCGGATGTGGATCAGCAGCGCTGTTGCGCGAGCCGCTGCGAGGCGCCGGCGGTACTCCGCCTCGGCCGCTGATCGGGAATCACTCGGCCAGCGCTGGTCTTCGGCGTCCGCGACGACGTGAGCTGCCCCCATGTGATCGTCATCGGGTGCGGCGACTTTCGAGTCGCACTCTCCCCCATCCACAGACGGCGGCGCGGTGCCGTCATGACGCGCGTCCCTCGCTCCCCTGGGCGCAGCAGGTGACGCTGCTGCTGCTCCAGGTTCACCCGTTGTGGTTGACAGAAGCATGCGCTCCCGGACCGACACGGCGGCGTCGGTGAGCCGCTCCGCGACCACCGTGGCATAGTGGGCCGCGGTCGCTGGGTCAATTAGAAGCGGACCGCTCATCTTCAGATACGCCCGGGGGGTCAGTGCGGTGTCAAGCGCGTCCGCCACCTGAAAGGCGGCGCAGGCGAGGGCCCAGGCGTCGCGGGGCCGCATGAGGCCCACGGCGTGCGCGACGTAGACGATGTCAAATGCCGCCATGGCGTGGTGAAAGTCGAGCGACGATCCCCTCGTTGTGGTTGGGGACGACGTGGACGTGATGCCGACTCGCGGCGGCCCGACGACGACCGACGGAGTGGAGGTCAGCGGCGGCGGCTGCTTCGGAAGAGACGGAAATAGATCCACCGATAGGATGCGCAGCACCCGCTGCAGCAATAAACGCACAAAAAATTGGACCTCCATGCGCTGTTGATGGGTCACGCTGTTGGCCCCGCGGGGCCCTGCGGGTACAAACACCGCCGCCGCCGGGAGGACGTCGGCTGCGGTGCCAGAAGGCAAACGGGTCGTCGGCGCTGGCCGCTGCCCACGGTGGTCGACATTGTCGCTGCCACACGGTCCCGTCAAAGCTGCATGGCGGCTCTCCCGAGCGGTGAGGATGAGCTCCGTGGCGTCTCCGTCCCTGGTGAGGGGCATCACGAATCGACATGCGGTCGAGATCGCGCGAAAGGACTCCCCGGAGACCAACCGCCAGCAATGCGGCCCATACAGCGACGCAAACGCTTGCAGAAGGCCGTCAACGGAGAGCAACACGGCGCGAAGGACCTCCACGGCCGGTGTCACGGGTCGGGACGAATTGAGGCCGTCGCGATGTCGTTGTGGGGACGCCGGTGGTGCCAGTGATGTTACCGACGGCACCGCCGCCGCGGTCACCGCCCCTTCCAAGATCCGCTGGAGGGAACCCAGCACACCCGCGAAGGCGGCCGCGAATGTATCCGGCGTGGGCACAAGGCCGTGGCACGGGGCAAAGGGAAGGAGCGCCCCCGCGGCCGCTGCCGAGGGCGAGGAGGGAGGGAGCGCTGCCGCCCCCCCGGTGCGGAACGTGGCAGCGTTAGTCCCCGCGCCATGGCCGCTGGTCGTCGTCGTCAACAGTTTCGTGACCAGACGAATCCCCGCGTCCCACGCGCCGCAACGCCCCATCTGCGCGACCGCGGACTCGATCAGGCGGCACGCCCGCTCGCCTCGCAACCAGTGAATGTCGCGCGAGGCGCATTGCGACGCGTCGCCCAGGAGCTGCAGCGTGACGCGCCACATCGCGGCCGGATCCCTGTGCGACCAGTGGTACCCTCCAATCTCGGCACCCACATTGGGCACGTAGGACCGTCTCAACGAGTCGAGAGCGAGGCGCACGGCGTCCGGCGGGAGCGTTGAAGCCACCGATTGTGGCTCGGCAGAATGCGCCACCCCCGCCGCTAGGGTGATAGTGTCCGCGGAGGCCGAGGGACCCACTGACACGACGGCTCGCAAGTGCCGGTACAGCGACAGCACCACTCGCCATGGGGCCGATGCGGCCGCGACGACGGCGTGCCGCGCGGACATATTTGCCGCAGTCGCTGAGGCACCAGCTTGGTCTTCAGAAACGCCGCCCTCTGACCGCCGTAGGCTGCGGAAATAAGCCGCCGTGAAGAACGATTCGAGGTTTGTCTGCCCCCACGGGGGCGACGCGGGCGCCGAGGTGACGGCGAGCATCGCGTGGAACAGCACGTCAGGCGACGGTAGCAGCTGCTTCTGGCCGCGAAGGTGAGGGCCGAAAAGGGCGCCGTCCAGCAGGGCCTCGGCCGACTGGTTGACCACCACCTGGGACTCAACATCATCAGTGAGGAGGGTCCCACCCGCTGCTGACGACGACATGCGCGACGGCCCCTCCCGTGGGGCGGTGTCCGGTGACTCCCCCGGAAGCAACGCGCTCGACGATGCGCAATTGACGCCGACGCCGTGCTCTTGCGTGGCCCGTGCCACGAGCAGCAGCGCCGTGGCTGGGGACACGGGCAAAAGCAGCAAGTCGCTTAGGGCCGGCAGCGGCGGGCACGACAAGCCAGCCTTGCGGTACGCAAGGAGCGTGAGCATCACCGCCCGGTCGGCGGCGGCTGGGCCGCGCAACATCCCCAACCCGCCTGCCAGACCTAGGAGTCGCATGTCGCGAAACGCCGGCGCGCAGTCGTGGTCGTGGCTCGCGTCGCCCGCTGCGCCGTCGGTGCGAAACTCCACGTCGGGGCAGAGTCCGGTGTCATCGAGGGATAGGCTGGCAGCCACCTCCTCGCGCCACGTGGCGAAGTGCTGCGGCACCGGCGTCCAGCGCAGCAACCTGTCGCGATACTCCGTATGATAAAGCAGCCGCTTCGCGGCGAGCCCCAATGTGGCCGGGCGGGGCACGATCCCGTCGGCGAACATGCTGCCCAGGCCGGCGAGAACGTCGCGCCACGTCGGGGCGGACTGCAAGAGCATCCGGTACGGCCACTCCTCCGCAGGCACTACGGTCGTCGTCGCAGCCGGGGCCGCTAGGGCCGAAACGGGAGCTTCCGCCGGTGGCAGCGAGGCGCCCTCGACGACAGCACCCGCCGTCGTCAAATCATCGCCAAGGGCGGTGGTGGTTGCCCGGGACGACGCAGTCGTCGTCGTTGCCGGTGTGCGTGCGATGCCCTGCGCGAGCAGCCAGCGAGCCTTAGATCGAGACAGCGGCGGCATCATCCCGGCTGGGGCGATGGACGCCACAGCGGAATCCAGCCGCATCCGCCGGGCTATCACCGCGCGTCTCACCGCATCGCTCTCGGCCTCCCGCGTGCCGTCTCCCATGCGGCTCCATGTCGGCGCACGTTCTTCTGCCCGTTCCGCGCCGACGACCGCCACCTCTACGCCCTCGGCGCCATGGGCGGACGGCGGGGAAGGGGCTGCCGTGGTCGTCGCGTGTCGACGTGGAAGGATGGCACGGCAAACCGCGACAGCGATCGACGGCATCGCGGCGAGGTGTCGGCATCCATAGCGCTGGACAGCCATAATATCATGGGTGCGAGGGGCGTCATCTCGCGGGATCGGCGCCTCCGGCCTCCACTCGCAGTGGTGCATCAGCGTCGGACAATCCGTCGGAAGCGGTGGCGGTGGAACGACGAAACGAGAAGGAGGAGGAGAACGAGCCGCCGACGCCTGGAAGGCGCGGACCGCGAAGCGGCAAGCCGTGGAAGTGGCGTACATAGGACCTTAGCGTAGGGTCGCTTTTCTGCGTAGGTTCGTGACCCCCCTTTCTTGATTTCATCGTGGCCGCAACAAAAAAGGCACAATTTTCATCTGTGAGATTGAGAGTTATCGCCTTTCGTTGATGTGTCCGTTGATGTGAAAACATACGGCATTGGTCATCGAACGGTTGCAGATGGAAGAAAGAAAGGAAATTAAAAGTTGGTAGAGGAGGAGCGGGTTGGTTCAGCCGATTGCAATCTCTGTGGTTGTCTTGATCACGCACGAGAAGCCCCAAAAAATAAAAAGGGTAGAGAGAGGAGCCGTGAATATGGGAAAGGCTCCTAAAA